>Ga0222713_10000349_pt1 | contig 51384 bp, 47 predicted proteins | sample C33_649DmetaG_FD_165061 | JGI IMG/M metagenome (GOLD analysis project Ga0222713, IMG submission 165061) | Estuarine water microbial communities from San Francisco Bay, California, United States - C33_649D | ecosystem: Environmental > Aquatic > Marine > Unclassified | place: USA: California...
CTGTAAAGTTATCATTTGTAGCAGATATAGTTGCTGTTGTTAAATTTGTAAACTGTTGTGTAAGTTGATTAGAAACATTAATACCTTGAGAGCCATCATTTGGATGCCCATACCAACCACTTATTTGATCTATTAATTTTCCTTCTGGAGCATTTATAACTATAGACTCGTTCTCATTTATTGTATGCTGTGGAGTAAATGGAAATGGTGATGGAATATATAAAGTTACCATATTAGAATCTTGAGAATATGTAGATAAACTATCATTGTCTGCTCTTATTTTAAATTGATATTCTTTACCAGTCCCGTTCGTAGTAATTACGCTATAAGGAATTGTTATAGATGTGTTTAATGCTGTAGCATCTCCAACATTACCAGTTGCTATTCCCCAACCATTAGTTGTAAAGTTTGATGTTGACCAACTAATTGCATATCTTTCTACTGCCGTATTTGCTTCAGTTGGGGTTGGTGCAGTCCAGGATAAAGTTATGTTTTCTGTTTGGGTAGTTAACGATAAGTTTGTTGGTGGATTTAATGATGGTGGTAGTGGAGGAGTTGGCTCTGTCAAATAAAATACTGAAGCAGGAACAATCTGATCTCCAGAACCATCGTTCCAATATAACCAAACATTTGCACCTCCACCATTTTCATAAAACCATAATGTAAAAGGATATGGAGTATTTGCCTGTATAGTTACTGGCTGACTTATACTTCCTCCCCCGCCTTTGTCATACCAGTCGTTAATTAAAACAGTATTATTAAAAGTAAAATGTATGCCATCATCTCCAGGAGCATAGAAAGTAACTGTTTTTGTAGTAGGAGACATTATATAGCCAGTAAATTTAACTTCTACATCTTCAAATCTATTGCTAAGTACTGGTCCACCACCCCAGTTAAAATCTATTGTAGATACTGTTGTGGTATTAATTAACACATTTTGATAGCATGGTCTAGGTGGAGCATTGTTCCATCCTGCACAATTATAAACATCTGCAGTAATTCCATTGGTATTTGTAGCCCCTGCCTCTTCGGCAAAGCCAAAAAAAGATGTGGCAAACACTATACATAATACTGCCAGGATTCGGGCAATCCTTTTCAATTTATCTCTCCTAATCAAACTGGGTAGTCTGATAGGATTATTATAACATTATATTAAAAAATGAGCAGTTTAAAGACATGCTCAGGTCTATGAATTTACTTGATTTTAATTGATTTTGGCTTCTTTTCTTCTGGAATATTACGTGTTACTTTAATATTCAACATTCCATCAGTAAGTTGAGCGCTAGTTACTTCCATATACTCACCAAGTGCAAACGAACGAGTAAACTTTCTTGCAGCGATTCCTTTATGTAATACTTCTGCTTCAGTTTCTTTTGTTTGTTCACCCTTAATAATGAGTGTGCCATTGTCTACTGAGATGTCAAGATCATCCTTACTAAACCCTGCAACTGCAAGAGTTAGAAGATAGTTATCTGCATCTACCTTAAGTAGATCGTACGGTGGAAATCCACCAGCATTGATTGAGTGTACTTTGTTCAACCTATCTAGTTCACGGTTGAATCCAATAAAAAAAGGATCTTTGAAAAGATCCATAGCAAATGTTGTTACCATTTTTGCTCCTTTTCAGCGAGTTTATTTGTATCCCCGTTAGGCAGATACTATATTATTATAGCATACTATCATTTAATAATCAATAAATTGGTGTGTGTAGTCTACCAAATATTCCATCTAATCTTCTTTCATTTTCTTTAAATCCGCCAGTAACAGCATGTGCAAATTTAAACAAATCTGGAACTAATAAATCTCCTTTTTCCCATCTATGTATATAAACAATTTCTTTATTGTTGTAAATATTTTCATAAATACTATGATGTAATTCAATAAATTTTTTTTCCTCTATTTTTGTAGGAATTCTTTTATCAAACTCAGCCAAACGTAGTGGTCCATATCGTGACATATGTGGTCTAACACACTTTTCCCCTGTTATCCAATGATCTTTAATATAATTAAATTCTTTTTTCTCTCCTTTATATAGAAGAACAACCTTGCATTTATCTAAAAATTCAGCAGATTCCTTATCAAGCAAATTATAAATTTCTGATGTATCAATAAAAAGAGTGTTTCCAGTATCGTAGTCACAATCAAATTGTGTCATATTCCATGTAGCACCATAATGTGGATTTTCTTCAAATTGAACCCATTCGATATGCCAATTTAACATTAACTCATTTTTTTCAACAAATGATCTATTAACCATTTGCTTATGATGGTCTTCAAAATAATCTGGTCCATTTGGGTTTAAAGAATTAGGAACCCAGCCTAACAAGTCTCCAAAATAAATCATTATTTTTTGTTGTAAATTTTTATCAGCATTAACATTTCTAAATGCTATTATTTTATTATTTAAAAAAATTTTTTTGTAATAATCTTTATTATTTTCTAAATGATCTAACCCATTCCATTTAGTAATTTCAATATTTCTCATTTTTTTATTATAGCACAAAGGGCAGGTATATTTCAACCTGCCCGTTTGGCGGATATACTACTTCTTCTTCTTTAGAAGAGCAGCATACTTCTTTTGTAGAGCCTTAAGGTCTGCCTGTGCTTTTGCAAGGTCAGCCTTTGCCTTTGCTAGTTCTGTATCAAATGCAGACTTTGCCATTGCAGCAGTCTTTTGGACAAGATCAACGCTGCCTAGAGCCTGAGCAAGTTCTGCCTTTGTCTTTGCATGTGCAGTTTTTTCTGCAGAAAGTTCTTCAGCAGCCTTTGCAGCAACTGCCTTAAGTGCTGTTACCTCAGAAGCAAGGTCAGATACGGTAACAAACTTAACAGTTGACTTCTTAGCAACATCAAGTCCTTCAACATCAGCAATTACTCCTGGAAGAGCAATGCTAATTGCTGATTGACCAGCAGTTGCTGGAAACTTAACGCTAAACTTTGAAATACCAGTTGTGGCATCAGATGCACCAGCAGCAACCTCAATAGTTGCACCAATAACAGTAATGGTTGGGGTAACTCCACCAACGATATTACCAAAAACATCTGTAACCTTAACTGTGTTTTCTACAATGCTTGCAGTGCTTACATCAGACTTGACTGTTGCATCAAGGTTGTATGCTCCACCTGCTGTACCCTTTACATAATATGTAAGAGTGTTTGGACCATTAACAATTGTTACAGTTCCAACCTCAGTAGTTGTTGTATAAACAAAAAACTCTGCTGTGGTACCAGTACCAACATTAATGGTAAGTGTGTTTGATCCAGACTTTGAAGTTACTGGAACTGTTGCTGTGTGTAGTGCTGGCACTACAGTAGCCTTTGCTGTTGTAACTACAACAGAAGTTCCTGCAACAATATTTGTGAGAGCAAACTTAACTGCATCTGCTGCCTCAACCTTATTATCTGCAGGGACTGTAGCAACCGCTGCACCTGCGATTGTATTGGCATCGTTGTCTACTGCTGCATTAACGGTTACTGCAACTGTAGGAACATTAGCATGTGCTGGTGCTACTACTGCCATTGAACCCAAAAGTGCTGCAGACACGATAAGGGCGATCTTCTTGAATGATTTCATTCATTTCTCCTTGTTTTATGTATTATCTGACGTTTCGCCAGAATTCTATTATAGCAGATATTGGAAATATGTGTCAAATTAGGTTTTCTTTGATTAGTTTTAACGTTCTTTTTCTAAGACCTGCTTTTTCAAATTTATCATATAAATAAGACAAAGGCCTGTTTGGTTCATATTGTTTATATTGTATTGTTGCATACATAATATCTTCTAATTCTTTACACATAAAAAACTTACGTAAAGTAACATTTTTTTCTGTATTAAACTTTATATACATTAATGGATCACCTTTTTCAGAAACAATATTCTTGTCTGAATTATCATAAAATTGTAATGCTGGATTTACTGATCTAAACCATTTTGATATATTAAACTTACCTGGAAAAATATAACCATTTTTACAAAAATTACTATTGTGCATAAAAGGACTTGTAACCTGAACATCTATATCATCTTCTGAAAAAAATAAATAACCTAGACTATAGTTAAAATTATAAACATTTTCTACTTGTAAAGATCTAATCTTATACAAAGAATCTAAATTTCTATTTCCATAATTTAAAATTTTTTGTTTTTCAACTCTAACATTTAAGTCAATTGGATTTTTCATTATGTATGTATTTTTTGTGAAATCTAAAAATGCCCTGCATGAAAATACAGAAGCACTATTTGGTGTACTTTTACTTTTATCTTTGCTTAAATCAGGATATAGCGGAACCAAACCACTATCTAACATATTTAGTATTGGATTGTAATCAAATATTTCATCAAACAAAATATTGCTAGAGTTGTGTACTGCATAATAGACTGTGGTCATAATAAATTTAACTTTCCTAAAAACTCTTTTACATCATCTGGCATCTCGTTGTTTCTTTCATTTTCTAGTTCCTGCCTTCTTTGCCTTTGCATTTCCTTGTGTGCGCTTGACCAAGTTCTAACCTCTACTTCAAGATTGTTTTCCTTACTAGTATATGATATCGCACCAAAGGCTGCACCGCAAACTGCGTCAGCCAAATCTTTAGATGATTTTCGAGGGTGATCTACACGATTATTTTTCATAATCTTAAGTTCAGATAATTCTTCTAAAAGTATTGGTATTTGAGGCATTACAATTCTTTCCTCATAAACAAGCATTGCTAAGTCTTCATAATGTTTTTTAGCAACAGAAACAGTATCAGTATTTATGTTAACAGCCTTAAGTTCTTGTTGAATATCATAAGACTGCCATCTATCAAATGTTACCTTGCCAATATTAAATCCTAATCTTCTAAGATTAATAATCCAATTTTTTACTTCACTTAGATTTACTGCACCTTCTTTTTTAGGCTCCCACCAAGCAACAGCATCCACAACAACAATAGGGGCTACCTGCTCATAGTCTTTAATTACCTGTAAGTTAACCCACTTATCAACATGTGCAATTGCTACAGCACATTTGTCATGTCTTTGTGCTAAGTCTGCGTGAACATAATATGTTTTATTAGGGTCTGGAACAAATCCTGGATCAAACCTTCTAAACTCATCAACTGGATTACGAAGAGTCATACACTTTTCTAATTTATCTTTTTGTTTAAAGAATGCATCAGAAGCATACGTTGGCATACATAAAAATCTCATCATTGCATCACCCAAGTCTGTGTAAAATGCAATTTTAAAATCATCAATACTTCTAGTTGGATTTACTTCCCAAGTTGGTCTTTTAAGTGCCCATACTCCAGGAAACTTATATGAAATAATATGATCTTCTTCCCATTCAATTTCTAATGTGTTGTCTGGTGTCTCATCAAGCAAAGGATTAATTATAAACTTGTGTGATTTATGTACAATATCTTTGTCTGCTATAACGCTTTCATACTTTTGAGAAATAAAATCTCCTTGATATCGTGGAAATGATAATAATACTACCTTTCCTAAATCTGGAAAACGAGAGTCTACTGTTCCTCTAAATGCTTTATATATATTATCTGCTGTTTTGCCCTGCTCATTACCAGTTCCAACTTCACTTGCAAAACCAGAAATTTCATCAAGCACTGCAAGCAACAAGTTTAGACCTTCGTGTGACTCTCTTTCTGAGTGACCAGAATAAACTGTAATTGTTTTATCAAACTCAATTGAATCTACCTTAGCGTTATACCTTCCAGCAAACCAAGGCGACTTTTCTATTTTTGTTTTGAATCCTTTGAAGAAGACGTTTTTTGCTTGTTGGGCGTTGATAGCAACGTTAATAAGGTCAATCGCATCCCCAGACGGTTTGCCAAAATACCTTGCGGGATCTTTAAGGCATAGTAACTTATACACAATATAGGCACAAGCAACAGTTGAAGTGAAGTCCTTGCCACTACCCTTCCCAAGTTGTAAAATAATTTCGTTCTTAGTGTATTTGTCATAATATCTTGCTCCTTCGACAGTTCCCATTAATAACTCAAGATCTGCCTTTTTATATATTTGACTCATTGCCTCTACAATTTCATATTGTATATCTGACAATGGTGGTTGTCCCAGATAATCAGAAGACTCAACAAATGTTTTTGCATCTACTGGTGTTTCTTCAAATGGATTATCTTGTAATGCTTCAATAAAATCATTGAACATCGTGGACAATTGTAATCACCTCATCTGATTTTGATATATCAGATAATTTTTGCATAATTAAATCACGAACTTGTGGATGATCTTTTGCAATATCTTTTAGTATTCCAACAAGAACTTCTTGTCGTCTTTCTATTTCAATCATTTCTTCTGCAAGTTCTTTATTTTCAAGAAGCCCAGCCTTTTGAAGCATTTCTATTCTTTTTGCTTCAATGTCTAGCACTAATTTAATTCCAGCAGTCTTTGCTCCAAGATTATTATTCATTGTTGCTTCATCAATCACTTCATATGCTTTAGCAATAAGTTTTCCATAGTGTGCATCTGCTGCTGCAAGTGCTTCTTTTGCCCTAGAACGAATGGCATCATTTGCAGACACCATCACTTTCCATTCATTTAAATGTGCAACAACACGAGTACGTGGAAGGTTTAAATCTTTAGAAATTTTTGTTGGATCGCTACCCTTTAAATATTCTTCAACAACCCTATTAATCTCATCAAGATGTTCTATAACTTCAAGATCTTTTGACATTTTTTCTCCTTACAGGAATTCGTTTTACTTTATCAATATCAAACGATCTCATCGCTCTAGGAAACCCACGCTCATACTCTACACAGTCTACCCATTGCAATCCATTATCATTGTTTGTTGTAAGACTAAGAAACTTAAACTTAGAGCCATGCTCTCCTTTAATTTTTATCATTTCACCTTGCTCAATTGTATGACCGTCAATTACAACACTTGGAATTTTTGTGTATTTGCCGTTATCAAAAACCTGAGCCTTCTTTTTTCTACCCATGCTTGCTCTCAAGTCTATTTATTTCATCTTGTATATAAAAGATAGCCTTTTTTAAATCTTCAATATGTTTAGACTCATCTTTTAATCCTGCTCTCCATAAATATTTAAATGCATTTCCAATGTTAAAGTTTCTATGACGAGTAATCTGAATACATTCAACACCAGACGGATCTGAAGTGTAGTGTTCTGGATGATTTACTTGATCTACCGTAATTTTTAAATTATCACTCATCGCTTTGACTTCCTTAATCCAAATTTTGCAAGGTATACATAAATTGTTTCTGCGCTTGTCTCACACTCTTTGGCAATATCTGTAACTGATTTTTTATCAAGAACATATCTTTTACGCAACCAAGCCTCATTTGTATATAGTTTAGCACCCATGATATTATTTGTCAATCCTATCCATTGTTTTTAATTTATCCCAGTATCCCCCAGCATTGCCTTGATAGACCTGTCCAGTTTCTCTGTCTACAAGCAACCACTTTGTAGCAGATTTTGTAACTACTGTAAGAGTTACAGGATCTTTTGTTTCATCAAACTCAAATGATTGACGACTATTCATGACACTCCTTTTGACCAATTATTTAAACCCCAGTGGCCTATGCCACAAGCATCCGCTATATCATGGTCATCTATAATCTTATCATAATTGACTTCAATAAACCTAATTGTTCTTTCTTTTCTAATATTTCTTTCATACGATTTATACCAAGCATCTGACTTTCCTGGATTTTTTGATCTAATAGCAAGTTTTTCTTCTTTAGACAATGGTTTGTTTCCAATATAATTTTGCCATGTAATAGGAGAAACCTTTGCAACATTAAATATTCCAGATACTCCTGCTGCGCCAATAATTGAGCCCTGAACTAACGCTAGGTCTGCTGCCGTTTTTGGACTATTCATAAAAACAGTATGTTCAATAATCATAGAATCAGTATTGATAAAATTTTTGTGTTGTAAAAAAGCACTTACTTTTTGTGATGCATCAATACATTTTTGATAAATATCTTTACCTTCAAAATTAATCTTTCCAATCATTTCTAAAGTACCAAAAGAAAATAAAGCAAATGCAAGATTATTAGTGCTTGCATCAATAGCAACAAACTTTGCTGGTCTAACGTCTGTCATCATAATCTATTAACCCTTTTAATTCCTTTAAAGCCTTGCTTACTTTTTTATTGTCTACTGAACAGTTTTCACAATAGTTAGAATCATTGTATGCCGAAAGTATTGTTCCACAACCTCTTGCACATTTTCTATCCTTACCATATCTTTTTCTTCGTTTGTTAACTGCTTGCTTTTCTGCAATTTTAATCTTTGTTGCCTCTGCCCTGCATTCTGGACTACAATAAATTTGATAACTTACGGCAGGAGAAAATTCATTCTCACACCACTCACATGGCTTCACTCAATTGCTCCAGTGAACCAATTTTAATTACCCCTGGTTCTGATAGGGCGCATGCCTTTTGTATTGGACATCCTTTACAAATTTTAGAGTTGGCTCTATAATTTTTTTGTGGCAATTGTTTGTCTTGCCATGCTTTCTTTACAATTCTCATCCAGTCAAACGTATCATCAATCCACTTTCTATAGTGATCATTAACGCTAACTGGAACAATAAACAATTCATGATTATTTTTATTCTCATAAATCACTAAGCCATTAGCCATCTTTAATATCTTCATATATATTAATAGTTGTGCAATATGATATGTTTTTGCCTTATTGGTTTTTTTAATATACTCAAAACTTTCATTGCTTGCTGTTTTAATTTCAATAACAAACTCTTCGTTGTTCCATTCAATCATTCCATCAGCCCACCCATAAATAGGAGGATCATTACTAATAATCTTAAACTCTGTTGTATCTTTTCCATCATCATCTACAAACTTTTTAGCAATGCCAGACTTAAGAAGCGCATCCTGAATTCTGTCGTGAGAAAGAGACCCATTTGACATATTGGCTACTGAAAATGGGGTGTTTGTGCTTTCAAAAACAACACCATCAAATGCATGATACCAATATCTAGGACATTCTCCATGCCCATAAACAAGTCCTGATGGAGCAAATGTTTTTTTCTTTTGGTGTTTTGGATCCTGACCAACCATATAGCCAGATTCTATTTTTTCAATAACCGAACTTACATCTATAGTATTTTCTGATTTTGCTGCTTTAACCATTACCTGCTGTAGTAAACTTTTTGTCATTATTTATACCCTATGTCCTTTGTGTTATATTAATTATACACTATCTTGTAATATATTTCAGGGCAGAAACAAGATTGTTAACAGACTCTGCAGCAGTGTAATATATATTTTTCTTTGCTCTATTTTCTTTATCTACATTTGCCATCCAGGTTGCCTTAAGAGACAACTTAGCAGCAATTGCTTGTAACCTTACAATCTCAAGAGTTGCTACTTGAATAGGAATATCTGGCTTAACAATAAGTTTTGCAATCATTGTTAATGCTGTTGTTAGTTCTTCATCTTCCATATACTCTGATATTTCAGACAAACCATTGATCATTTCTAGTGTTGTTTTTTCCATTATTTACCATCCATATATTGTTCTAATACATCTACCTCAATTATAGCAAGCCTAATTTTTTTATTTCCTTCGCCTAAAACAACAACTAATGCTGGGTCACTGTTGTTCTTAATTGCATCTGTTACTACCTTAGCCCAAACATCAGCATTAAGAGTAAATGATTTAGCGCTTTCTTTAAAATCTACTGTAAATCCATTCCAAGATGCATCACCCTTTTTAGTATTTCTCCCAGAGTTTTTGTGTTGTGTTGCTCCAAGCCTTTTAGATTCTGAGCGCTCACTCATTTTCATAATCCTTTTTTGTTTTGGGAATCATACTAATTTTTGATATATGTTTTTTAGTACACATCCAAGTTACATCTTTTGTTTCAAACCAAAGTCTACAAACATCAACAACATCATTACATTTTTGACATGTAAATTGACCAGTAAAAGTTTTAAACTTTTCAGACATTATTTACTTTGTCTCTTAGCATATCTTGTAGATCTAACTCTGCTCTTACCTTATTTACAAATGCATCTCTACCTTGAACTTTTGTACCATCTTCAAGTTGATACCATGCACCTGTTCGATTAACTATCCCCAAACTTTCTGCTGTATCAACCAAATCAGCGATGGAATCAACACCAAGATCGTCACCTCTAAAATAAAAATCATACTCACCAGATTGGAAGGCTGGAGAAGTTTTTGAAAACTGTAACTCCCACCTAACCTTGCGACCAACTTTTTCTTCAATAAGTTTGTCTCCAACATGTATTTTTCCTTTCAGTGCTTGGTTATCTGATTCTGATGAAAATAATTTAATAACAGTTGATGAATAAAATTTTGTTGCCTGACCACCAGTAGGTTGCTGACTGGTATACATTGCATTAATATTATTTCTTGATTGTGAAATAAGAATAAACAAAGTTGGTTTAACTTTATTATTTGCATAATTAATCATCTTCCACGCATTGCTAAAGTCACGAGATTCTGCACCAATTTGTTTAGTATTTTCTAGTTGTTTTAATTCATCTGTATCTTTTTCAAAATAAATTGCTGGCAATAAAGATGTAATTGAATCAACTACAATTAAATCTACACCAGCCTCCATTAGTTGAACACCTACATCTACCATCTCATTAATTGTTCTAGCCTTTGAGACAATTAATTTTGCAGTATCTACACCCAACTTTTCTGCCCAGTCTTTATCATATGACATTTCAGCATCAATCCAAGCACAAATCTTACCTTCCTTTTGTGCTAAAGCGATTGTCTGAAGGCATAGAGAAGACTTTGCAGACGACTTAGATCCCCAGATCAAAACCTGTCTTCCATACGGCAGACCGCCATTCAGTGCCCTATTAAGGCCTACGCTAGGTGTTGCTGCATACTCTGTTGCTGGAACAGAATCTCCAGACATTACACTTTTACGTAATTTAGGATTAAGTTGTGCTAATACTTCTTCTACTGTAACTGTCATTAAAATCTTACCCCATGTTTTTCTGGTCTAGTTTGATTAAACTGTGTCTTCTCTGCAAATGCTTCATCTAAAGAAATATTAAGGTACCCATTCTTTTTCATGCCAGCATATAAATCTAATGTTCTAATAAGAACATCTGCAATTTCTTTTGCTATTTCTTCCTCACCTTTGCTTTTACGAACCGCTTCCATTACCTCTGTAACTTCAGAAACAATCATCATACATTGCTTAGCAATAAAAATATCATCAGCCTTTTCTGGCCAAAATCTTTTTGCTTGTGCTGTCTTGTGTAACTCATATGCTAAATCATCAAACATTTACTACATCCTCCATTATTACTGTTCCATCTTTGGTTTTGCCAAACTCAAACTTATAAACATTTCCTTCTTGAACATTCATGTATGCTTTTGCAAAAGAAGTAGGAAATACAGTTACTGAGTGTAACTCTCTAGAAGAGTCTGCAATTGTAAGAGATGCCATTTTCTTTCCCGTCTTTGTTACTCTAGGTTTAAATGCTACCACAAAATGCTGATCTTCTTTATATGGAATGATTTTGTAATTTAAAAACTTTACCAGTGCATTTTTAGTATCTTTAATTTCATCAACTGGTATATAAGAAATAATCCTGTTGTCAGAAGCAAGAATTAGATATGTTCTACCACTTTCAATAACTGTTTGCTCTTCATCAAATATTCCAATCGAACCAGTTTTATCTAGCACTTCTACTCTAGACCATCCTTTGCCACGTTTAATTGATTTGACCATTCCCATCAAAATAAACGATCCTTTTTCTTCAAACTCTTCTACATCATTAATATAAGCATAATAATGTTGTGGAATAGAAATATTAAACTCTGGAAGATTTAAATACTCATATAGATTGGTACGAACTTCATTATCATCTGTTGGATTGTCTGTAAAGTTTAATGCACCAATACATTTCATTGCTTGTAATGCCCTGCTATTTACTCCGTTACCCTTAGTAAATGTAAACTCTTCTACCTGCTTAAAAGAAGTAAATGGACGTGCAGCAATATATTTAGTTGCAATATTGTCTGAAATATATTTAATTCCTGTCAAACCAAAACGAATTCCTTTACCTTCAATCTTAAAATCAAGATCTGATTCATTGATGTGTGGCAACTTAATCGGAATTCCCATACGCTTTGCTTCAATCAAATATTCTGTACGAGCATCTTTATCTTTTTCATTCTTAAGAATTGAATACATAAACTCAAGAGGATAGTGATACTTAAGCCATGCTGTCCAATAAGACAATGTTGAATATGCTACTGCGTGTGATTTGTTGAACGAGTATCCAGCATGCGCTTCAAAATCATGCCAGAGATCTTTCGCCTGATTAGGAGAAACAAACCTAGAAGCACCAGCAACGAACTTATCTCTAAAAACATCAAACTCCCTCGCATCCTTTTTCTTACCAATAATTTTACGAACTTTATCGGCTTCTGCCATAGTCATTCCACCAAGTTCAACACAAGCAAGCATAACTTGCTCTTGATACAAAATACATCCGTATGTATCTTCTGTAATTGGTTTCATAACTTGATGAAAATAATTAATGTTTTGCTTTCCATGTTTTCTAGCAACATAATCTTTACCAATTGTATTCATAGCACCTGGACGAACAAGAGCATTTGATGCTGCAAGTTCATCTAGATTTTTAACGCCCATCTTTACAAGAAGATTTGTATATGGAGTTGCTTCACACTGGAATACACCTTTTGTATAACCATCTGAAAGCATCTGATATACATTTTTGTCATTTATGTCAATTGATAAAAGATCAATCTTCTTTCCGTGTCGTTCTTGAATAATCTTAATTGTGCTATCTAAAACACTTAATGTTTTTAGACCTAATGCGTCAATCTTGATGAGACCAATCTTTGCAGCCTCTTCCATGTCCACCGCAACGACAGGTATCCTATCATCGCTACCAGGAGAAGAACGTGTCTCCATTGGTGCATACTTAAAAATAGGATCTTTACTAGTGACAACACCAGCAGCGTGTATACCAGTACCTCTAATGCGACCCCTAAGTTGTTCACCATATACCTCCACTTCTGGATATTTTTCTCTAAACCAAGCAGATGATTTTGAACTACAGAATTCATCCCACGTATCAACGGTTTTTAAAACCTTGTTTACATCTGGCAATGGAATATTTAAAACACGAGAAACATCTCGTACAACGCCTTTATCTTTAAACTGTAAAAATGTAGCAATAGATGCAACATGTCTATATTGTTTTACTAGATAATCTTTTACTTCATCCCGTCTAGAATCTTGAATGTCTGTATCAATATCAGGGAAGTCATTACGCTCAGGATTGATAAAACGAAAGAACAAAAGTCCATGTTCAATTGGATCAATATCTGTAATTCCAAGTGTATAACACAATAAAGACCCTGCAGATGAACCACGACCTGGACCAACCATTATGCCTTCTTTTTTTGCCCAGTTAATCATATTACGGACAACAAGAAAATATGGAGCAAACTTCTTTTCTTTAATAATCTCTAACTCTTCATTTAGTCTTAATTCATAAACATCATTGCCTACCCAAGAAGATGTTAGATGCATTTCTTCTAATGCCGTCCACGCAAGTTCTCTTAACTCTTTATCTGGATTTTTATATTGAACTGGTAAAAGATTTAAACCTTCTTTAATGTCATAGTCTTCAACCTTGTCTGCAATCTCTAGGGTATTAGCGAACATGTCTTCTCTAAACTTAAGTTCTTTTGTCATTGCAGATTTCATTTCATCATATGACAATAAGTGAATATCAAATCTATTAAAACTCATCATACGATCTTTGCCATAAAGATAGTCAAGTCTGTCCATCATGTCTTTATACTTTTGAGACTTATCGTACTTAACATCTTTTTCAAGTTTGGCATGCGTATTAAGAATAAGCATCATTTCTTGAATAACTTTTTGGTCTACATCAGAGTGATGGCAATCTGGAGTTACTACAATCTTGACTCCAAACTCATCAGCCAACTGCATTAAATTAAGATTAATTTCGGTTGGGTTGTGTGGCATTACCTCAATATAAAAATCATCTTTAAAAGTATTTTTAAACCATTCAATATGCTGCTTTGCTACTGCAAACTCCCCTACCTCAATAGCCTTTGCAATAAGGCCACTAAGACAAGCAGACAAAACAATTAATCCATCTTTATACTTTTCTAATACTGCAAAATCAATTCTAGGCTTTTTATAAAAACCTTCTGTCCATGCAATCTCATTTAACTTATTCAAGTTTTCTAAACCCTGCTGGTTCTTGGCAAGAATAACAATATGATTGTAAATTAAATCTAGTGGAGTTGTTCTCTCTGCTTTATCTCTATGATCAAATCTATCAGCAGCAATATATCCTTCAATACCAAGAATTGGCTTAATACCCGCTGCCTTTGCAGCACGATACATCTCACGATGTCCAGACAAAGTGCCGTGATCTGTGATAGCAATTGCTGGCATACCCAGACTCACGGCTCTGTCAATATATTCTTGCGGTGTCGCAACACCATCCATAAGTGAATAGTGTGTGTGAACGTGTAATCCTACGTAGTTCACAAATTACCATTCAATGTTTGTTGATGTCACTGAAGGTGTGTCAAAACCAAAGAAGAAGGATTCTTGCTCTGGATAAGGGACTTCACGCACTACCTTATCTAGATTATGAAACTCAAATCCATCCCACTTAAATGGCTCTGTATCTGGTTTGCTTGGAATCAAGGTATAGTTTGTTTCAGTACCTTGTCCATTACGCTTTAACTTCCACTGAATATTTGATACGCTTCCAGTTTCTAGCGCATATTCACGAATTGTATTGAATGCTGATTGCTTGCTAATGCCTTGTGACCAAACTGCGATGTATGGATCTTCTAGACCATCATCTACTAGCACGTTGCAATAAAAACGCATACGAGCCTTCCAACCACTCTTTGGTTCCTTGCGAGCCATCTCGCATCCAAAGCAACGACCTTCTGTGTCAATTGTACAAGCAGCCTTGCGCTTGTAATCCTTTGGGTTTGTGTGTTCTGCAACTACAACTGCTAGACCACGAGATTCACTATAACTTGCAGAGTCTTCATCTAACTCTTCTACAAAACGGATCTTTGCTGCCTGTCCATCAGCCAACTTAACCCATCTTACCTTGATTGCACTGCCTTCATATTTTGGTTTGTCGAGCAGGGCGTTGATGTTTTTTAATCCCTTTACTACGCTCATATTATTTCTCCTTTGTGTGTGTTTATTTATTTTATCATAGATAGCAAATTAATGCAAATCTGCTTATATTGATTCTATCATATCCTTATGATCTTTCCAATTTAAAGTTCTTTTGTTTAACATCTTAACATAGTCATAATATAATTTATCATTATATTTATTAATAACATCTTTATTTCTTAAACCATTACCATAATATATCTTTATAAAATAATCATTTAAATATGACCTATCTGAATATACAAAGTCACATTTTTTTGGATCTGGTATTTTTAATTTCATAGTCTCTAAAAATTCTTGTACTTTTTCTGGCATTTTGTTGTTTGTTGTAAAATTTTTCCAAAAATCATTATTTGTTTTATTGGTAACATAATGAATATATATTGCTGAAACAATATCTTTTTGAATATTTTTCAAATCATTGTTAATATTTTTTATAAAACTAATTTTATCAACAAGATATTCGTTAAATTTTAAAACAATTTTATTTAAAACAAATGTGGTTGTCATTAAAGAACTTGCTTCCATTGGTTCAAAAAAACTTCCAGAAAGTCCAACGGCTATGCAATTACCAATACATTGATTTTCATAAAACCCAGTATTATATTTAATACTTCTTGCTGGCTCCCACCCACTATTAATTTTATTTTTTAATTCAATTATTGCATCTTCTTCTGATAAATAGTTATTATCAAAATTATATCCAACTCCATATCTTTCGCTTGTTGGAATTTCAAAAGACCATCCATAATCTAATGCTGTGGTTTTAACGTAAGGTGGTAGTTTATCTTGTAAAGGAACTTGTCCAACAACAGATTGATTAATTGGTAAAGTATCAGAAAGGCTTGTCCAATTTTGTTTATAAAATTTTCCAATAACAACCCTGTTAAATCCAGAACAATCAAAAACAAAATCTACATCTAGTTTTGTGTTTGAAAGCAAAATTGTTTTAATATACTCTTTTTCAGATTCAAAACCAATAACTAAATCATCTATTATTTTTATTTTTCTTTTAATTGCAACCTGTTTTAAATACTGTGAACACAAAACACTATCTAAATTTACTGCTAAGTTAATATTTTTTTCTATACCAATATCAAAAGGAATTTTATTTTGTAGTGCAAAAATGGCAGATTCATCTATTTGTAACAAAGAGTTATCATTTTTTATAGCGGAAGATATAAGTTCTAAATAACCTTTTGTATAAAACTCCTCTGGACTTAATATTGGAATCCAAAAATCTTTGTTTTCATTGTTCCAATTAGAAAAAAGATTTCCTGCTTTAATTGTACAATTTGAGAACCTAATAAATTCTAAAAGATCAATATCTAAGTTTTTAATGGTTCTTAAAAAACTGCCAGTTGTTGATTCTCCAACACCAATGGTTCCAATTGTTGAGTTTTCTATTAAAGTAACGCTATGCTCTGGAAAATGTTTTTCTATAGTTAGTGCTGTTAAATATCCTGCTGTTCCACCACCTACTATTCCTATTTTCAAGCAAACCTACCATCATAGCCAGCAGAATTAATTTGTTGTGCAGAAGGGGCCCAACTTTCAGAGTTTTCTTGAACACCATGACCTTCAATAATTCTATTAAAGAAATTAAATGCAGAACAAACTGCAATGGCATCTTTAACCTGCTCTTGTGTAAATCCAGCCTCATAGCAGTCATCATATAGTCTTTTTGTCATACTTGATGGATGCTTTGTTAATTGTTCCACTAAATTAAAAATTGTCGTTAGTCTATTTGGAATTGATTTAATTCCGCTATCTAATACATCAATCTCAGCATCTATTGATTCTGCAAAAAGACGATGAGATCCATAACAGAATTTACATCCATTTAAATATGATGTATATGCTGCAATAATTTCTCTATCTTGTGGAGACAACGATGAAGGCTCTCGCAATACTTCTTGTGCAAATGAAAGCATCATCATATACCTTTTTTTATTTTCCATAAAAACATCAATAATTGTTGATTCTTCTTTAATTGAATCAAAAACATTTTTTACACTCATAATTACCTCAACATTTCTAGTATGGACTTTTCTATTGAATTATCTAACTTAATTATATCAGAGTCTTGCATATCTCCGATATCTTTATACTTAGCGTCTAATTGGATTATTGATACCCTTGATTTTAATTTATCTGTCATCTTTTTAGACATTGACTTTCCTGCTTCATCATTATCTGATATCAAACATATTTCATTAAAATATTTTTCTAGTAACTCTATTTGATTTTTTGAAACATTAGCACCAAGAGTGGCAACCGCTGGCATTCCAACTTGATCTAATCTTATTGCATCGAATGATGACTCAACAACATAAATTTTATTAGATTGCTTAACTCTATGCAAATTAAAAAGTATTTTGCTCTTTGGCAAACCTGGAGTATTTTTAAACTCTTTGCCCTCTATAGTTCTTGCTACAAATCCTATAGTCATGCCGTCTGGAGATTGAACTGGTATTGTTACCATATCCTGTTTATCAGAATATCCAAGAGCAAACTTTTCAATAGACATTTTTGTAATCTTTCTACCTTCAAAATACCGTAATGCTCGTGGAGATTCTAATGCCTGATTGTTTAATCTTTTAATCAATAACTCATCATATTGAATAAATTCTTTAGGCTTGTATAATTTTTTGTTTACAAGATCTTCAATATTGGTTTCTTTTTCTTTGCTTTTAATAAACCGAATGGACTCAAAATAAGATCGTCCAGTCATCTTCATAATAAGTTCTTGAAGTTCTGCAGTTTGTTGACAACTAAAACAAAAGAACAATCCACTTTCTTTAGACACTTCTCCTGCTGGAGTTCTTGTATTATTATGATATGGACAAAATATAATGAAGTCTGAACCGACTTCTGATTCTATAGTTACGCCTGACCCGATAAGGACTCTTTTAATCTGGTCTTCTGTATATGTATTGGTCTGTACCCGTCTACTGCGATAATCCATTGTATCTTCTTTCTTCCCACGTACATTCCATATGCTGTAAGACCAAATTCAAAACAATTCTTGTCACTATCATATTTTAGCGTAAAGTCTGGCTCAATGTCAATTCTTGGTGCATACCCAGTTTCCCGCATCTGGATGACCAACAATCTAAGATATTCTTCCTTAAGTCTAGGTATATGAGATTCATCCTTGATTACGCCATCAAGATAAAAGTTTTTGATCGGTTTGTGATGAAGTGACACATTATATTATAACGCCTTATCTTCGTAGTCTTTATAACGATAGTAACCTTTATCAAAGTCTACCTGCACCAAAAACTCGCCCATAAAACCATTACGATTCTTTCTAAAGGCACACTCAATGATGTCCGAGTTAGTTGCCCTACCAAGAGCCATGACCCAGTCGGCATCATAAGCAATCTGTCTAGACCATGCTGTTTGTCCAAGTGTTGGTACGCTGCTTAAATCATTGACATCGTCTGGGGTAGCAGAAGAAATAGCAATAATTGGAACCTCTTCTGAGATAGCCATAAGTTTAAGTTCACGAGATAAATTCTTCATTCTTACAGTCTCATTATCAGACTTTTGGTTTGGTGTCATAAGTTGTAGGTAGTCTACAATAACAAAATCTGGTTTGTATTGGTCTATCTTTCCACGTAGAACAGATGGGCTAATCTCTCCACCTTGATCGTTTGAGATAATATGGAATGGATTCTTTCCTTCAAGGTGGCGTTTGTGCCACTCTTTTAATGTATCTATTTCAATGTTACCTTGACTAATTTTACGATGTGACCAAAGCCCTTCACCCATAATTGTAAATACACGATTACGAACTTCTGTTTCAGACATTTCAAGACTAATAATCAATGGTGTCTTGCCTTGCTTCCAAGCCTGTACTGCAAAGTAAAGCGCAAGCCATGATTTACCAATTCCTGGATAAGCAAGAAATACTCCTAATTGGCCAGCAGTAATTCCAGAAGGCAAATAGTTGTCAAATCCTGGCAGTCCAGTTTTAATTCCTACATTACCTGCTGCTTCCATCTTTTTAAGATGATCGAAATATGCAATTGCAGAATCTAAATCAATAACATCAATATCACGAACAGCAGATGTATTCTTTTTTAACTCTGAAGTTTTTGTAATTAGATTATTAAGCGCCTCTGAACCCTTATCATTTTGTACATCTGTTGCAGCAGAACGAAGAATATCTTTAAGACTATCATTAAGATACTCATGTTGTAATTCTTCAAGGTGATGCTTTGTTGCACCAACATCTTCAATTAATTCAAAGTCTCTAAATTTTTCTACAACCAAAGATGTAGGTGGCACAGAACTGTTATGTTCAAAATAATTTCTTACAAATGTCCAAATATCAGAGTGTGTACGCAAAAGATTGTCTATGTTTGCTTGAAGCAAAACATGGATCTGTTTATCTTTTAATACAGCGTTAATTACTTTTGCCTCTGAATTATTCACTTAGCCATTCCCTTGCTTTGCCACGTCTCTCTTTTCGTTCTCTATCATCTTGCTCTTTATCAAGTTTTGCTTTCAATATCTTTTCAGCATTATATGCAAAATAATTCCACGATGGCTCTTGTGCCACTTTAAAATAATACTCTAATAAATCATAACAGGCTGGTAATCCATAAGACTCAATCAAGGCATCAGAAGCCCACTGCTCTACGTTTAAATTTAAAATAGACTTTGCCTGATATTTTTCAGCATGATATTTACCATACCTACTTAGCAAAGCCATTCGGTCTTTGCGTTCAGCCATTACTCTGCTATTTCTGCTTTAGCCTCGTTGATCTTCTCAGTCAATTTAGCCTCTACAAAGCCATAGACACGTTCCATAGCCTCGTTTGTGGTCTCACCCTGCCTCTTTGAATCTACTACGCCCAAATCAAGCCGTAGCGATTGAAAGTTGCCAAGATTTAGCGTATAGCCTAAAGTAACAGATACCTTAGTCTCATCGTTTTGTTCCATTAGCCCTCCAAGGCCTAGTTAATGCTTTCATTCCAAACAGGAATAAATCTACCGTCTTCAGTTTTCGTATAAGTAAGTATACCATCACCCATTCTGCGTGTCAACTCTTGCTTAGTAGGCGTATTATTATTTGTTACCAACCCGTCTTTTCTAGGCTGGCCTTGATGAATTGATGCAAGAATATCTCGCATTTCCCTAACCTGACTTTCAGAATAATATGATCTAATCTGAAATCCTGTTTTGCCATCTTTGCTACATCCCTTTGGATATGGAATAATACCATCTTTCATTAAACGTGGCATATATTTTCTATGCCTGTTTAATAATTGTGAAGTTTCATTCACAGTAAATGCTCGTTCTCTCTTCTTTTTAAATTCATGTGTAAAACAAATTTCATTTTGATCTTTATTTATATTGTATAAAGTTATAGTACCAGTTGCCCTGCTGCTATGATATATTCTAACAAGGTCTCCATTAAGAAACCATATTTTTTTGCTGCCAGAAATTACAGGGGCGCTATTGTAGTCTTTGCCCTTGTCTTTTCCTGAGAAAGCAACCATGATCCCTCTTTTGAACTATCTGGTGGATGATAAAATTTTCTTTTACCACATACAATACAGTATACCTCAAGATGCTCTGATGTGCTAAATTGACGATCTACTAGGACTTTGCCTTTACACTTTACGCATTTCAATTTGGAATTCCAATTACAAGAACGTTTACATCTATTGTAGCAACACCATTAGATGCAAACTTTGCAACAAGGTTTGCTTCTGATGTTGTAACATTTGTAAGATAGATAGAAACATTCTTTCCTGCTTCTGTTCCACCTTTGTTCCAAGGTGTTGCTACGACAATTGGTGGGTACTTAAAACTAAAATTAACTTTAAAAGGAACCTCTCCACCTGCAGTTGTTGTTGCAGCATTAGTTACATTTACTGTTTCTCCATATATAGATGCACCTGGGGTTGGAACAGCATACTCTGTTCTTGGTGTTGTGGTTCCAACAATCTTTGTATTGTTAGACGATGTTGGAGAAGACTGTCTTAAAAGTTGATTGACTGTTGTAACAATACTAGAGATGTATGAAACATCTAGTGGCTGACCTCTTTGTGGAATTGGTAACTCAGGCATGATATTTAATTATAGCACATTCCTAATTAAAGATTTTCTTTCGTGGTTTGAACCAAAATTTGATTAGTATTAATTTTCCTATCATATGTTGCCTCTTGAACAATAACATTAAAATTATCTACGTCATTTTGATCCAATAAAAATCTAACACTAAAAAACCCTTGTTGTGTTTGGTTGTATGAGTAGGTTGAAATTTCTGGCTCTCCAACTGCGGTATTTGTTTTTAAAAATATATCATAATTTCTCATTACTTGTAAGTATATTTCTGGTTTAGTCCATTGTAAAATTATTTCATGAATTGAAGTATTGCCTTGTTTTTGTATACTTAAAGTATATGAATATGGAGAGACAATTACTGGCATTGCAATTTCATGTATTTTTGACCAATGTGAGGATCTGTTTCTATCTTCAGAAATAACCCTATATCTTAATCTTATTTTACCTGTTTCTCCACTAAATGGAGGAAGATCCTTTTTTTTAATAATAGATTTTTTAATATTTTTATCTGCCATTATTGGACACCAACAGACATCCTATACTCTATATAGTTATTTGTATTTGATGCTTTTAATATTGGCTGCTCATCAGCATTTTTTACTATTGTATATGCTGTTAATCCATACAATGGATTTTGTGCTGTAACATTATCAACTCGTATTGCATCAAGACCTATGTAGTAGTTGTCATCCAATGCATTGCTTGTAACTGCACATGCATAAATTTTTATAGATGTAACATCTGCCCAACTAAATCCGTCTTCTTGTACTGCATCTGATATATTTTTCTCCATAGCATAATATCTGTTTGTTGAAAAATCAATGCCAACTGCCTGACCAACAGGAGATACCGCTACTGATGAAACATTGTCTGCTGTTTTTGAATAAGAAAATGTTGTGCTTGTAGTTGATGTAATTATATGTGTGCCATCAAATGTATTATCTACGCCAGTCACTAATATCTTGTCCCCGACTGCAAATGAATGTGATGAAGATGTTGTTAATGTCGCTACGTTTGATGTTAAAGATTTATTGTTTATAGACTTTGTTCCAGTATGTATAACATTATAAATCAACCTTGCCTTTTTTGTTGATGTATTTATAAAATCAATAATAATTTTTACACTATCTGGTCCAGTATATGGTGTTGAAAGAACTAAAGATGATGATTGATTAATAACTGAAAAAGCAATTTTAATTTTATCAGACAAAGAGTTCTGAGACAAATTAATTGATGTTCCAGTTTTTAAAATATGATATGCAGATGAAAGATCTGTAGAAGATGTAGCATCCTTAATACTAGAAAAGTCTCCAGCCACTAAAACTACATTATTAAAAAACCTACATCTTTCATGATAATCATCCCTGTTGGGATTAAAAAAAGTTCTATTGTCTGCATTAGCCTGAAAAACATCATACGCAACGTCAATAACATTATCATCTTGAGAGTCTAATGGAGTTGTTACTGTTGGTATGTTTGCTGTTGATGTAGTTACTGACTGCCAGGCCTCTTCTTGTGAAAACAGTACAATGTTTCTACTGTCAAATCCAGCAGCAGACGGATTGCTTCCTGCAGAGTAAATACCAATCTCAGTAATTTCATATCTTTCTTGGCTAGGAAGTTCTGCTGTAAATACTAATTTATTTACTCCATCTTCATACACATATCCTTTAGAAGAGATGGGAACTCTAAACATTTCAAAGTCTAATAACTCTTTTTGTGCATATGTATTAAAACTATGTGAATCTGCAGATCCTAAAGGTTGTGGCCCAGCACCAAATGCCATATAGGATGCAAATGCTGGGGCAGTGCCCAAAAGGTACTTTGCAACAATTTCTTTACCAGTATTAGTTATCAAGCCTCATCCACCTCTAATATATCAGTATCTATTGTACCACCTGAAATGATTTCAATTTGAACTCTTTCATCAATGGCGTTATCTTTTGTTTCTATGACTAAATCTCCATTTGCGTCTATATATACATTAGTACCATTTGTGCTAGAATCTGTTGGAATATCTGGGATTCTAGAAAGAAGATTAATGGCAAAATTGAAAAAATATACATCTGAAGTATCCTGAAGGGCTATGATTTTTTTAGGATCATACGTATTTTTAAAGTTTGAGATATTTGCAATAGGCTGATAATCAATGTTTTTAGTATTTACAAAGTTTTTATTGCTTAATATTAATAGTTCATGTCCAGCAATTTGTTCAAAAAATAAGTTAACAATATCTCCTTCTGTAATAGGATTTAATATATTTTCATCAAAGTCTACATACTGAGGTGTGGCAATCTTTACCGATGCATTTGTTACTAAATTAGAAGATTGTTGTGGTGGTTGAGAAGTTGGTGTTGGCGGTGTTGCCGTCATATTTGCCACATTGCTTACATTATTGCTTGAAGATATTGGAGCAGACCCATAAGCCCCTTTATCTTTTGTTGAATCCAACAGTTCTTGTTGCCACCACTCTATATTATTGGCAGCAGCAATATTTTTATTTTCAATAGCCTTATATATTGCAGTATTCATAGACATTTCTTCTTGTTGCCAGTATTCCATATTACACCTCACTCAAGTAAATTGTCATAGATGGGCCACTACTACTTCTGTTATATTCAATATTATAAACTATAAATCTTGTGTTTTGTGTAGCAACCATATCAACACCACTATTATTTTTATAATCAATAGTAACAATATCTCCTAATTGAACTATTGGAGTTGCAAAAATTTCAATTCCTACTGCTTTTTTAGGTTGCATTAATTTATTAATAATCCATCCCATTAAATTTTCAGCATCGTCAGATGTTTGAATATAATCACTTTCAATAGAAAATTCATTTTTTCCGTAAATAATTCTACTATTCTTAATAGTATTATATTTTTGTTCCTCAATCAAAGGTGAATATATAATAACATTTCCCTTTAGTTCTTGATCTGAAAAACTTGAAGTTTTCTTAAAATAATCGTCAACAGTTAGTGTATTAGTATTATCTTGTGTAAATGCAATACCAAGAATATTTAAAAAGTTAAAAGATGTGGTTCCTAAATCTAATAAAGAGTCAGTTGAATTAAATATTAAAAATTCTGCACCGTAAGCATTTGATTTATAATTTGAAATAGTAAAATCTTTTACCCTATCTTGTGGCTTTAGTATTTGTGAAGATAATGCTGGATATGCATTATCAAATCTAATATTTAAATATGAACATTCTCTCATAATAGTTCCAAACTCATCATAAAAAATTTTATAATTTGGATTATTTCCAGGACCAACACCAGACAAGTATGTATCTTGTAATACGCCACTTAATGCATACTTTCTTAGTGAGTCTTTAATATTAATTGAGTTGCCACTAAACACCTTACTAATTGGTTCAGTTATAACAGTTGATCCAGTAGTAGAATAGTTTGGACCCATAGCAAGTATGTGCTCAAACATACACTTTGATCCACCACGAGTAAATAGTGCGGTATTATAATTTTTAGGTAGTGGATCTTTATCGTCAACTGTAGCAATTAAAACATTATTTATATATAAATAAAATCTTCTGCTATTTCCACCCAAAGTATCGTCTACATACTCTACTGCTAAATCATAAACTGTTGTATATTTATCTTCAAATTTCTTAGAAACACCAACAAAATTTCCAGAGTCAGATAAAATATCTCCATTTCCACTCCACAATAGTTCTGGGATTGCTTTGGTAGAACTAGAATCTTTTTTAATTTTATAAAATATAATATTTGCTTGCTCTTCAGTTCCACCATCTAAAGAAATAATTTCAAAATAATAACCATTATTATTTGCTGCATTAACTAATACACCAAGTCCTCCAGAATTTCCAGAAACTTTAATTGTTTGGTTTGGAGAATCTGTTGGAATTTGATAATATATTGATCCATCTAATGGAATAAGTGTTTTGTATGACTCATTATTTTCATCTTGAATTTCTCCAACAGATGCTCCAATAATTCTAATTCTTGTACCAAAATAGTTATACCTATCTTGAAAACTTTTAGTAATAAGTGTAATAACATTTGTTGGATTTGGATCATTACCTGTAAAATTTGGTCCTTTTAAAACAAGCGCTGATGACTGTATGACACCTTTATGTTTTTGTGGGTTAATAATATTAGTTGTTGATATTTCATTTTCTGTTAAATTAGATTTACCTAAATATTTTTTAACAACGCCATTGGCTGTAGACTTTTTAGCCAAATCATTATTTATGCCAGCGGGACCAACGGTTGTACTTCCAGCAAAAGAACTTGCTCCAAAAAGATACTGTGACTCCATAACGCAGCCTTTTCTATTGTCATAACTAACCCATTCTTCTAAAAGACCAGCAGTGTGGTATGCAATTTGTGTTCCAAACTGTGCCCTTCCGCTTGACATTACCGGACCCTCTTTCATTCTGCTTGTTCCGGCAATAAGTTCATAATATGGCTCAGAATATATCCTTACTCTACCAGTATGATATATTTTTCCATTAAATGGCATGTTTGATAAATAATATTTATATTCAGCATCATTACTAATCCAAACATTTCCAGTTCCTGCAACATTATATTCAACAGCATCATATCTTATAATTTCACCATTTGCATAAAAATAACCTTGATACCTGACCAATAAATATGCACTTTCACCAAAATCAACAATGTTGTTTTGAATAATTCCACCTTGAACGGTGGGAGGTAAATTGCTAAGATCTTTATTTAAAACAAGAGCAGCAAGGCTATATCCACCTGAACTATTTCCAATCTTAGACTCTTGTGTGTCCTGTATTTGCCACAATAATGATGGCTTATATATCCAAGACTTGTCTTCTGATCCTATATTTGTTTCTTGTCCTAACTGGCTATATGTTTTATCAATATACCTTGTTTTATAAGTAATCTTTCCATCATTATATACTTTTTTATCTTGTGATGATATGTTAATAATATTTGGTAGTTTTTTGCCATTAATAATTTTGTTTCTAATAACATTAGCAGTATTTTCAATAAATGATGCACTACCTTGACCTAATTCTTCTGTCCAAAATGTAGTATTATAAAATCCTGCGTCTAACTCTTCTGTTGCAGTGCTTGTTGGTGCTTCTCCATCATCTGTTAAAACAATAATTTCAGAAACTTTATCAGTTACTTTTGAACCTATAAGTTCATAATCTGTTGATCTTTCTGATAAATTAGGCATTAAATATTCTTTACTCATAACAACAAAATTATTATATTCATCAAAAAACATTGCTGTTTGAGTTGATATTGCTAAATCATTTAAAATTTCTGCCAGATTTTTATCTGGACTAACAAAAAAATATGGAATTACTGGCTCAATATCGCTAACATTTCTTTTATATATATAATTGCTAAAACCAATATAGTCTAAAAGAAGTGCAATTGCATAACTTAAAGAAACATTTGTAATAAATAATTGTGGTGCTGGCATTGATTCAAAATGAAAATATAAATCTCTTAATTGTATAGATATTGTTCCACCAGTAATATCTGCTTGTGGAAAACCTTCAGAGTACAAAGTTTTAATAGGAATTAAATAATCATATCCATATACGTTAATAATATTTTCATAAAATGTAAACTTAACATTTTTTCTTACATACTTATAAATTATACTGTCTAAATTGTTTTCATTAAACGATTGATCTTCATCAAAAATACTTATGTTACCAGTAGAAGCAAGCAATCGACCAATCGGCAGAGCGCCTGAACCCAAATCTCCCAAAGACTTGGTAACATTATACGATAACACTCTATTAGAAATATCTACATTTAGTCTAGGAGAAAATTCAATAAGATTAAAGGTAGAGTTAAATTTATTCATAGAGTCAACAACAATTCTAATACCTTTAATATATGCAAACTCTCTATACTTAATCTGACTTGTTGTAGCCTCTATATATGACGATGGATTGGTTAAATCAGTAACAAAATGTTTTGTTTGATCTAACGAATCATCTGTTAAAAACCAAGTGTATTCAGGAACAAACTGTTCATACACATTGTTTAAATTATTCCAAATATGATATATTCCTTTATCACTATCATTAGTAATAACCAAATATGCATATCCATCTACCGCATCTGTTGGCAACAAACTAGTTGATGATAACACTTCAGCATGAATAAAACGAGATTTATATTGATCTGGAATTTTTAATCCATAGGATAATTCTACATACCCATCATCTGGAACAATTGGTGATCCATCTGGCCTTCTTGATGCAAAATTGAAATCTTGAACAGTTACCCACTGATTTCCTTGCAATATTTGAATCTTCCATATAACTGGAGTTGTTTTGTTTGCGGTACCATAAAACGGATCTGCTAAAGTTCCAATAGTAGATTGATATGGACCTAAATTAACACCACCAACGTTTGTTTGCATTTTAACAATAACTCTATTAGATGGAACATCGTTTTTATAAACAACAAACGGGGCTGCATCATCTAGATAATAAGACTGTCCTATAAGTCTATTTGCTATACCACGCTCTGTTGTATTTGCTGAAGATATAGACTCTTTTTCAGTTCTATAAGATGTCCAATATTTAAATTGATCATTTCTGTCTGGCATATAATATCTAGGTCTTTGTGTAAAAAAAGAACCTTGATTATTTAACGCATCAGTTGTAAATGATGGTATATAGTTTCCTGGAATATAAGATATTTTATTAATGCCTGATCTTGGTCTAAATGGCTTAATGCAATCTTCTAAAGAATAGTATAGTTTAAGTTGTTCTTTTGTTGCAGTATATATAATTGGATTATCGTCATCGTCTACTCCGCCATCGACAACAACGTCAGCATCTGTTGCACCAGTATAAAACTGTCCTATATCATTTGCATCAAAAGTTGATTGAATAGTTAAATATCTTGTATCATTACTTTGTGGTCGATATCTATAATTGCCAAGTTTAAAAATATTATCTGGCATATTCATATTCCATTCAGCAACTATTTTTGATCGTGATTGGACAGTTGGTGAATTTTGAAAATGATTTTTTAATACTGTATTGTTAAACATTACACTTCTTCCAAAGATACAGAAACATTCCAAAGATCGTGGTTGCTTCCGCCTCGTTTTACAACATCATAACTAAAGTCTGCAATATAAACCTGCATAATTTCACTGTAACTTGTTAGATGTAAGTATGCTGAATCATCAGTGCCAAAGTTTTTATAATTGTCATATGATAAAAACATCCAGAATGGTCCTTGATGATTTTCATACCAATCAAGCAATTCTACTCCACCTGCACCACCATCTGCTGTATATTCGTTTTGTCCAGTAAGATCAGATTTTCCAGTTGAATCAAAATCTGCAACTCTTAGATGTGCCCTTGATGGCAACTTGTCCCAAGAAAAAGAAATTGTCATTTTGTCTGCAATATGATGAGATCTCATATTTCCATTAATCATTCTTTGTCTTTGTTCAATTCTTGTTGGTTTAAATTGTATTGGAGATCTGTTGTGATCAGATAAAATTAAAAATTGATTTGCTGGTTGTGATGTAGTTGCTAAAGTAGAGTCAGCACCTATTTCTTGACCAGTAGGAATATAAATACCAGTTGCATCTAATGTACCTGCATTTTCCGACCAAATTACGGCCTGTGGTCTAGCATATCTTTTTCTACCTAAAATATATGATGCTGTTGCCATTATCTACTACCCCTAATTCTTTGTGAATCAACCTGTTTAATTTGATTCATAACAACTCTTGCAATTTCATTTGCATTTGCATTACTATTTGAAACATTAACACTTAGACTATAATTATACACTGAGTTGTTACTTGGCAGTTCACCTTTATTTATAGATTTCATTGTGTCAATGCCAAGAGAGTCTACTGCGCTTTTTCTTACTACAAATTCCCCAGGAGTTAACATTGCTGGGATAGTATCTGTTCCCTTGCCGTATCCACCTGCTGCAAAATATTTTGGAACTACTCCACCCATATTCATATATTTAGGAACTAATCCTCCAGAGTTAAACAAAATTCCCATCTGCCTTAACTTATCTTTGTAAGTTGGTTCTTTTACTTTTACAGGTTTTGGAGGTTGGTTAATCGGAATAATAGTTCCACCAACAACAATATATTGTTGACCATCAGGCCTTGCTGCTGCTGCTGCGGCAACCGAAGTAGCGGAGGCGGCATCTTGTTTAGCCTTTAGTTCTGCTGCTGCTTTATCTGCTGCTGCTTTTGCCTCTTGTTCCTCTTTAAGTTTTTGCTCTGCAAATTTATCATTATCATATTTTGCTTTTGCTTCTGCTTGTTTTGCAAGTAATTTTTCAATTGCAGTTCCAACTGATGCAAGAGCATCAACTGTATCATTTGCATCTCCAACAACACCCTTTAAAATTTGTCCCAAAAACTTTTTATTGTTTGGATCAACACCAGCATCTAGTGCAGCAGATATTCCAGAAACTGCAGCCTGTATTTCAACCCTCGTCATTCCAATAGTTTTCTTAAGTTCATCGTCTAAAGCATTTTTAGCAAGCCTAATTTTTTCTTCAATATCCGCTAAACTGTTTACGATTGCTTTATTATCTGCCTCAATTTGTTCTCTTGTTTTACCATTAAACTGAACCCCTGCAAGTTGTTTCTTTCTTGCTTCTTCAATTGATTTACGTCTTCTTTCAATTTGTGCAAGAGCCTCTGCTTGTCTAATTTCTTGAATTGCTCCAGCAGCGCCAGCCATATCTCCACCAGCAAGCGCTTGTGCCAAACTAAATCTTCTTTGTTGTATTTGATTAATTTCTTCTTGTTTTGCTGCAACTTTATCTAAAGCCTCAATCTCTTTATCATATTTCTTATTAATTGCATCTTCTTCTTGTGATATTTTTCCTAATGCATATTCATTTGCTGCTTGACGAGAATTTAAAACTGCTTTTTCAGAAGCGTATTGATTTTCAATTAACTGTTCCTGAAGCACAACATATTTTTGTACCATTTCAAATCTAGCCTTTTGACCATCCATTTCATCCATTAGAGCAATTTTTGTTACTCTTTCATATTCTTTTTGAGCATTGGTTAGTTCTCTTGTTTGTTTCTTAAGTTCTTTTAACTGTTTTGGACTCAACTCATTGTTAGCAATAGCAAGTGCAAGAGTTTGATCTTTAGCGAGTTCTTGTGCTTCAGCAAATGTAAATCCAGCCTTTATAAGTTTTGATGTGGCCTGTGTTTGTTGATTAAGTGATAGAATTGTGTTTTTAATGTTTACTTGGTACTCTCCAAGTTTAGCAGCAACCATACCACGCATAATGGCTTTGCCAGCCTCATTAAGAGTTAATAATCCCTTTGTACCTTTTTCAATAAACTTATCAAGATCATTTTGTATTCCTTCTGGGCCAAGAGAATCTACAAAATCCAAAAATTCTTGACTTACTTTGCCATTGCTTAAAAGTTGTTGATCAATACCTTTAAATTTGGTTAGACTGATTGCACCGCTTCCAGACATTACTTTCTTTAATTCTTTAAGCCCACCTAGTGCATTAATAGAACTGTTTTGTACAAGTTTAAGTCGTTTTAACAAATCATCAAAAGTGGTATCTCTTTTATCTCCATCTCCAGTTTTGCCATCTTTACCTGCCTTTGCTGCTGCCTCTTTTGCTGCTTTAGTAACCTGCTCTGCTTGAAAGTTTCCTTTTGCTTGATTAACATATTCTTTTGTAACTTGCATATCTGGAAGAAATTTTCCTCTTCCAGCCTGCGGAGTTCCTTTGTAAGACAAACCTCTTTCCTTCATAAAATTCTTTGTATCTTGACTATTTGCATCAAATGTTTCTGTTGCAGTAACCAACGTTGTTAAATAAACTTTTTGTTGTTCTGCTGGTAATTTAGTAAAATAATCTAAGTTTGAATTTAAAGACTCTAATGTAGCAGGAGTTGCTCCCAACAATTTTGTTGCAAGCGTAAGGTTAATCTTACCCTTTTGATTTTGTATATCTGAGATTACACCCTGCAAAATAGATGCTGTATTTGGATTATTTATTAAAAAGTTACCAACAACCTCCATATCAAGAACTGTTCCAGTTTTACCAAGAGCATTATAAAAGTCTATAAGTTTTTGTGCTTCCGCTGGTGTTTTTCCAGCAGCAACGTTTGCTATTAATGTTTTTTGAACATTGTCTAATGGTTTTCCAGTACGATCAACAAACATTGATGCAACACCCATGGCCTCATTACCCATTGTTGCACCAAACCTAGTTGTTATATCAACAAATTTTGCTGCTCCTGCTTTGTCTCCCTGGAACAAACTAACAAGGTCCATAACCTGTGTTGGCTGAAGTTGTCCAGATGATAATTGAATATTTAACAAGTATTGCTGTTCTTTATTTAATCCTAATGACTTAATTCCTTCTACAGCACCACCAGCAATTGCTTCCATTGGCGTACCTTTATATTTTGCTACTGCTGCTTGTTCTGAGCCAAATAGAAGTTTATCTCTTACACCTTTTCCTGTGGCATTTTTATATGAATTTAAAATTTGTGTATTAAGACTTGCATTTTGAGCAAGTATCTTTAATCTTCCCTCTTCATATTCTGCTCTTGCTTTTGCTGCTTCAGCAAGTTTTCCATCTGTTTCTAATAGTTGAATTTTCTTTTGATTTTCAACATCATAAGAATCTAATAATTCTTGACTTTGTTCCAAGGCAATTTGTTGCATTGCAACTGATGCTCCAGTTGCTTTTGCAATTGCTTGATTTCGTTTCTTTAATCCAATCATTGCTCCAATTGCAAGACCAGCAACTGCTCCAATTGCAGTACCTATTACTGGAACTACTGATCCTGCAGTTGCTCCTGCTGCTGCCATACCTGCAGCAACGCTACCACCAACCATAAGCCCTGCTACTGCACCTCCAGCAGCGCCACCAATACCAAATAGCCCTGCTCTACCAGCCTGTCCAGCAGTAAGTCTTCCAGACTTATTTGCTGCATCTGCTGCTCTACCAACATTTGATTTAGCATCTTCAATTAATTTTACTCTAACAGCAACTGGGTCTTTAAGAAGATTTTCTCCATTAACACCCATAAGTTCAATAAGTTGAGCATTAACATTAATTCCAAAAGATCTATCCCCCATTGCCTCGCCAATGTTTGCAGCAACACTTCTTGCTTGTGCTGGTGTCATAATACCGCTTGAGATTGCTGTGGCTAGTTGTGAAACCATTTCACTTTGAGCAACCTGTTGTCCACCTGGTCCAAGATCTTTCATTCTTTGGCCAAACTGCTCAATCATTTTTTTACCTTGTTCACCTTCAACAAATGATTGTCCAAATGTTTTCTTTCCTGTTTGGATTTGGAACTGAGACATTTTTGCTGCTCTTCTTCTATCCATAATTTCACCAGCAGAAACTTTGCCAGTAGCCTTTGCTAAGTCTCTCATTGACTTTGTTCCTGCACCCATTGCTACTGTAGTTTCTATTGTTTTCTTTAATAATGCCTCGTTTTGTTTTTTAAGTGCATAATATGTTCCGCCAACTGCTACTGCTGCTAGTGCTAATGCACTCTTTGGACCAGTAACCATTTGCATACCCATAGTTAACATATTCATGCCCATCATCATTGGAGCAATTTTATCTTGAATTCCATTGCCCATCATTGATGCTGCCTGTGTTAAACCATTCATTGCAATCATTGCACCATTAGTTCTTTGCATAAACCTGCGTTGTTGTTCTAATTGTGCTGCAGCCATTTGTGGATCTACTGTTGATCCTGCTACTCTACCCCTTCCGCCACCTCGCAACAATCCACCACTACGAAAGGCTCCAGTTGCTCTTGCAAATCTACCTCTTCTTTTATCTGATGTAGCATCTGCTGGTATTACACCAATATTTGCATAAGGGTCTTCTTGTATTGGTGTTTGATTTGTTTGACTAAACTTACTAGCCATGCTTCGCATTTTTGCATTATGTTCAGCATCAACCTCTGCCATGTCCTGTTCAATTTGTTTTGACATTGGAGCAACTATTGCAGAACCTATTGCATTTGCTGCACCTTTTGCAACTTTTGAAAACATATCTCCAATTGTTTGTCCTGAACGTCTAACACTTTCTGGCTCAATTGGAACACCAACATTAGCAAATGGATCCTCTGTCATTCCTGATGAATCTCTCCAAGATCCAGGATTTCCGGTCCATCCTTCAGCAAAACCAGGTATGCTACCAGCAACCATTCCATTAATTATTGGCTGGTATTTCTTTGTCATATCTGCTGGAATTACTGCTTCTCCTGGAGCAAGCATTGCTGGGAAGTTATCTTTACTTCCAGTGCCTGGAACTTTTTTAATTCCTTTAGCAAGTTTTGTTCTAATCCTACCAGTTTGAGTAAATCCTGGTTGACCTGGAAGAATTAAAGAACTTGAGGCCTGTGCTTTTTGTGCTTGCATAGAAAGCGCTTGTTGTAGTTTATTTTGTGCTTGATTTGTTTGTTGTTGCTCTGAAACACCTTTGCTAACTTCTCTTTCAAAATCACTTAGTCTTATTGTAAAACTTTCAATCTCTTGTCTTGCTTTTTGCAATGCAGCCTTTTGTTCTGCCGTATACATAGAAGGATCAACACCACTAAACGTTGCCTCTTTTACTGGCCTAACTCTTTCCCTAGAAATTTTTTCATATCCTGGCATATGTGCATATTCAAATCCAGAAACATCATATCCTTGTGCAGCCAAAATTTGTCGTTGTCTTGCTGCGCCATACGCACTAGTTTGTCTCTCATCTCTTTTCTTTACTTGTCCACCAGGCTTTACTTCATAGATTGTATCGCTTGCAACTGCATAGTCTTCTCTTGTTGGAGCAATTCTTCTTCTTGCTGCAATCTTTTGTTCAGCAGTTAATTCTGGAATTGACTCTATTTCTCTAATTGCCTTTTGAGATGCTTGCTGCCATGACTCAATGCTTCCGTCAAATTCATCCGCAGCAGTACTAAGTATTGGACTAATTCTATCCAAAACTGCAGAAATTTCCGATGTATTTGTCATAAACCTTTCAAGTTCAACTTGAACATTGGCCAACATAGCAGATTTACCTAAAGCGCTCTGTGCATACTCTTTAGTCATTCCTAGAGGAGTATCGTTTACACTTGCAGGAGCCATCATGCCTGCAACAGAATACACCATTTCCGGACCACCAACTGGGATCCTTGCTCTGTCTGAACCTGCAGGAGCATTTGCAAATAACTCTCTATTTGCTGTTTGACTAAAAATTCTTGGCTTTCTGCTTGTTGCATATCCAGGAATATTATCAGCAATCATTGAGTTAATTAGTGGCCCATATTTTTTTGTTAATGGTGCAGATATAACAGCCTCTCCAGGTGCAAGCATTGCTAGTTCTGTGTCTTTGTTACCTGGCCCATTGCCTGGAACAATCTGTACGCCCTTGCCTTTTGCATAACCTGGAAGAATTAATCCTCCTGGAGTTTTTCCACCTCTAATCGGTGGCAACATTGCACCTGGGTTTGCATTAGCAAAGTTTTGTCCTGCGGAAATTGCTCTTCTATATGCATTATTTAATGCATCTAGCGCATTAGCCTCTTGTGTAAATGTTTGTATTAATCTTGCATGTGCTTGATCTAATGACGAAGCAATTGCTGCTGCTTCCATTTGTTCTGATGACATGTATTGCGTTTGAAATGCTAACTGATCTGATTGTTTTCCTAATCCTAAAAATCCATTTCGCATTGTTCCAAACAGTTTAATAATGTTTGCAGCACCGTTTGCTATCAAACCAAACGTCATCAAAAATACTGGACCAATCGCTCCAACTACTGTTGCAAGAATTACAGCAATTCTTTTTCCACCATCACCAAGGTTATTAAATTTTTCTAATATTTTTCCAATAAATTCTACAATTGGAGTAACTGCTTTTAAGAACTGTTCTCCAACTGGTGCCAAGGACTGTTTAAGATTTTCCATAGACTTCTTGAACTTGGTTCCAGTTGCATCTTCTACTGCTGCTAATTCTCTTTCAGACAGTACCGCAAGTTCTTCTACTGATGCTCCAGTTAATTGTAAAACTCTTGCTGCTTGTGTTCCATCTTTTGTAACATTTTGAAATAATGTTGAAAGTCTTGAAAATTGAAACTTACCAAAAAGTTGTTCGATTGCTTTTGCCCTATCAAGTGGTGCTAACCGATCTAGTGCATTGGCAAAATCTACAACAATTCCTTTAACATTTCCTTTATTTGCGTTAACAATACCCTGAATGTTTATTCCAAGATCTTGAAGCATTCCAGATGCTTTGTCGGTTGGGTTAATTAATGAAGCAAGACCAGACTTCAATGCGTTTGCACCTTCTGACGCATTAATTCCACCTTCTTTCATTGCTGTTAAGAAGAATGCAAGATCTTCAACATCACCGCCTAATTGTTGTACGACTGGACCAGCCTTTGGAATTGCAACTGTTAAGTCTTCAATACTAACAACAGTTTGGTTTTCAACTGCGTTAAGAAAGTTAATTTTATTTGCTAAGTCATCCGCTGCAATCCCAAAAGCGTTTGTTAAAGATATAGTTGTTTCAAGTGCTTGATCTTGTTCTACTGAACCTAAAACAGCAAGCCTTGTTGCTTGTGCAACTTGTGCAAGAAGATCTGCACCCATTTTACCAGTTGCTGCTGCATCTGCAGCCATTTTCATAGTATCAACAACTGCTACGCCATATTTTGTAAATTCTTGTGCTAATAACCTTATATCTTCTAGCGCCTTATTTGTTTCTGCTGTTGTTGTAAACATTTCACCATAAACACGCTTAAACCTAATTGCTTGTTTTTCAAGATCCATAAATACCTGAGATGCTTTAGTTCCAAAAATAGTAAGTGGAATTGTAAAACCAACCATAAGTTGGCGACCTGCCCATTGAGTGTTTTTACCAAAATTTAAAAGATTAGTTGAACCTTGTTTTAATAACTGCCCAAATAATTGTTGTTTTTGTGATGCTAATGCAATTTTTGTTGATAAGTCTTCCATGTCAAGAGTGAGTGGTCTTACTGCTATTGACTGAAGCGCTCCATTTGCACCTCTACCCATTTTAATATACTGGGTTTGCATAGTTTTAACACGTTCTTCAGCAACTTTGCTAATTGTGTCAAACTCTGATTTAAATAATTTTCCAAAAGTCTTAGTTGCTGCTCCAGCATACCTAAAATATTCACGAGTTGAAAACTTATTTTTTTCTAATGATTCAGTAAAAGACTCAGTACTACTTTTAATTGTTCGCATACTAGCAGCAAATTTGCCAGTAGCATTAATAGAATTAATTAAATTATCTTGTAATTCTTGTTGTGCTCTTGCTGCTGTTGCTGTACTTTTTGCTAAAGAGGTGTGGAAAGTAGATATCTGTCTTTGAAGTGCTTTAAGTTGTGCTAATGCCCCTGAGGTATCAACATTAACCTGAATATTAGACTGTATATCAGCCATTCATAGCACCTCTTTAGTTATTACATATTTAGTAGGTCTGTTTCCTGGATTTTAACTCCAGAGGCAGCCTCTACGATTTTATACACAGTTGGAAGATCTAAGATTTCTTCTAACTTTACATCATCTTCTAAAATTTCTGGCTTATATTGTTTCATTGCGATTTTAACACACTCAATCAATACATCCATTGATTTTTCATTATCTTGTGCTACTGCCGTAAGTTCTTCAAACTTCTTCATAAAAGGACGAAGTAGGGAGATCTTTAGTGGACGAGTTGAAATCTTAGTTCCATCCATAAGAACTAAAACGTTTTCATCTTTTGCAGAGTTTGCTGCCATTATATTTTTCCTTTCGACATGGTAGATTAATTATAGCATAATACGGCTAATTTTTTGTAAGGTCTTCATAATCTAACCCCATTCCAATGCCAAATCCAGCCTTTTGAGCATTTACTCCTTGCAATGCTAAAACATCATTTCCATCAGATGTTTTTCCTTTACTAAATACCCTGGCCTTTAAATTTTCCCATTCATTTTGTTTGTTTTGTCCTTTTTCAATATCAACACCTTGTATTGCTGCCAAAAACTTTTTTTCTTGATAATCTAATTCTCTTCTTGATGAAAGAGTAGCCATTAGTTCTGGCATTGACAGAGATAACTCCAACTCCCTATAATCTTTCCAAATGCCTATTAAAAACACTTCAGACTCTAATTTGGCTAGGTCTAAATCTGACCAGCCAGATGCCTTTTCTCCATCCATAGTTTTTTGTTTAACATCTTTATCATCTTTGCTATTAACCTTTATGTTTGCTGAATATTCTAATATGTCATAAACCATATGTAAATCTACCAAATCTTCTACATCCTCTAATAACTCTGCTTTAGGATAGTATTGTCTCATTGCAATTGCAGCACATTTAACCAAAACATCTATGGCTTGCATGTCATCTTTTACATTTTTAATATTTTCAAATTCATCCATAAGATCATGCAAATGTTTAATTTTTAATGGTACTAGTTCAATTACTTGACCATTTAATAACTCAATACTTTTTGAAGAATAAATTTTTGTAGCCATTTATATAATTTTAGCACAAAAAGACAAAGCCCACCTATAAAGATGGGCCTTGTTAATCAATTAAGATTAGGATGCAGTGTGAGTGCGATCAACAATCTTGCCGTATGTTGCTGTCAAGTCATCTGGAAGAAGACGGAACGAAACTTCAAACATTGAAGCCTCATCACGCTTAGCAGATACTGTAACATTTTCAATGGAAAGAGCACGATACGCAACGTATACACGCTCAACATTTCCAGAATCTTCACAGTCACCAGTTCCTGGACCTACTGCAACGATACCACGCTCAACTGGGCATTCTCCAATGTCTCCTGCGGAGAGATTAAGAACACGACCTGCTGATGTAGCCTTAGAGCCTGTAAGGTCTGAATCCTGGCCTGCGGTAGCAAGAAGAAGGTTTTCAAGAGTTGCCTCTGCAAATGTAGTAGCAAGATTTACTTGCATTCCTTGCTTGTAGAGTTTTGCAACGTCAAGAACCTGGTCAACCTGAACCTCACCAAAATCTGGTTGGAATTGAAGTTCAATACCGTTCATTGTATAACCAACGTTTGTGTAGTCTGGATCTGATGAAAGAGTAGACTTGTAAGACTCAGTGCTTACGAACGATGGAATAGCGTTAGTTGTGGTATTGAGTGTAGAATCAGCAACGAAAAGGGCTGCTGCACCTACGATAATGTTTGTGGACGTACCACGAGAATATGCTGGCATATTTAATTCACCTCTTTTTAGTTTTGTATTAAGTTATATAGTGGCAAACAAGGCGATGTTTCCTCTAAACCCAGTATACCAGCGTTTTTAGGTATAGTTTATGTCGGGATCTGGAATGGTAGTATTGATAATTTTTTCTTGATTTATCATATGGTAGTCATATTCAATAACAAACTTATTAAGAGTAAGGCCTCTTAGGGCAGCCAATTCTGTAAGGTCTCTAACTTCTTCTAACTGGTAAACCTTGATGTCATGAAAATAAACATTGTGTGTAATTGGAACGGCTAAATCTCTTATTGGGCTAGAGCCATTTTGTTTGGCTATACACCATCTATTAAGGTCTTCTGCAGCAGCATCTGATCTATCAAGAAGTTGAGAAATAATAATTCCAGCATCTATAATTTTGCTAGGTACTGAATAAACATAATATAACAATTGTTCACATTTCATTGGGTAAAAGGCATTTCTCCTAAACCTTAAAAGCCTATCATATTGAATTGCAATATCCCATTCTTCTGGAAGCGGATTTCCTTGAGGATCAAACTGTCTTGGAATAGACCCTCTATTTTTTGTTAAATCATCAATAGCGTTAGGGGTGCTTGGAAGAGTAAGAACACTAAACCCATATTTGTTTAGTTCTTCTTTAATATATTCGTTAATCCAGATAGGTGGAAACGGAAGATCTCTTATGTCTTTCATGTTCTTATTCTACCCCAATTGTTGCATTTACTATCCAATTGTATCCAGTACTCAAACCTTTTGATCTACCTTGTTTTGCTCCAGCATTAAAGTTTTCTTTGTAAGAAATTGGATTTTCTAAATAATCTAAAATACCACTTGCTCTTAAAAATGATTGAGTAAAATATTTATTAAAAAATGTGTCAAATGCTTTTTCATATGAGCCTTGAACTGCATCTCCACCAGGATTTTCAACTTTTACTGGATTTGGTGTAAAAATTTGTTCTCCATTTTCTTCAAAAGCAAGAACTTTGGCATTTCTTGGCTTTATAATAACTGGTATTCCATTTTCCATAATCTGCGCCTTATTTATAAAAGGAACAGTTGATCCATTTTTTATGCTTTTGGATTGTTTAAATGTTGAATTAAAAAATATAGTGTCTTGACCATTGCTTATATATGTTATATCAAATAGTCTTGCTGATGGACTACCAGTTTGATTCCATTCATAAATATGATGTAATGCTCCTGGACTCATCTTTGATGTAATATCAATATACTTCTTAAATGCTTCTATTGTACCCAATGCTAAATTATTAAGAAAAACCTTGTGTCCTTTTTTAGTTCCATCTAAAAAACCTAAAGAATATTCAACAACATTGTTCATTGTTTTTTCAAACATTAACGTGTTTGTTCTTGCATTTATCATTAATCATCAACGCCTTGATTTTCTGCTCGTCTAACAACTATTTTATAATATTCAATATTTCCAAATGGACCAGTAAATGGCTCAAGGGTTGCAATTTCATATATTGTCCCACGATCTTCTCTAGCACCAGATGTTTCTTTATAAATAAGTTCTCCAGAACAGTTACGAACATTAGTAATTAAAACATTTGTAACTGAATTATTCGTTCCATCTTTTCCTATACGAATATCATTTTTAACTCTTCCAAGAAGCATGTTTTCGTACTGCACAAATACCTTTGGTTTTACCTCTTCTTCAAATGCTGACCCTACTGGATTTAAACTAATTACAATAGTTCTGTCAAATCCCCAGTCTTTTTTTATTTGACCATAAACATCTTGTTTAACGATTGGATGGTATACATCTGCAATCATTGGGTACATAAAGTCTATTTCGTTGCATGACATTACAATACCCCAGGAACAATAATATTACCCGCATATCTCTCAAGAATTTTATCAACAATAAGATTTCCAGTACCAGCAAACAATGTTTTATCAAATTGAATTCTAAACTGATCTGTATTATATGCAGATGCATATCTCTTAAAATAATCTAACTTGCCACACTTAATATCATCCATTAGCATTAATGTTGCTTCTTTAATGTCCGTAGGAACAACCTTATATCCTGCTTCTACAATAAATGTATAGTCTGAACTTTTAGAAAACGTATTTCCCCAACCAATTGGACCAAGCCAGTCTGACTGTGCGGTTGGCATCATTAGTGGCGCTTGATCAGCCCTATTGTATGCACCAGTAATTTCTTGTATAATAGCAGTTTTATTATCGCTTAATTTATATGTGACTCCAAAAATTGCTGGCTCTTCTAAAGAAGAATCATACCAAAGTTCGTTGTTTTGATAAACCTTTAATACCTTTCGAGTACGTGGTCTTACTGGAGCATAATCAGTATTTAATCCTACATGCTCAATTGTTTCGGTTGTGTAATAAAAACCACCTGTAATAGCATCAATAATTAACCTTGCTGTTAGTTCTCTTTGAGTTATTTCTGCTATCTCTGTTGCTGTTGTTCCAAGGCTTGCTGGATCTACATAAGGCCTTGTAATTTCAAGCATATCTTCAACTACAATATCTCCATCTGCTTCTTGAATTCTCAATGCATATACACTGTCATATAAATGCCATTCGTCAGTTTCAAAAGTATAATTCAACTTTTTACCAGATGTTGAAGTTATAGTTTCTTCTAATAAAACAATAGATGTTTCTTCGTCTTCAATTATCAAGTCATATGAAGTAGATGCCAGTGGCACATCATATGAGATGCTTAACGGGTAGGGTGGAAGACGAAGTATTTTCATTTATTTTTGCTGTAGTATTTTGCTAACTCAACAGCACTTACCTCTCTAACTGACTTTGATTTTAGAAAAACGTCTAAGTTTGCTTTATCAATGATAGAAAACCCTTGATCAATATGACCATATCCATCAAAGTATAGGTTTTTATCAGAAAAAATAACTGTTTGATCATTGACCTCTACGGCCTTAGATACTACTTTCTTTGTTGTACTTGCCATTTTTGCTCCTTAATAGTATCTTAATTATAGCAGATTGTTAAAAAGGGCAGAGGACGAATCCCCTGCCCTAATTAATTGCTTAATGATTAGGAAGCAGCAATGTCCTTATAGGCAATTGCATCTTCTTCTTCAATCTGGATACCGAAACGGACAAATACTGTGTATTCGATAGTATCTTTCTTTGGTTGATACTGACGATTGACAGTGATGTCTCGTTGGAAGCCCCAGATACGGTTTGCTGGGAATGTCAAATCGACATAGTCTGCTGGATAGTAAGGAACTTCCATTACGTCAATGCCGAGTACGCGAGTGGTACGTGCATTTCCAATAACTTGTCCTTGACCATCAAGGTATGCTTGACGATTTGCCTGTGTGCTACCTGTACGGCTTGAGAAAGCCTCAGAAATAGCATCAGCAAGAGTACCGTTATTACGGACAATGCTCTGGAACACGTCTGTACCTGCATAGAACTTAAGATTATTCTTAAGTGCACGATACTTACGTGGCATTGCATTGATAATACCTTGCATAACTGGTGTTGTCCAGTTATCAGATGTAACGGCTGGAAGCACAGAATCGTGTGCATCTCCGTTAGTTGTAATCATGTGATGGAAACCTTCCATGATTGATAGGAAGGATCCTGTTGAACCATCTCCGTTGATAGCCAAATCTTCGATATCATTACCGAATGCATTGGTCATCAAGCGAACAAGATGATCTTCAAGTGCTGCACCTTCAACGTTGTCTTCAAGTGCCTCTGTAGTGACTTCCCAATCAAGACGAATCTTCTTGGTTGTAAGTTCTACCTTACTGAATGTTGCGCCAGTGTTGGTGTAAGCACCATCACCTTGAGCAGCAGCGCGAAGAACACGCTCACCAACGTTAACTTTTTCAAGTTCCATTGTGTTGGCTCGCATAGTAACTCTACGGCCATCCTTAGCGAGAACTGTAGCATCCCAGACATAATCAATAAATTGACGTGCCTGTTCTGGTCTCAGAATTCCACTAGCAGCAGATCCCGAAGGATTTACAGCGTTTGCACCAGTTGTTACACCGAATTGTGCTGTTGGGATGTTACCCAAGGTGTCTGCACCTGGGCTTGAAACACCACCGATTCCACCAGAAGCGAAGCCACCATCCGAGTTGTATAGACCCGAGTCTGATGCACCACCGCTACCTGGTTGATTTTTAATAATTTCTTCTGACATATTGTTCACCTCCTAGTGAATTTCCTTATTTGAATAGGTCAGTTGCGAGGAAACGACCGCCCCATAAGGATTTCTGAACCATTTCTGGCTCCTGTACGATCTCGCCTAGATCGCCAGACTTGCGGAAAGCAGTATCTTGCTCTACAGCGTCTACTCTCTTTCCAAACTCAGCATTACTTTCTTTGACGTTCTTAACCTCTTTAGATACGTCTGTAATGGACTTGCTTAACTCAGCAACTTGAGCCTGGACCACTTTCATGGTCTCTTCATTTAATGATTTAATAGTTGCTGCTAGATCGCCAAAGGCACTCGCAAGAGTCTCTTTAATTTCGGCAACTGCATTGACTACTACCTCGTCAGATTTTGCAATCTCTTCGGTCGCTACTGCAACCTCTTCTGACTTGGCAAGTTCAGTCTCAACAACTGCTTCGGCTGCCTCAGTTGTTTCAGCAACAGGTGCTTCTTCAACTTCAACACTCTTGGTAACAGTATCAACATCTGTTGCCTCTGGAGCGACCTCAACATCTTCAACAACTGCTGTTGTTTCGTTTGTCATAGGACTTACCTCCTTTTGAATCTCAGTTGTACTAATACCTTTGGCACTATCAACTAAGAACTTTATCATGTCTGTTTTTTCATTATCGTTTTTCTCAACAAAACCTATATTTTTCATAGGTTGACCAGACGTTGGGCTGATTTCTGTTTCATTTTCAGAAACCATTACAAGACCAGAATCTTTATCCCAAAATACATTTTCTACAACAATGTCTGCTGCAGAACCTTTAAGAACATCTACACCATCAACCTTTTCAATTGAAATAATACTTGCAAACTGATTTGCTGGATTATCAACAAGGGATAGTTCTACAAGATCGTAATCTTTTATAATTCTAATTGGCTTATCCATTTTCTCATCATAACCATCGTCCCACTTGTTCATTCTTCCGCCAATTGAAAAACCTGTATATGTTCCATCCAACACTTTCTCCCACGCATTTTGTGCGCCTTTTGATACATATGCTGAAACAAAAACTCCAGAATAAAACTTCTTTGAGTCTGGATCAAAATACTTATCTTCTTTAAATGCAACCATCTTGCCTACAGCAGAAGGCTGATGCATCTCACGGATGTTCCCTCTAAACTTAGAAAAAGCCTTTAAACTGGCGTCAGTTGTGACAATATCGTTTTGTCTGTCAAGATTGTCAAGTGTCGCAAAACCTGATACAATTCTACGTTCCTTGTCAACCTTGGCAAAAGGCATTGACAACCTTACGTTGTCTCCTTCTGTTGACCAATGGGCTTTATTAATGATACTCATATCACATCCATTATATCAACTTTTTTATGAGTTTGTTGATATTATGTGGAAGACCTTCCCTCTCCCTGTGGATTTCTTCCAGAAATTGTGGAAGGAGAGTCTGAGTTGTTATTTGTTCTTTCAGCATCTCTTTCTCTATTTCCAGCAAGATTTGCTCTAGCATCTGTTGCTTGTCTTGCAGACATCTCAAATGGTGCATCTCCATCTGGTCTTTGTGGCAAACCTATGACTTCTCTAGCCTCATTTGGCATCATTACTTGAGTCTTTACATATCTTTCAAGAATTTGAGACTGTGCAATTTCATCAGTCAGTGTAAGTTCATTAAACTTAAGTTCAAGAATGTCTGTTTTTTCACGAACAACCTTGTTGATAAGTTTTTCTAGTTCTTGTTGTGCTGGTCTAGCAACCTGTTCTTTAAATGTTCTATCCTGTGCCAAAGCAGCAGCAATTGAACCACTGTCTGCACCGCCTAATTTAGAAATAGGAACTTGGTGAGCAATCAAAATATCGTCACGATTTCTTATTCTATATTCATTAAATGAAGCCTCTTGAATTCCATTTTCAATTGGATCCATCTTAAACTCAACCTTATTGTTTTCACTATCTCCAGGAAGTGGGATATAAAGTGTTCTATGAGACTGTGACTTTAAACCAGTCTGCAAGAATCTAAACATCTTATCTTCTGCATCAGCAGATAACTTTGCACCCTTAAGTGTAATAATGTATCTTGGAACTGCTTTGTTTTCAAAATAATCAATGTTGTATTGAGTTGCTAGTTGATCTCCAACAAGTGCTGGAAGTGCAGCAATAATATCTGGAACTCCATAATATGTATTTAATGGAGAATATTGTTTGAAGTGAATAATTTCATTTGGTCTACGATCTGTTGTAATTGGGTTTGGATTTTTTGCCCCAAAATTTCTAAAGTATATTACAGAAGGGCCAATAATCTGAACATATCCATCACGTAGTCTACGAACACGAATTGTTGTTGCAGGAATATGTCCAATGTATCCAATTTCACCAGTAACTGTACGACCAATTTCCATATAACCATTACCAGTTGCTTGCATATCTACATAAATTTTTTCCATTGTTTTTGTAAAACTATCATCATCATTTAGGCTTTCTAGCCAATCTTTCATTTCAATCTTTGCACGTTCAATGCGCTTTCTTGCTCTACCCAATGCAGTTTCATCTTCAACATTTTCAAGTTTAAGCATTGTTCTTGAGCCAATAACAAAATCATATCCAAGACCAACAACGTTCTCTACCTTTGCGTCAATTGCTGCGTGATTTGCAAAAGAAGTATCATAATAGTTTGCTAACTCGTAAAGATTATACGGTGGTGTAATAACATCAAACAATCCATAACCATTTCTAATTACAGCACCAGGATTGATGGCCTTTGACCTTGCATCTTCAACTCCCGCTGGACTTGAATTAGCACTGTTAAGATATGCATTTGCTGCTGTATCTACTTTACCTAAATTTCTTGATGTGCGTCTTTTAAAGTTTTGATCTAAGTTTCCTAAACCTTTTAAATCATCCCAAGATTTATTGAACGGGTCACTCTTTTTAAAAGTGTCATCTTTTTCTACGGGATCACTAATGGATGCACCAAGTATGTAATCTTCATTCATTATTCTTCACCATGTACCTTTAATGTTTGTTGTGCATCATAAACTGCGCCAAGATCGTTCATATTTGGAATAAGACCTTCACGCATTCTTGATAGTTGTTCTGTGTATTCCATTTCACTTACTCTTTTAATTCCTGGATGAAATTCTGCATGACCACCTTCACAGCCATAATATTCCGCTGCTCTTCTTAATTCAGCCATTTTTTGCAAGTCGCCACGCATGGCTGGTATGTTAAGCAGATTTCCATGACCATCTCCGAACGCTTTTCCATTAGGCTTTATCCAAATATACATACCCCAATCATAGCCTTTTTCAATTAACTTGATCTTAGACTTACCAACTTTTTCTGATTTTGGCTTATTCATAACCACAAGTATACCATATTATGCTGGAGTTATAATATATTCTTGCCAAGATGCGTTTTCATATGAGGATATGCTACTTGAAACTATTCTAAAATCATTATTAAGATCATCGACTACAACAGTGCGATTACCAATATATGTCTTATAAACCTCTGACGGATTAACAATATATCTAGAATCTCTAGACCTAATCAACAGATTATTCCAGTCACCTTCGCTGGCCCAAGCCTGCCAATTAGACTCCTCATCGAAAACCTCTTGCCAAGTTCTTAAAATCAACCGCTGGACAACTTGTAATGGAGTTCCTTGATAAAAAGAAATATTATTAAACATCATAAGATATTTTAAAATAATACTTCCAGAATAGTTGTTAAAACTTAAAGATGAGTTAAAAGAAATACCAAAAGAGTACCACTGCTGTATATCTATAACTGGCTCTCCGACCAACTTACCATTTAAATAATAGGACAGGTTTGTAAATAAAGAACCAGAAGATCTCAACTTAGCAAATATAACTCCTCGTTTTCCATTTGAAGAATTTGCCTTGATATAAAAATCTAAAGAATCGTCTTTATAATTTATTTCAAATATTTTAACTGGGCTTTCAGGAAAAGCAAATAAATCACATCTAGTAAACATTTGAATTGCGCTTAAAGAATATTGATCAATTGTAGTTGAAGAAATTGGAATTGAAACTCCTCGCTCAATGTCATTGGTACCGTTTCTTAACTCTAAACCACTTTTTCTTGTTAAATATAAATATGGAGTATTATCTTTGTCAATGATTAAAGGATTTTTTCCTTTATAACTTGTATAAAATCCTACCTTTTTAAATGGATAAATATCTATTCCATATTTTGTTCCTATTACTGTGTTTGAATTATAGTTTAATGTTCTTGCAGCAAATTCTAATTTTCTTAAAAATATTTTTTTCTTTAAAATACTTTTAACTTTAAAGTTTACAAAATAAATTAAAGACATACTAGACAAATCAACATTTTTATCTGGGTAAACTAAATATCCATCAACTACTTCAAATCTCTTATCTGTCCAGGCTGTAGTATTTAAATCTAAAACCCTGGACTGATTTGCAGAAACATCAGTGTAGTCTTCGTCTGGTTTAGAATAGCCGTTTGATGTATAGTCAAATGCAATATAAGATCTAATAGATGCATCTGAAGTTGAATATGTGTTTGATATAGATGAGTTAGTCCAATACGTTTGTCCAATAGAAGGAACATCTGAAGGTGATGGATAATCAATATTAAACTGAATAAAATCTAAGTCATTGACTGTATTATTAGATGTGTCTGTAACTTGTGACATTAATGTCGATACTGGAAGATAGTCTCTCCAATATCCTGCTACTGAAATGTCTAAAAAGAATTTTCCATATTCTTCAAATGGTGATAGGGTATAACTAGCAATATGCGGCAATAAAGATGAATATGCATTAATTGTTGCAATTCCATTAGATGCAAAGTGATGATCTATTTCTAATGAATTCTTTATTGTTGATATTGCAAAAGTATAAATTCTGCCAGTAAATTTATCATTATTAAAATCATTTCCTACATAAAGTTTTAGTGCAAGCGGATTAGATAAAAATTGAGACAAACCTAAAATATTATTACTTAATAACTTACTAAACTCAAACCCTGCAACAAATTCATGTAGCGGAATTACCCCAGAAGCAATGGTTGTTGTTGTTCCATTGTAACAAAAAACATAATTGATACTATTGTTACTTGCAAGCCTTCTAATTTTTAAATAATTGTTGTTATCTTGAAATAAACACATTAATGTTTGATCTGTTGACGAACTTGTAAATTCAAAAACTCCATAAACTGCATTTATTGGCGATTGTATAAAATTTAAATTATTAAAATAAATAGAAGAGTTAATTGAGTTCCACGTAGAGTTTGGATTTAAAGAAAAGAATGCTTCGCCATCATCTTGTATTGCATAGTTATCTAATTCTAATTCTGATAAAGTTTTTAAACCTAGATTAAAGGTAGGAAGTGAATAATCTGGGGTTTTCAAAGAAGTATCTGTTGCATTTAAATTGTCAATATCGGCTTGCTGCCAAGATAAATTTAAAGGATAAGACTTATTGTTGTTATATTTTGAAACAGAATAATCAATTTCAATAGATGTTCCACCATAATAACTATCAATAACCTCTGAAGATAAAGGAACGCCCTGTCCATAAACATAATGTGACTTAGCAACTAGTGTTGACATTGCATATGGAAATATAGAAAAAGATCCTAAAATTATTGGATCTACTACTTGATCTTTGTATGCATAAAATCCAACCCAATCATTGCTTTCATTATTAGAACTAAATTCTTCTGGCAAAACTAAATCATTTGTACTAAAAGATAATTGGCCAACCTCCTCACCATTTACTAAAAGTGTGCCAGAATCTTTAATAAGTCGAATATGTACAAGCATTGGTCTAAACCATTCACCAACATAATGCGAAACAAAGTTTTGGCCAACGACCAATGTTAAAAAAGCATTTTCTACGTATAATCCGTCTGTAGAGTTTATTGGTCCAAATATTCTTTTTGGGCTAGTTGCATTTGAATCTATATTTAACCAACACTCTACTGTATAGTTTTGATTTCTTCCAGCCTCATTTAAAAATCCGCAACCTGGAAAAATTATAGAAGGCTTTGCACTAATAATAAAATCAGATTGATTTTCAAACTCGTGCAAACTTCCCCATGTTTCATTTTCATCCCAGTAAGACCAGGTTTCGTCTTCAGTTTGATCCCAACTTCTTGTTGTGATTAATTCTTCATGTGGTATAAGTTCAACAGAACCGCTAGATCCAAAAACTAAAGGAATAGATCCATGCCTTGCCACAAGATTATTATTAGCAACAATATAATATCCGTTTTTATCTGAAAGTCCATATGCGTCTGCAACTACAGCACCATCTACATTTAAATTAATTGAAGATGGCAAAGCAATTTGTTGTTTTCCTAAAGACTCTGCTTGATATTCTTCACACAGTTGTCCCATTGTTAGTCCATGCCAACTAAACCTATAGTCTGATGTTGAAGTTCCATCTGTATTAGTAGTTATTTTTATAAGTATGTCAATATTTTCATTTGTTACTCCAGCAGGAATATCAAAAGTGCCTGAAATAAAAAACCAACCACGTTTTTCTTGTGTGTTAATAAAACTTAAATCTTTATATATTGTTGATCCACCAGAATATTTATAACCAATAGACAGTTTATCTAAAAATCTGCTTTCTGAATAAACCCAAACGCCAATGCAAAATGTTTCAAGGTTACTATCAAGATCATCAAATCCCACAAAACCTGGCGTTTCTAATATTATTGGGTTATTTTCATTTACAATTTCAACAGATAGAATGTCTTCATCTGGAAATGGATATGGAGACATAGATTTAATTACTGAAGATGATGGAGAGTAAGTTGTTACTCCGTTTGTAACGGTCCAATCTTCATATCCAGTAAATAAGTCTGATCTGACCGCATCACTAATCAAACTAATATAATCTGCATTATCGTCTAGATGCCAGATGGCAATAGGATGCTCGGAATATAGTTTTTCAGCATACAGATTTGATAAAACTGTCATAGTATCCTAATTATATCAGGAACCAGTTTTAATTTCACAATAATCTGTAGTACAGTACATTTCTCCAACAGAGTCTAGGTTTTGCACCCCGTCATAAATTGCTGACCAATCAATCTTGGCAATTTTACCAACGTAGTCATCATATTCTTGTTGAGTAATTTGTTGATATGGCTGTTGTGGATAGACCATATTGCCCATCGGAAGGAACGACACAGCCTTTAACTGACCTTCATACATGTGCAACGCTGGAGCAATATGCTTTGTTTCTGATTCTTTGTCAAACGACAATGTTACAGAAACTCCATTGTCAGACCAATACTTTTGAGTTGTTGCTGCAAGACCAATCTTTTCAAACAAAGTTACATCTTTTTCTGATCTGGGATGTCCTGAATGAACTGGGAAGTAAACAACTGTAGTATTAGCAGAAACTAAATCATCTTCCATCTTATATCCCGCTGCCTTAAACAAGTGCAACATTGGATCTTGATCACTAAATCTAATTGCACGAAGGAAGTATTCTCCACCCACTGGCCAGTGAACTCCTGGAGAAGCGCCAGAAAGTAGTGAAACAGAACCAGATGGCTTGACTGTAGTTACACGAATTGATTCACGAACACATAGCCACTCTGAATATTGTTTATCGTATTTACGAATTGTTTGATATCCTTCATCCATCCAATCACGAGTTGCTGGAAGACCATGTGTATCTGCAAATGATGCAATACCAGTAAGCGATGTTCCAATACGGCGATTGCGTTGCATAATTCCATTTGTAATCTGCCAGTGTGTAGGAACAAGTGTTACTGTTTTACCATAAAGATATGCAAACTTTAATGTACGCAAAAAGTCTTCTTTGCTATCATGTCGATTAAGGTGAACCTCTACAAGAGTACAAAGTTCATAGGACTCTAGCGGTTGTTCTGCACATGGGTTAAAGCCCATTACACGATAGTCTTTTCCATCTGCTGGATCAGCAAGACGACCGTAGTTTCTAGCAACGTCTAGCCAAATAAATCCTGGCTCGCCATTATTCGAAATAAGATCAACATAGTCTTCATATTTTGTTCCAACTGTAGCAGAAATAGAATTATTGCTCATCCAGGCCCACCCTGGATTTTCTGCATCAAATGAATTTCTTTCTGGAAATACTTCTGCATTTTTTAAATTAATAAAATCGTTATCTCCAGCAGAACCTAATGCCAATGTTGCAGAACGTCTAACATTTCCAGAAACAACACAAGTTCCAATTAGGTTTACAATATCAACAATAGCCCTTGCATCAAGGCTCTCTCCGACCCTAGAACCGATTACTTTACGAAGCCTGTTGTGAAGGTCGATCAGTGGCTGTGGACCGCTTGAAACGCCTCCAAAGCCCTTAATTGGTGCTCCTGCAGGACGTATCAAAGAATAGTCAAACTCTTGAATGTTTTGATTTGGTCTAAGCATTGAATTAAGCAACATTCTTGTTGCCTCTACCCAGCCTTCACGAGTATCTGGAATTTGATAAGTGACAATAGGCTCAGTTGGTGCATAAATTGGCATCTCTTTGTCTTGTCCAACAGTATCAAAACCTACTCCAACACCAAGCATTAAGGCATCCATAACCCAAGCAAATAAAGCACCTGGATCATTTCTATCAATATCACGGGTTGATACCATTGCACAATTTTGAAGGGCAGCAGAATTACGCTTCTCCATAGTCATTGGGGTACCAAATGCCCACAGACCTCTT
>Ga0222713_10000350_pt1 | contig 51318 bp, 52 predicted proteins | sample C33_649DmetaG_FD_165061 | JGI IMG/M metagenome (GOLD analysis project Ga0222713, IMG submission 165061) | Estuarine water microbial communities from San Francisco Bay, California, United States - C33_649D | ecosystem: Environmental > Aquatic > Marine > Unclassified | place: USA: California...
TTAGACGGCGGAATCCGTCCTCATCAACTTCTAATCCTTCTTCGCGGGCCATCTCAAGAGTTAAATCAAAGGGGAAACCGTATGTGTCATGGAGTTTAAAGGCGTCCTCGCCAGGTAGAACAGAACTCTTTCTCTTTTTTAGAGCTGCACTAGCGACATCAAAGATCTGTGTGCCGCTCTTCAGTGTCTGTAAGAAGCTCTCTTCCTCAGAAACGCTGACAGAGAGAATTCGCTTAGTGTCGTTTACTAACTCTGGATACTGCGGACCCATTGCACCGATTGCAGCTACGGTTAGCTCAGACATGATTGGATCCATTGAACCAAGTAAGCGCATATTACGAATCGTTCGGCGCATCATGCGGCGTAAAACGTAACCGCGGCCTTCATTTCCTGGTGTTACGCCATCTCCAATAAGCATCGCTGAAGTACGAGCATGGTCGGCAATAATGCGAAGTGAAACATCAGTTTTCTCAGATGAGCCGTACTTAACTCCCGTTAACTCTGATGCCTTAGTCAAAATCTGCATTGTTGTATCAATTTCATAGATATTTTCAACACTCTGCAAAAGAGCCGCCATTCGCTCTAGACCTAAACCAGTATCAATACTCTTTGCTGGTAGTTCACCAAGAATTGGATAATCATTTTTGCCAGAACCGACCCCACGCTCATTTTGCATGAACACCAAGTTCCAAACTTCCATGTAGCGATTTTCATCTGCAATCGGTCCACCTTCTGCGCCATATGTGGGACCACGATCGAAATAAATTTCAGAACAAGGACCACATGGTCCAGGAACACCCATTGACCAGAAGTTATCTCCCATGTCGCGACGTTGGATGCGCTCTTTTGGGACACCCATCTTTGTGTGCCAAATATCAGCAGCCTCGTCATCATCTAAATAAACAGTGACCCATAAACGATCTTCTGGAAAGCCATAGCCACCATCATTAATCGGACGTGTTAACAACTCCCAAGCAAGTGCAATTGCACCTTCCTTGAAGTAATCACCAAAAGAGAAGTTTCCGCACATCTGAAAAAAAGATGCATGGCGGGTAGTTTTTCCAACTTCATCGATATCCAATGTCCGAACACACTTTTGTACTGATGTAGCGCGCTTGTAAGGCGGGGTAATCTCGCCTAGAAAGTAGGGTTTGAACGGAACCATTCCTGCATTAACGAGTAAGAGGTTTGGGTCATCAGCGATAAGAGATGCCGATGGAACAACGGTGTGAGTTAATCCTTGACGGTTATCTGATTCGAAGAAGCGCAGCCAGCGCGAACGGATCTCGGCGGATTCCACTTGTGAGGATCACTCAGCCTTCTTCTTGGATCGAGATTTCTTCTTCGATGCTGCAGAAATAAGTGCTCCGGCAACCTTGACTGCAGAGCTGTTCTTACTAATGAAAGCTGTTGTTGCTTCATTTACTTTATCTGAGAGATCTTCAGCATTTTTAGTAATTTTGTTAATGCTCTTAAGCGGTCCGTTTACTAAAGTCACCGTTGTGTGAACCTCATCGATAAGAGGTGCAGTTTCATCTGTGATCGTTTTTAGAGAAGCTTTAGCCTCATCAATCAAACGACCAAGACGGATAATCACGTAGGCAACTGCAATGGCGATAACCATCAGCGCACAACTTGCGATTATTGTTGCAATTCCACCTGGACCCATGTTGTTAGCCTACCTGAGGCGTTGCTTTAGGAGCGCCATCAATACCGCTCTCTTTGCGTTGCGCCGTAGTAATAGGAGTTGGAGCACCAGTTAATGGGTCTCCACCGCTTGCAGTCTTAGGGAATGCAATAACTTCACGGATTGAATCTGAACCACTCAGCAGTGCGCACACTCGATCAAGACCAAGTGCAATTCCACCATGTGGAGGTGGTCCGTAGTTAAAGGCCTCTAGGAGGAAGCCAAACTTGCTCTGTGCTTCTTCATCACTTAAACCGATAACACTGAAAACATCCTTTTGAATTTGGCGATCATGAATACGTATCGATCCACCGCCAAGCTCTGTTCCATTCAAAACAATGTCATAAGCGTAGGCAAGTGCTGAGGCAGGATCTTTAGCAAATGTTTTAGCAAACTCTGGTTTAGGCCCAGTAAATGGATGGTGAACTGCAGTCCAACCACCGTCATCTGTTGGTTCAAACATTGGTGCATCAACAACCCATAAGAATTCCCATTTATCTGCAGGAATTAAGTTGCAACGCTTACCGATTTCTAAACGAACTGCGCCCAGCAAATTCAATGATGCCATGCGATCGCCGGCAGCAAAGAAGATTGCATCTCCAGGTTTTGCACCTGCTGCTGCAGCAATTCCTGAAGCTTCTGACTCTGAAAGATTCTTAGCAACTGGCCCGCCTAAAGTTCCATCTTCATTGACTAAGATGTAGGCAAGGCCCTTAGCACCACGTGCTTTAGCCCAGTCTTGCCATGCATCTAACTCGCGTCGAGGAGAGGCTGCCCCCCCAGGCATAACAACGCTTCCAACATATGGTGCTTGGAAAACCCTGAAAGTTGTTTGGGCAAAATACTGAGTCTGCTCAATTAATTCATAACCGAAGCGTAGATCAGGTTTATCTGAACCATAGCGAGTCATCGCATCGGCATATGTCATACGCTGCAATGGAAGTGGGATGGTGTAACCAACAGTCTCTTTCCAAATCTTTGAAACAATCTTTTCAGCAACTGCCAGGATGTCTTCTTGATCAATGAAGGACATCTCAATATCGAGTTGCGTAAACTCTGGTTGGCGGTCGGCGCGAAAATCCTCATCGCGAAAACATCTGGCGATTTGGTAATACTTTTCCATTCCAGCAACCATCAACAGCTGCTTAAAGAGCTGTGGTGATTGCGGCAAGGCATACCAACTCCCTGGCTGCAGACGAACTGGGACTAAAAAGTCGCGAGCACCTTCAGGAGTTGAACGAGTTAGATATGGGGTTTCAATCTCAAGAAAGGCTTCATCTTCCATCACGCGACGAATAACGGATGTGACCTTTGAGCGCAAACGAAGATTCGCTGCTGGCTTTTCACGGCGCAGATCTAAGTAGCGATACTTCAAACGCACTTCTTCGCTGATTTCTGCATCATTTCCTGAATCAACTGGAAAAGGCAGCGGCGCTGACTCGCTTAAAACAACCACTGTGTCACCCATAACTTCAATTTCACCTGTAGGAATGTTTGAATTCTCATTTCCAGCAGGTCGTGCCAAGACTTCTCCGGTAATCATGAGACACCACTCTGCGCGAAGTGAACCTGCCATCTTTTCATCGCGAATCACTACTTGAACGGAACCTGAAGCATCACGCAGATCAATAAATGCAACACCACCATGATCACGGCGACGTGAGACCCAGCCTGCCAAAGAAACGATTGTTCCGACATGGGATTTGCGCAAAGAGCCTGCGTCATGAGTTCTTAACATATGTGCGTTCTACATCCCTATAACTAAATTGCGCTGATTAATGAGTCAATCTTAACCGATGAAGTGGCACCAGTTTTCATCTCTTTTAGCTCAACCGTTGCGCTAGAAATCTCTGATTCCCCTAAAACGATGACATAGCGCGCACCGCTCTTATCCGCGCCTTTCATAGCACCCTTGAGCGCTCGATCTCCAAATGCAATCTCAATACTCTTTCCAGCACCGCGCAGTTGGCTAGCAATCTTCATCGCCATCTCTTTTGCCGCATCCCCCAGTGGAATGATGAATAAATCTGAGACAAAGGAGTTCTCGTTAATTACTCCTTCAGCCTCTGCTGCCAATAACGCTCTATCAACTCCTAAACCAAAGCCGATTCCAGATAAAGACTGGCCTCCAAGTTCGGCCATAAGCCCGTCATAGCGGCCTCCCCCACCAATTCCAGACTGAGCACCGAGTAGTTCGTGTACAAATTCAAATGTAGTGCCGGTGTAGTAATCCAAACCACGAACCATCCGTGGATTAAGAACATATGAAATTCCCAATACATCAAGATACTTTTTCACCTGTTCAAAATGAGTACGAGAACTCTCACTCAAGTAATCAACTAGCAATGGAGCTTTCGCCATTGCATCTTTGATTTCAGGGCGCTTATCATCAAAAAGGCGAAGTGGATTAAGGGCTGCGCGAGCAGTTGTTGCCTCATCTAATTTCATTCCCGCAATGAATTTCACTAAATCAATGCGATGGGCTGCTCGCGAGTCAACATCACCCAAGCTGGTTATCTCTAAGCGATATTTGCTTAAACCAATAGTCTTAAAACCTGCATCAGCAATTGCAATTACCTCAGCATCAATTGCCGCATCATCTAATCCAATGGCTTCAATACCCACCTGGTAGAACTGGCGGTATCGACCTGCTTGTGGACGCTCTGCACGAAAGAATTGCCCTGAGTACCAAAGTTTTGCTGGTAGTTGGCCACGATCTAAACCGTGTTCGATAACTGCGCGCATTACTCCAGCAGTTCCTTCTGGACGTAATGTAATCGATCGATCCCCACGGTCTTGAAATGTGTACATCTCCTTTGAGACCACATCAGTTGATTCACCAACTCCGCGTGTAAAGAGTTCAGTATCTTCAAAGACTGGAAGTTCGATTAATTGATAACCCGCTTTGCGAGCCGGCTCAATTAAGGATTCGCGAACAAATTCAAATGCTGCAGATCGCGGTGGGACGTATTCGCTAACACCTTTAGGCGCTTGAATTTTTTGCCCTGCCATTAGTAGCGACCTTTCAGGGCGGTTAAATATGGATTGTTCTTTTTCTCAGCGGCCATGGTGGTCTCTGCGTAGTGTCCAGGCAGTACGCGTAAATGATCGCCGAGCGGCAAAATCTTTTTACGCAATGTAGTCTCCATCGCCTCTGCTGACCCACCTGGAAGATCTGTGCGTCCAATAGAACCAGCAAAGAGAACATCGCCGCTTACCAATAATTCATCGTCAACTACAAAGACGAGAGAACCGGCTGTGTGGCCAGGTGCGTGCATGGCTTTGAATTTCATACCCACAAGCTCCACCACTTCTTCATTTCGCAATTCTCTTACATCCTTCGGTTCGACAAAGTCCATAGCCGATAATGTCGCTGCAAATTCTGGGCTTACATAGCGCTCGGGATGGGCTAATGCCACTCGATCGAGTGAGTGAATGTAGGCAGGGATTGAATAACCATCGGCAATAGGTTGAATGGAAAAGGTATGATCTAGATGTCCATGTGTGGCAATAATTGCAACAGGCTTGAGTGAATGCTTCTTTAGAATCTCATGGAGCATTCGTGAAACATCGGGCATTCCAGGATCGATCACAACGCATTCACTGCCAGCCTTAGGAGCAATTACCCAGCAGTTAGTGGCATACATTGGGGCCACAAAAGAGTCGACTAACACCGATTTCACCCTTTCGCCCACGCTCAAAATAGGAGCGATTGACGCTCACTCACCTAGACAGGGTACCTTTTACCTCCGCACGATTCACGCTCATCCAAGGTGCGCCTTGAGTGAGCACGCACACTGATAGCGACGTTCTAGATCAGAACAACGCGCTGAAAGGGAACACACCATGAGCGATTTCAATCCAACTCCACAAGCAAGTGCAGCATCAGCTTTGATCGGAGATCCATCAGCCTTTGGCCGCGTAGCCGAAGATGGAACAGTTTTTGTTCGCACCTCCTCCGGTGAAAAAGCAGTTGGTTCGTATCCTGGTAAAACAGCCGAAGAAGCTCTGGCTTACTTCGTTCGCAAATTTGAACTCCTTGCAGCTGAAGTTGCACTCCTTGCAGCCAGAATTCAAAGTGGCGCACTTGTCCCATCAGATGCATATGCTGCGGTTAAGAAACTGCGCGAGCAAGTAAAAGAATTAAATGGAGTTGGCGATCTCGATGCCCTTTCAGCATCAGTAGAACAAATCGAACCACTCATTGAGGGCCATCGAGAAGCATATGAGGCTAAGAAGGCGGCAGAGGCTGCCGCTAAGGCTGCTCGCCGCGAACAAATCCTTGTTGAGAAAGAAAAGATAGTTGCAGAAGCCGAAAGCCTCGCACTCTCTGAGAGTTGGAAAGTAACTGGTGATCGTCTCAAGGTGCTCCTCGATGAATGGAAATCAGCACCTCGTTTAGACAAGAAGACAGATGCTGATCTCTGGAAGCGTTTCTCATCATCTCGCAATAAATTTGATAAACGTCGTCGAACACACTTCGCAGCCCTTGAATCAGTTCAAAAGGTTGTAGTTGATGCAAAGAAGGCAATCATCGAAGAAGCAGAAAAACTTGCAACTTCAACTGAGTGGGTTCCAACTGCTAAGCGGTTCAAGGCACTCATGGATGCTTGGAAGGCTGCTGGACGTGGCAAGCCAAGTGATGATGCAAAGATGTGGGCTAGATTCAAGGCCGCACAGGATCAATTCTTTAGCGCTAAAAACGCTGATTTAGAAAAGCGCGACACAACAATGGCCGCTAACCTTATTAAACGCGAAGAGTTAGTTGTGCAGATAGAAGCGCTCCTTCCAATCACGAATTTAGATCAAGCAAAGAAGGCGCTGCGCGAACATTTGAACGCATGGAGCAAAATAGGCATGACGCACCGCGATAAGCGCGCAGCCCTTGATGCACGTGTTCACGCAGTCGAAAGCGTTATTAAGGAAGCTGAAGCTGAAATCTGGCGCAAAACAGATCCTGCGGCAAAGGCGCGTGCAGCTGAAGTTGTTAAGCAACTAACTGATTCAATCGAGAGTTATGAAAAGATTGCTGCTAAGTCAGAAGCTGCTGGAAATGCAAAGAAAGCTTCTGAAGCTCGCGAATCTGCTGAGGCTCGTAAAGTGTGGTTGGCCGAAGCTGAAAAGGGCTTAGCTCAATTTAATTAATTATTGGTAGTGCGATAAACGTCGTACACACCCTCAATATGTCTCACAGCTGCAATTACTGCATCTAAATGTGTTGCATCGGCCATTTCAAAAGTAAAACGTGAAATCGCCGTGCGGTCTTTTGATGTACTCACAGCAGCGCTTAAAATATTAACGTGTTGATCAGAAAGTGTGCGAGTGACATCAGCCAAGAGTGACTCACGATCTAGAGCTTCTACTTGAATATTGACCAAGAAAACGCTGGCCGCACCCAAGCGCCAAGACACATTAACTATGCGATCGTTTTGGTTGAGAACCAAATCACGTGCATTGACGCAGTCATTTCTGTGAATTGAAACGCCACTGCCCTTTGTGATGAAACCAATTATTACATCGCCAGGTACAGGCGTGCAGCAGCGCGCTAACTTAACTAAGACATCCTCAGCACCCTCAACCTCAATCGCGTTACTCGAACGTCTTGCCGTTGGGGTCCGTGGAGTGAAAGTATCCATGGTTGGTTCTGGGTGAGAATCTTCTGCGCCCATGGATATAACAAGTTTGTCGATGACTGAGGCAGCAGAGATGTGACCATCACCAACTGCTGAATACAAGGCGTCGATATCTGGGTATCGAAGTTCATGAGCTAGCTCAAGAAGTGAATGACCAGCAAATATCTTTTGTAGAGGCAGGCCGGCTTTACGCATTTGTCTCGCAATAGATTCACGTCCAGCATCAATTGCTTCTTCGCGCCGCTCCTTGCTAAACCAACCTTTAATCTTGGAGCGAGCACGAGGACTCTTTACAAAGTTAAGCCAATCTCTGCTTGGCCCAGCGTGTTCACCCTTATTGGTAACAATCTCAACTACATCACCGTTGTTTAATCTTGATTCAAGTGGAACAAGACGCCCGTTTACCTTAGCTCCTGCGCAACGAAATCCAACATCAGTATGAACTGAGAATGCAAAGTCCACAGGGGTTGATCCCCCAGGAAGAGCCACGACACTGCCCTTAGGCGTGAAAACAAAAACTTCGGGTGTTCCTAAATCAAAGCGCAGAGCTTCTAGAAATTCTGATGGATCTTCGGTCTCTTTTTGCCACTCGTGCAGTTGGCGGAGCCAGAGCATCTCAGGAGATGTCTCATTATTTTCATGGCCCTGCTTGTATTTCCAATGTGCTGCAATACCGAATTCAGCGCGTGAATGCATATCAAATGTTCTAATCTGAATCTCAATAGCCTTACCCGTTGGTCCAATCACAGTGGTATGCAGAGATTGATAGAGGTTGAACTTAGGCATTGCAATATAATCCTTGAAACGACCAGGGACTGGACTCCATCTAGCGTGGATTGCGCCGAGAACTCCATAGCAATCACGAACATCATCAACTAAAACTCGAATACCTACTAGGTCATAAATATCATTGAATTCTCGTCCGCGAACGACCATTTTTTGATAGACCGAGAAAAAATGCTTTTGACGACCCGTAACTGTTGCTTTGATTCCATCGGCGGCTAAATCTTGAGTAACAATTTCAATAGCATCATGGGTCAATTTATCGCGAGATGGAGAGCGCTCTGCAACGAGGCGAGAAATCTCTTCAAATTTCTTTGGCTCCAACACTTCAAAGGAGAGATCTTCTAGCTCCCACTTAATTGCATTCATACCTAAGCGGTGGGCAAGAGGTGCATAGATATCTAAAGTTTCACGAGCTTTGCGCTGGGCGTTTTCGGCTGAAACATATTTCCACGTGCGAGCATTGTGAAGTCGATCTGCAAGCTTAATAACCAATACACGAATGTCTCTAGACATTGCAATAACCATCTTGCGAACAGTTTCGGCTTCTGCCGTTGGTCCATAAGTGAGCTTGTCTAGTTTTGTCACACCATCAACTAATCCAGCGATTTCATCACCAAAATCCTGCCGCAGCTCTTTAAGTGAATATGCGGTGTCTTCGACTGTGTCATGCAAAAGTGCAGCAATGATTGCTTCCGAAGTTAAACCCAGCTCAGCCAAGATATTGGCGACAGCAACTGGGTGCGTTATGTACGCATCACCAGATTTGCGAAGCTGTCCATGGTGAGCTTTTTCAGCAACTACAAAAGCACGTTCAACATCTGCAAAGTTATCCGCCGCATGATGCTCTTTGAGCGCACTTATAACCGGTGCAATCAAAGTATCCATTTAGGTACCGCTATTTGCGATGTTTGCGCTTTGGTTGGTTGCGTGGTCCTCGGCGCTCTTGTGAATGGGCAGGTGCTGGCGTAGGGGTACCAACTGGGGCTGTGCGACTGTTGACACGCTTTGCAAGTGCTTGCATCGCAGGTTCTCTCTCACGTAGCTGAGCTAACACAGGAGGTGCGATAAAGATTGAAGAGTAGGTACCAACTGCTAAACCAATGAACAATGCAAGGGAAAGATCCTTAAGAGTTCCGGCTCCGAGTAATCCGGCACCAACAAAGAGGATTGAACCTACAGGCAACAACGCAATGACAGATGTGTTGATCGAACGAACAATCGTCTGATTAACTGCCAAGTTTGTTGCTTGAGAGTATGTGCTCTTTGAAGTTGCGGTAATCGTGCGCGTGTTTTCTCTAATCTTATCGAATACAACAACTGTGTCATAGAGCGAATAACCCAAAATAGTTAAGAAGCCGATGACTGTTGCTGGAGTAACATCGAATCCAACGAGTGCATAGATACCAACAGTGATGAATACGTCGTGAACTACTGCTGCAATAGCGGCAATAGCCATCTTTGGCTCAAATGCCATAGCAAGGTAGAGCATGACGCAGATCAAGAAACCAAAGAGACCATAGACAGCCTTACGGGTAATTTCTTTACCCCACGAAGGCCCAACGATTTGGGTATCTATGGATTCAACTGGAACTGAGAACTTTGTTGCAAGAGCATCCTGAACTGCGTTGTTCTGTGCTGTGTCTAGTGCACCTGTTTGAACGCGAATCTTGTCAGTCCCAATTGTTTGGACAATTGCTTCTCCGGGAACTCCAGCTGCTGATACTGCAGCGCGAGCATCTTCAACCGATGCACCCACCTTAGTAACGGTGAATGAAGAGCCACCCTTGAATTCAATTCCCAAATGCAAACCTTGGACACCTAAGGCGCCAAGTGATAGCAAGACAAAAACAGCTGAGACTGCATACCAACGTCGGCGGTGACCAATGATTTCAATCGAAGTCTCACCACGATAGAGACGGCCACCTAAACCTGAAAGCTTTGACATTTTTTATGCCTCCCCTGCTACTGGCAGTGTTCCAGTGCTCTTGGCTGATAGTCCTGACAAAGGATGACCTGATGCAAAGAACTTCATCTTTGCAAGGATTGTCACGATTGGCTTTGTGAAGACAAAGACAACTATTAAGTCGACAAGTGTTGTTAAGCCTAAAGTAAATGCGAATCCTCGAACGCCACCTACTGCAAAGAAATACAGCAAGACAGCGGCGATAATTGAAACAAAGTCAGCTACCAAAATTGTTCGGCGAGCTCTGCTCCAACCTGTCTCAACGGCAGTTCGAAGTGAACGCCCTTCTCTAATTTCATCTCGAATACGCTCAAAATAAATAATAAAGGAGTCAGCTGTAACACCAATAGCTACAATCGCACCTGCGATACCAGCAAGAGTTAGCGTGAACCCAATCCACTCTCCAAGAAGTAAGAACATAAGATAAACAAGCGAGGCTGCAACTGCTAGTGACCCAACAGTTACTAGTCCAAGACCTCGGTAATACAAAAGTGAGTAAAGAAGAACTAGTCCTAAACCAAGTCCTCCAGCGAGTAGACCAGCGCTGAGCTGATCAGCACCCAGAGTGGGAGAAACCTGCTGAACTTCACCACGATCAAAAGCCAGAGGTAGCGCACCGTACTTAAGAACGTTGGCTAGATCTTGGGCTTCCAGCTGTGTGAAGCTTCCAGTAATTTGAGCGTTTCCAGATGGAATTGCTTCGTTAATTCTTGGTGCTGAAACGACTAAACCATCAAGGACGATTGCTACTTGGTTGAGAGGAGCAGCCAAAGAAGTCACACGAGAAGTAATTGCTCCAAATGCTGTTGTGCCTTCTCCGTTAAAGGTAAGGCTTACATACCAAGAACTGCCACTTTGAGCATCAAGTCCTGCTGATGCCTTTGATATCTGGCGACCCAAAACTTCAGCTGGTGCCAAAATATATTTTGTTAAACCTGCTCGATCACAGGCGATGATTGTTTCCTCTGGTGCATCTGCTCCAGAGCCCTGAAGATTTTCAGATTTCGTGCAATCCAATGCTGCAAACTTTGCATTTATTTCTGGGCTGACTCCCGTTGCAGGAGTTGCCGCAGGATCTGCTGCTCCAGTTGCTGCCGCAGTTGCTAAGACCTGGCGGAATCGCAGCTCTGCAGTTTGTCCTACTAACTCAACTACTCGTCGCCCTGTATCTCCTGGAACTGAAATAACAATCTGTCGATTCGTGCCACTTCCCTGAGCGGCTACCTCAGATTCGGCAACACCGAGTGAGTTGACGCGTTGGCGGATGATGGAGACTGCTTGGTCGATAGCTTCGTTTGTAACTTTTCCATTTTCACCCGGTGCAATACGCGGTTGGAGAGTGACAGATGTTCCACCTCGAAGATCAAGACCTAGACGCACTTGCGTGGCGCCTTGTACAAAAACAAGACCAGTGAGTGCAATGAGCACTAGGGCCAGGATTGCCAATGAACGCGCTGGGCGGCCAGTCGTCTTTACTGGCTTAGTAGTTATAGACATAGGTGCAGAGTCTAGGCTTCAGGTGCTGATGTGTCGAAAAGCGAGGCAAATTGAGCGGGTGGTGTTCGTCCTATATGCGCAAAACCAGCAGCTGTTGCAACTCTTCCCCTAGATGTTCTGGCTATAAGGCCATTTCGAACTAGGAAAGGCTCTGCAACAGATTCAACTGTTTCTACCTCTTCACCCACCGCAATTGCCAAGGTTGATAGACCCACAGGTCCGCCGTTAAAGCGCTCGACCAATGCCACCAATACCCCGCGATCGAGTCTATCTAAGCCCATCTCATCGACTTCATACATCTCTAATGCAGCCTTCGCATCGGCTAAAGAGATTGAAACACTGGCTTTAACTTGGGCATAGTCGCGAACACGCCGGAGCAAACGATTAGCAATGCGTGGTGTGCCACGAGATCTACCTGAAATTTCTGTTATTGCATCGGTATGAATATCTATTTCTAGTAATGCAGCACTTCTTAAAATGACTTGTGCCAACTCTTTATCATCATAAAAATCTAAGTGCGCTGTGAAGCCAAAACGATCACGAAGTGGTCCAGGCAATAGACCTGCTCGAGTTGTGGCACCCACGAGTGTGAAATGTGGAAGTTGCAATGGAATAGCTGTAGCGCCTGGTCCTTTGCCAACTACCACATCGACTCTAAAGTCCTCCATCGCTAGATAAAGAAGCTCTTCGGCAGGTCTTGGCAGTCGGTGAATTTCATCTAAGAAGAGAATCTCTCCTTCAACTAAAGAAGAGAGAATTGCAGCTAAATCACCGGCATGTGTAATTGCAGGACCACTGGTTATACGAATCGGGGCTTGCATCTCACTCGCAAGAATTAATGCCAACGTTGTTTTTCCGAGTCCTGGAGGCCCAGAAAGCAAGATGTGATCTGCAGGAGTGTTTCGATGACGCGCAGCCGTTAACAAAACATCAATTTGTTCGCGAACACGATGTTGCCCAATGAAATCTTTGAGTGTTTTGGGGCGCAGGGCTTGCTCTAGGGCCGACTCTTCACCTTTGATATTTGAGCCCACTAAGCGCTCTTGATTATCAGCCACGTGAACTCTTTCCACTTGCTAACGCTAACTTCAATAGTTCACTTAACTCCATGCTGGCTGGGTCTTGATCATTGCCATGTAAATCATTAACCACAGAACTAATTGCAGAATCTGACTCTTTAGGAGAGAAACCAAGAGAAACAAGGGCGCTTAGAAGCTGTTCACGCCATGCAGGTTGATGCCCTCTATAGGTAGCACTCGATGAGAGATCGCTAAGTTTGCCCTTTAACTCCAAAATCATGCGTTGTGCACCCTTCTTACCAATACCTGGAACTCGCTCAATTGCAGAAGTGTCTTCTTGAGAAATCGCGCGAGCCAAATCTTCAGGGGTTAGTGCGCCCATGATTGAGAGCGCAACCTTTGGTCCCACTCCAGAAACCGTTTGGACAAGTTCAAAAAGATTGCGCACCTCTTCAGTTAAGAACCCAAACAGAGTCAGTGAATCTTCACGCACAACTAAGGATGTATAGAGAGTAGATTGAGAACCAAGAGTTAGCCCGGCACTTGTTGGTGGATTAATCAGAACACTCAAGCCCACTCCCCCGACTTCAATGACTAACTTGTCGAGTGTGAGTGAGCGAATAGTTCCTGTAACTGTTGAAATCATTTAGCCACGCAGTTTTCTAAGACGCAACTTTTCAGCCTCTGCTGCTTGATTGATTCTGGCAGTTGATCCACCTCGCCAAATATTACAAATGGCAAGTGCTAGCGCATCAGTTGCATCTACTGGCTTTGGGATTGAATCCAAGTTGAGAATCTTTTGAACCATCTGCGCTACTTGTGCTTTATTAGCTCGCCCTGAACCTGACACTGCTGCTTTTACTTCACTAGGTGTGTGCATCATGACGGGAATTCCAGCTTTAGCTGCAATGAGCAGTGCAATTCCGGCAGCTTGCCCTGTGCCCATAACTGTTCTCACGTTGTGTTGTGCAAAGACTCGCTCAACGGCGATCACATCTGGATTCCAGAGAGCAATCCATTCATTTAAACCTTTATCGATTTCAAGTAAACGATTTTCAAGTTCCATATCCGCTGGTGTCATAACAACGCCTACTCCGACCAACTTAAGTGGAGATCCTGGGCTACCTTCAATGATCCCAATTCCGCAGCGCGTTAGACCAGGATCAATTCCTAGTACGCGCATTCTGGCCACCATTTCCTCTGACGAAGTTCAAGGTTTCTAGCCTAGGCCTTACCTATGACGAACTTATTCCAGGCTCGCCATAACCTCATCTGAAACATCGAAGTTGCTATAGACGTTTTGCACATCATCGAGCTCTTCAATCGCATCGATAAGTTCAAATACCTTCTTGGCCCCATCAGCATCTAGAGGGATCGACATTGATGGCAGAAATGAAGAATCAGCTGATTCATAGTCAATTCCAGCGTTTTGAAGCGCAGTTCGAACCTGAACTAAATCAACTGGCTCACACACTACTTCAAAAGATTCACCTAAATCATTTACTTCTTCAGCCCCTGCATCTAAAACTGCTTCAAGAACTCGGTCCTCAGTTAACCCATCAACTTTGTTAACGATGATGACACCCTTGCGATTGAAGAGATATGAAACTGAACCTAGATCTGCCATAGATCCGCCGTTGCGAGTAACTGCAACTTTGATTTCAGAGGCTGAACGGTTGCGGTTGTCGGATAGACACTCAATCATGATCGCCACACCATTTGGGCCATAGCCCTCATACATAATCGTGATCCAGTCTTTGGCACCAGCCTCTAAACCAGCACCACGTTTTATTGCTCGCTCGATGTTATCTGCTGGCATAGAAGATTTCTTAGCCTTTGTAACTGCATCAAATAGAGTTGGGTTGCCTTCCATGTCAGCACCACCATTGCGTGCCGCAACTTCAATTGCGCGAATCTGCTTTGCAAAAACCTTTGCACGACGACTATCGATAATCGCCTTCTTATGCTTGGTTGTCGCCCACTTGGAATGGCCGGACATGGCTTACACCTTCAATCTCAATAACGCTGATTATGAAACTTACTTTACCTTCTCTAATGCAGGCTTTGCCACTTTCTCAATAAAGTAACGGTGGATTCGATAATCTGCCGTTAGTTCTGGATGAAAAGATGTGGCAAGAAGAGTTGCAGAGCGCACAGCAACAGGGTGTGAATCAACAGAGGCCAAAACTGTGATGCCAGCCCCCACTTTTTCCACCCACGGCGCGCGGATAAACACCGCCTTAATCAATTCACTAGAACCATCATCAAAAGAGATATCTGTTTCAAATGAATCTACTTGGCGACCAAAAGCATTACGTCGAACTGTGATATCCAGTCCACCAAAAGTCTTTTGCCCTTGCTTAGCATCCAAGATTTGATCTGCCAACAAAATCATTCCCGCACAGGATCCATAGACCGGCATACCTGCATCTATTCGTTGTTTTATTGGTTCAAAGATGCCAAAGATTTCAGAGAGCTGAGCGATAGTTGTTGATTCTCCCCCGGGCAAAACAAGGGCATCCACCTCTGCTAACTCAGATTCTCTGCGCACTTCAATGGGGTCAATACCGCAAACAATTAATGCACTCACATGCTCGCGAACATCACCCTGGAGTGAGAGAACTCCGACTTTCATGAAGGAAAAGAGCTACCAGCCGCGATCGGCAAGTCGGTGCGGAGCTGGAAGATCTGCAACGTTAATACCAACCATCGCCTCTCCTAGTCCGCGAGATGCATCGGCGACAACTTTTGCATCCTGCCAAAACGTTGTTGCCTTCACACATGCAGCTGCACGCTGTGCAGGATTTCCGGATTTGAAAATACCTGAACCAATAAAGACACCATCTGCGCCCATAGCCATCATGAGGGCAGCATCAGCAGGAGTTGCAATTCCACCAGCGGTAAAAAGAACTACTGGAAGTTTGCCACTTTGTGCTACTTCTTTGACTAATTCAAAAGGAGCCTGAAGCTCTTTAGCTGCAACAAATAGCTCATCTTCGCGCATTGAAGATAGGCGACGGATTTCTCCACCAATCTTGCGCATGTGCTGCATCGCATTTGAAACATCGCCTGTGCCGGCTTCACCCTTAGAGCGAATCATTGCTGCGCCTTCATTAATGCGGCGAAGCGCCTCTCCGAGATTTGTAGCTCCACACACGAATGGAACTGTGAACTCCCACTTATCGATGTGGTTTTCATAATCTGCAGGAGTAAGAACTTCCGACTCATCGATGTAATCCACCCCGAGTGATTCTAAAACTCTAGCCTCAACAAAGTGGCCAATACGTGCTTTAGCCATAACAGGGATTGAGACTGATGCTTGAATCTTTTCGATCATGTCAGGATCAGACATACGAGCTACTCCGCCTTGTGCGCGGATATCTGCAGGTACGCGCTCAAGCGCCATGACGGCAACTGCGCCAGCATCTTCGGCAATCTTTGCCTGCTCAGCATTAACGACATCCATGATGACGCCGCCCTTGAGCATCTCTGCCATACCGCGCTTTACTCGACCTGTGCCTTTTACTTCTGACATTTACTTTTTTCTCACCTTCGCCTGTGTAGGGGAACATCCTACTTTGTCTTTGTCGCCTTCGCGCTCGCAGATAGATAGGTGAACTCAGGCTCCTTATCGGTCAAAGCGACCCAAATTTGGCCTGGGGCAAACTTTATTTCGCTGCCATCACGTAACGTCCACGTAGTACCAGTGCTTTCAGATGTGCGATTCCAAAGGGCCGCATAGCTCTTTCCATCACGCAAAATAAATCCGGAGCCGCTACCCACAGTTTGTGAAAGCGGGGTTACTCCCCCGACTTTGTCTTTGTATTCAGAGTCAGTAATTGAAACTATCTGAATAACCAAAGTCGTAGGTCCTAGAACTATTCCAGATTCTGCGAGATTGCTCTTTGAGTTATGTGAGAGTAACCAGCGAGATTCTGTTTCAGACCACTGAGCGCCATATCTTGCCGCTGGCCAACGCATGATCACAGATTGAGTTGGCCTACCACCCTCGGGTGCCTCGCCAAAGCTCCATCCAACATTTTTAGCTGTAGAAATTTGGTAGTTCTTTTCTAGGACCTTGGCCATTAGGAGATCTGCGCGTAAGACCATCGCAAAAGGTTGAACGCGATTGGGATCAGTTGTGTATATAGAAGGTGGCTGTGCTTGCGCTCCGAGGTTTTGCAGATTCGCTGCATCAATCACCGGTAACAGTTTCTTCTGTGCACCGCTATAAGCAAATACTACGCGACCATACTGGCTCAAAATATCAATATCTGAAATTCGTGCACTGCGCACCGGCCCCACGCGCTCTGGAATAACAGATGAGAAGATTGCCGCAAGTCGGGTTAGGCCGCCTTCAACTTGTTCAATATAAATAACATCTGCATCTTCTAAACCAATTTGTGGATGCGCGGCGTTCGTATCATCGACCTTGACTGCAAGAATAGGTCCATTCGTACCCTCTCGCCCGCTAAGCAAGTTACGTTCAACAGATTTTGGTAATAAATCTGAAAAAGCTGAACATCCAGTAAGCAGCAAAATTGCTGCACAAAAAAGTACTAAGCGCTTAAAGAACATCTGATTCAAACTCGTAGGTAAGAGGAAGTGGCGCGGTGCCAGCCAATCGAAACGTCTTTACAACAAACTTACTGCGCACCATTTGGGCCGATGAAACTGCATCTGTGTGAATAGAGATTGCTACTCTAATTTTGGCTGTTAATGCAGAGAGCTCTTGCAACAGGGCCTGTTCTGAATCAGTGGCGTGAGGTAATCCATCAGCAATAATGAGCCCAAGCGCCCCCGATAAACCACTCTCTGCCATAGATCTGTTTTTGACATTGGCATCACGTGCTTGGTAGGCAGCCCCCGTCAACAACATAGAGGATGCTGGATCAGCTAAATCACTATGCGCTATTTCAAGGGCAATAGCCGCTCTTTTTTGCAGCAATACATCAAGATTTGCCCAACTTGTTTCGACTCTATGGTGCAAGCGATCAAGGCGAGTTGCTAAAAAGGATAAGTACCAAAGGCTCACCAACAAGACAAAACCAACAAACAATAAACTCTTCACTTCTTTTCCTCATCTCGAGATAGGAATCGACCCCAAGCGCGACCATCAGAGCTAAGAGAAATGGCCTTATTTCCAACGATTGCCATCTCGTAAATTGAAAAGATTTGTTCTGCCACCACGTCCCAGTCAAAAACTTGAGCATGTTTTTTGCCGGCACTAGCTAATGCTTTACGTTTATTTTCATCACGTAATAGATCGATGATTACCTTTGCTAAATCTGTTGAATTCTCAGATTCAAATAAAGCGCCGAACTCACCAGCGCCTAGAAGTGAATTAAATGCAGGAATATCACTTGCAACCACACAGGCACCACCTGCTAACGCCTCGGCCAAGATAATTCCAAATGACTCCCCGCCTGTGTTGGGAGCAACATAGAGAGAGACCGAGGACATAAAGTCAGCTTTCTCCTGTTCAGAAATTCTTCCAAGAAATTCGAAACGATCACGAAGTTGTGGGTCGATCTCCTTCACAAATTCTTTTGGATCTCCAGGACCGGCTACAAAAACCTTCACATCTGGTGCAAAACGAGCGATGATGGGTAGGGCATCGACAAGCACTTGTAGACCTTTGCGTGGTTCCTCAAAACGACCAATAAACCCAATCGTATTTCCAGCCCATTTCTCCTGGAACTTGCCAGCTGAATAACGCTTGGCATAAATTCCATTTGGAACAACTACCGCATCTGTTTCAAGGTGATCAGTCAGAGTTAAGCGTGCAGCCTCTGAAACTGCAATACGAGCCGAGAGTTTCTCAATTGCAGGTTCAAGAATCGGGCCGATGGCAAAAATAACTTTCTGGCGCTTGGCTGCCGCATGAAAAGTTCCCACCATTGGACCTTCTGCTGCCCAGCAGGCAAGAAGTGAGATTGATGGGATTGCGGGTTCGTGAAGGTGTAACAGATCAAACTCTCCGCTACCAATCCATTGGCGCACTCGCGCATATGCAATAGGACCAAATAAAACACGAGCAACTGCGCCGTTATAAGGAATAGAGATGGGTTTACCTGCACTTAATACATAGTCAGGTAATTGATCCTCATCAGTAGCAGGCGCTAAAACTGAGACCTTATGTCCAGCAGCAATGAGAAATTCAGCTAAATCGCGCACATGGTTTTGCACGCCACCCGGTGTGTCCCAACCATACGGACAAACGATTCCAATTTTGAGTTTCTTAGTCAGCATCAGTCGCGCTCCTTGAAATCGCCATCAATCCAAATGCGCTGCATCATGTGCCAATCTTGGGGGTATTTGGAAATACCATCTGCAAAAAGATCAGCACTCTTCTGAACAAGTGCAGCAACGCGCTGAGACTCAGTTCCCTCGGTTGGTATTTCCATTCGGGTGAAATCAATATGAATTCCACTTGGAGTGTAAGAAACGTACGCGCTAATTAATGGTGCACCTGTGCGAATGGCAAGTAGTGCAGGACCTGCCGGCATTCTGGCTGGTCCTCCAAAGAAACTAACATCGATTCCAGATTTTGATAGATCGCGATCGGCAGCTAGTGCGATAACGCAACCGGATCTAATGCGCTGCATCAATGTGGGTATTACGCGACCATCTAGTGGCAGTGATTCCATACCAAAATCTGAGCGGTATTGCATGAACTTCTTAAACAACTTTTCCGGCTTCAAATGCTCGGCAACCGTAACAATCTTTGCTCCGCGAGCACAAAAATAAGCAGCTGCGTGGTCGTAATTACCACAGTGCGGCAAAGTGACAATCGCTCCATTTCCCGCAGCGATAGCGTCCATCAAAATGCTTTCATCATTAAATGTGACTGTGCCAAGAATTCGCTCCCTGGACCAATCAGGAAATCTAAATGTGTCACACCAATATCGAAGTGCTGAGCGCATTCCAGAATACACAAGCAAATCTAAATCAAGGGCCGTGATATTGGGTTGAGTTCTAGCAAGATTCGAGCGCAATCTTGCAACGTTTTTTCCATTTCGCCTGACTAAATAGTCAGCCACACCATTTGCTCTTGCGTAAACAAAATTCTCAGGCAACCAACGCAAAATGCGCCATGCAGCAAAATAACCCCACGCACTTACAGTTTGAATCATTATTTAAAGGCCTTGCGAACTATCAACATACGTTGCACAACCGTTACAGCTCCAAGCCCTGCGAGTAACCACATTCCACCTGCCAAGACATATGGAACCCCCAGGCCATCAAGTGCAATTGCAGACATTGCCATGATTAACCGCTCGGTGCGCTCTGCTACTCCCCCACTACATTCAACGCCAAAGCTCTCGGCTTTGGCACGAATGTATGGAACGAGCATTCCTGTTAATAAGGTTGCGATAACGACAAAACTTAATTGGTTATCATTGTTAATTAAATAAATACTCACACCAAGAAGAATCGCTGAATCCGTTACGCGATCAATTGTTGAATCTAGGAAACTTCCCCATTTACTTGCCCCGGCTTTAGAAATCCGAGCCATCGTGCCATCAAAGAGATCACTCAGGGCAAAAAAGGAAATGACTGCTGTTCCAAGAAAGAAATCACCACGAGGATAGAAAAACAACGCTGGTGCAATTACTCCCACAGCTCCGACCCATGTGACTGCATTGGGCGTTATCCCAATACGCAGGGCGGATGCGGCTACGGGTGTTATTAATCTCGTAACCGCAGGTTTTAAAGAGCGACTTAGCATCACTGCACATCGTAGGCTGACCCAGTGCAGAATCCCACATCGCCTCTCAATCTCTGCGTCTTTGGCCACCCTTCAGCCAATCCTGAGGAAGTTGCCACGGCCCTAGGGGCATCAGTTGCGACTCAAGCCACTGGTGACATTTCCTGTGCACTCTTTGTTGTTAATCCCAACACCGGAATCGACCAGTTAACAATCAATCAATGGCAATCCTTTGATGAGTTTTTAACACCTCGCATGATTGTTGTTACGCAGTTGGATGGAAACAATGCCGACTTTGATGATGCGGTCATGTTGGCTAATCGAGTCTTTGATCAAATTGCTACACCTTACTTAGTTCTCCATGATGATGATGGATCGCCTAGAGCTCTGATCTCACTCTTGGACATGGTCATCACCGATTATTCAACAACTCCCCCAACTAAAAATCCTTGTGAGCCAGAGCATGAAACTTTAGTTCAAGAATTTCGTGATGAGTATCTAGAGCTTGTCACATCAATGGGTGAAGGTGCTTTCGCCGCGGGTGTTCTATTTCCAGCAATTCCACTTGTGTTGGAAAAGAGAATCGGCATTGATGTTATAAGGAAATATCTCGCTGAACTCAACTAGTACTACCAAGCACCAGCAATCTCTTCTCTCGTCAAAGTAAGTAACTGCGGAAGCACCTTTGTTTTTCCAATAATTGGCATGAAGTTTGCATCACCGCTCCAACGAGGAACGATGTGTTGATGGATATGTTCTGCCACCCCCGCACCTGAAATAGCGCCTTGATTCATTCCTAAGTTAAATCCTGCTGGAGAAGAAACTTTTCGAATGGTTTTCATGGCATGGGCAGTGAGAGATGAAATCTCGTCACGCTCTTTCTCACTTAAGTCAGTCAGATCTGCAACATGTCTATTAGCGCAGACTAATAAGTGTCCTGGGTTATATGGATACAAATTCATTACAACATATGCCGTTGCGCCCCTATGAACGATGAGGCCTTCTTCATCAGTTAGCTTAGGAATACGGCAGAACGGACATTCGACTTCATTGCCCTCTAATGGGCGGTTTTCACCACGTAAGTATTCAAGACGGTGCGGTGCCCATAAACGTTGCCAACCATCAGGCATACCTGCCCCATCTATATGCATTATTAAACCTGGGTGCGTTCTGCTACTACTTTTTGAATTTCGGCAATCGCATCCATAATAGGAATTCCATTTTTCTGCTCACCATTGCGATAGCGGAATGAGACAGCACCTGCTGCCATATCTTCTTCACCGGCGATAACCATAAATGGAACCTTTTGCATCTGTGCATTACGCACCTTCTTCTGCATGCGATCATCCGATGCATCAAGCTCTGCTCGAATGCCAGCTTTCTTCATCTGCTTCATGACATCAGCTAAATAATCTGCAAACGCCTCAGCAACAGGAATACCAACTACTTGAACTGGTGCAAGCCATGGTGGGAAAGCACCTGAATAATGCTCGGTTAGAACACCAAAGAATCTTTCAATGGAACCAAAGAGTGCGCGGTGAATCATTACCGGGCGCTGGCGTGAACCATCGGCTGCTGAATATTCCAGTTCAAAGCGTTGTGGAAGTTGGAAGTCCACTTGAATCGTAGACATCTGCCATGTGCGACCGATGGCATCTTTTGCTTGCACAGAAATCTTTGGTCCGTAGAACGCTGCACCGCCCTCATCTAGAACTAACTCCAATTTTTGAGCAACTGCAGCTTTGCGCAATGTCTCAGTTGCCTCTTCCCAATCAGCATCTGCGCCTACAAACTTTTCAGGGTTTTTGGTTGATAGTTCAAGATAAAAATCATTAAGACCATAATCTCGCAAAAGGTTGAGAACGAAAGTTAGAAGTGAATCTAACTCATCTGCCATCTGCTCTTTTGTGCAGTAGATATGTGCATCATCTTGAGTAAAGCCGCGAGCACGCGTAATGCCATGTAGCACACCAGATTTTTCATAACGGTAGACAGTCCCAAATTCAAAGAGTCGCAGCGGAAGCTCGCGATAAGAGCGCTGGCGGGCTTGGAAAATAAGGTTGTGGAACGGGCAGTTCATTGGCTTCATGTAGTACTGCTGGCCAGGCTTTTTAATCGTTCCATCGGCATGGAGCTCTTCATCCATGATCATCGGTGGATACATTCCTTCTGAGTACCAATCCAAGTGACCTGATTTTTCAAACAGGGCAGCTTTAGTTAAGTGGGGAGAATAAACAAACTCATAATCTTCTTCTTCATGGCGCTTGCGTGAGTAATCCTCCATCGCCCGGCGAATGATTCCGCCCTTGGGGTGAAAGACAGCTAAACCTGAACCAATCTCTTCTGGAAATGAAAAGAGATCTAGTTCAGTTCCAAGACGGCGGTGATCGCGCTTCTCAGCCTCTGCGAGTAGTTCTAAGTAAGCATTGAGTTCATCTTGTGATGGCCATGCTGTGCCATAGATGCGCTGGAGCATGGGGTTATTTTCAGATCCACGCCAATACGCAGCAGCACTTCGCATTAATTTAAAAGCAGGAATGTGTTTCGTAGATGGAAGGTGAGGACCTCTACAAAGATCTCCCCATACTGGATTTCCATCTCTACCTAAATTGTCATAAATGGTGAGCTCTGCTCCCCCAACTTCAACGTTTGCCTCTTCACCTGCTGGGCCCTTTATGCCGATGAGTTCGCACTTATAAGGCTCATGCGAGAGTTCAGTTAGCGCCTCTTTTTCAGTCACAACACGGCGGCGAAAGCGCTGGCCATCTTTAACAATCTTGCGCATAACACTTTCAATTTTTGTTAAATCATCTGGATTAAAAGGAGTTTTCGGATCAAAGTCGTAATAGAAGCCATCTTTAATCGGTGGTCCAATTCCAAGCTTTGTGTCAGCGAAAACTTCTTGCACCGCTTGTGCCATAACGTGGGCAGTTGAGTGGCGAAGGACAAAGAGACCATCAGGTGAGTTGATTAATACGGATTCAATAACATCGCCTTCTTGTAGGTCGGTCCATAAATCTTTAAGGACGCCATTAATGCGGCAAACCACTATCTCTCTATTATCTGCAAAGAGGTGGGTAGGGCGTTGATCTGCCTCTATGGAGCGTGATGCACCATCAACGGTTACCTGAATCATGTGGCTAGCCTACCGAATACTTATGAGCCAACGCCTTTATTTCTTCTCCGAAGGCGTGTGAAAGATGCAACGGCCGTGAGTCAATCGATGAAATAGCATGAGATAAACGCAAACTACTAATAAAGAAGGCAGAGGTGATTTCCGCGAGCCGATCTGCTGGGATGCTCTCGATGGTAACAATCCCATTTTCAATCAGAATCTGACGAATTATTCCGGGCAGAACAACATCAGTAGTTGGTGGTGTCAACCACCGACCATCAATCTTTGCAATCAGATTAGTAACTGAGCCTTCACAGATATTTCCTTGGCGATTAAGGACGATTGCATCATCAAAACCAGCCAGGCGGGCCTGCTCAAGAATCTCTAGACGATTGGTATACGGAAATCTTTTATGAACATCACCAGTAACTGCATCTGGATGCGTTCTCACATCACAACTTTTCTCTTGCTCTGCATAAGGCATGTGAACTGCCAACCAGTTACCTTGATTATCAAATGAAATCCGCAGCATTCCTAAACCTTGTGGAGCTGCGGCAAACAAATCAGTCACACCTTGTGAAATCTCTTCCGAGTTTGCAATGCTAATCCCAAGAGCAAAAGCGCTGTTCTGTGCTCTAGCAATATGCCTAGATAAAGAGAATGGAATGTTTCCAACGCTCTTAATTGTTTCGAAGATTCCTTGGCCTACTAGCCAGCCAGAACTACTTGCTGGCACCTCATCAATACCTTTTACTTCACCGTTATAGATCACTCTCATATTTCACCACCGGCAAGTGAAACTAAACGTCTTGCTTTAAGTTGGGTCTCTTCCCACTCATCATCTGCCACGCTGGCCCACGTAATTCCAGCACCTGTACCAAATCGCAATTTGTCATCTTTATAAAAAATTCGGATTGCAACTGAAAGTTCACACTTATCCCCCTGCACCCAACCCAGTACACCGCAGTAGGGCCCGCGTTTACCTTCATTGTCTTTAATGACAGAGACGGCCGATGATTTTGGGGCACCACTAATTGATCCGGGAGGACTCAAGCGAGTAAAAATTTCTGCCCAAGTAATCCCATCTTTGAGTTCGCCTTCAATATCTGACACCAAATGAACTAAACCAGGATGAGCTTCAGCGGAAAGCAAACGCGGGACAGAGACACTTCCACTTTTGCAAATCTGCCCCAAATCATTTCGCATAAGATCAACAATCATCACGTTCTCGGCCTTGTCCTTGGCGCCAAATTCAACTGTGCCAACTGGCGCTGTGCCCTTAATTGGAGAGGTACGAATTCGCGCTCCATCGCGTTTAAGGAAAAGCTCAGGTGATGCAGAAGCTATGTTTATTCCAGGTGCTTCCAAATAAGAGGCCCACGGTGCTGGGTTACCTTCAAGAATCTTAGAAAAAAGTCCCCGTAGATTTTCACCATCCACAGCAATCGATATTTCTCTGCACGCATTAACTTGGTAGACCCAACCTTGTGCAATGTGCTCTTGCACTCTCCTCACATATTCAACGTATTGACTCTCATTTAAACTACTTGACCACTTGCCATTGATTTTCTGCCAAGGTGTTGTTGGAAAGATTGCTTCAGTAACGTGATCAAATTTGAAACCTTGAAATACGCCTTCAAAAGTTGTTGAGACAGCCCAGAATCCCCCATCGGCTAAACACGATGGATCATGTGACACCTGCGAAAGCCCAGTTGCCAACCGCCCATTCATCCAAAAAACAGGCGCATTCTTCGATGAACTCACAAGGTAACGGTAGTCATTGAATTCCCACTTTGGCGCTATGGCCTCACCTGCGATAGATTTGCCCTCCTCGCGGACGTAGCGCAGTTGGTAGCGCGGAACCTTGCCAAGGTTCAGGTCGCCGGTTCGAACCCGGTCGTCCGCTCTCAAAACTGGTCGCCGTTCACGTAAAAAATGAACGGCGTTAGTTTTTGGTCGGATGGCCGAGAGGCGAGGCAAGGGACTGCAAATCCCTCTACACGGGTTCAAATCCCGTTCCGACCTCCATCAGTAGAACGAGTAAAAGGAAGAGTTCATGGACGAAGGCGTCAGACCTTGGGGTCGCTATGAAATCTTGTCTGAAAGTTCAGATTATAAAGTAAAGCGAATTATTGTTAATGCTGGTGCTCGATTTTCATATCAACGCCATCAGTATCGCTCTGAACATTGGTTCATTGTTAGCGGCAAGGCAAAGGTGACTCATGAGGGCCTTGAAATTGAAATGTCAGCTGGAGACTCAATTGATATCGCACAAGGCGAGCTTCATCGATTAGCAAACATCGGCAGCGAGCCTGTTGTTTTCATTGAGGTCCAAAGCGGTTCATACTTTGGTGAAGATGATATTGAGCGTATTGAGGATGACTACAACCGATAAGCAACATTTATTTTGGTGAGGTATCATTTCTTGCTCAAGCAAGGATCGTTGGCTCAGCGGTAGAGCACCACATTGACATTGTGGGGGTCACTGGTTCGATCCCAGTACGGTCCACTTCAGTAAGTTCATCTAGGCGCAGAGAAAACTATCGAAATGCCTGCAATGTCGGCCGATACAATTTCACTCATGAGCGCCCCAACAAAAAAGCCTATTGCCCGCGTGGTCAATAGTGTTGAGCGCGCCGTAGGGCGTCGTAATCTGGTGTTGGCGCGCAAGGGTGTTCGCGATTCTGTAGTGTCACTTGCAGGATTATTGGGTTGTCCTGTTACCAATGAAGATGGCCGTGAAATCGGTCGATTAGTAGATGTTGTTGTTAAGCATGGGCAAGATGCTTATCCACCAGTCTCGGGGTTAATCGTAAAAGTAGGTTTGCGTCGATCATTTATCGATGGGGCCCGTATTGCAAAGCTGGAGCGCCATCAAATCAAACTCTCTTCCACAACCATTAACTTAACTGACTATAAACGCCGCAGTGATGAATCTTTACTTGATGCCGATGTTCTTGATCACCAGATTGTGGATGTCAATGGCTTGCGGGTTGTGCGTTCATCAGATCTCTATTTAGCGCCACTTGATAAAGAAATCCGAGTGGTTGGGGTGGATATTTCCTTTGTCACTTTCCTTCGCCGCATCTTTCCTGGCGCGCTCGGTCGCCGTGCAACACCTCAACATGTCTTGGACTGGGCAACTGTTGCATCCCTCGCCGACACATCAGGAGTTGTTAAAACCTCTGGATCTAAAACTGCTCTTTCGCAGCTACGCCCTGCCGACTTGGCAGACTTGATTGAAGATTTAGCTGGTCGTGAACAAAGCGCACTCATTGAAATGTTGGATCCAGAATTAGCTGCCGATGCGCTGGAAGAAATGGAAGATGAAGAGTTGCAGGGCCTTCTTCGCGGTTTGAGTGAAGAGCGAGCTGCCGAACTTTTGAGCCGTATGGAACCAGATGAGTCTGCAGAAGTACTTCGTGATTTAGGTGATGAGCACCGTGAAGATATTTTGAGAGCAATGGATGCCAAGATGGCTAAGCAGTTGCGCCAGCTCATTGCATTTGATGAGACCCTTGCTGGTGGAATCATGACTACTCACATGGTCTTTGCTCAAGAAAATGACACATGCGGTGAAGCTCTAGCTCGGCTCGTTGAAAACCGAGATCGCGATATTTCAGATGGCGTTATTATTGTTGATAACAAAGGCAAGTTAGTTGATCACATCCAAATTATTGAGTTGGTAGCAGCTAAATCCTCAGCGTTTTTGAGCACACTTATCGGACCTCCTTACCCAACATCTGTGCACATTGATTCTCCGTTGGATGAAGTTATTGAAGAGTTTTCAAATAACCGTGGCGCCTCCATCGTTGTTATTGATGAAAAAGGCAGGCCCGTTGGGCGTATTTTGGCCGATGATCTAGTTGATGCACTCAAGCCTGGAGAACAACATGGTTTATCTAAAGGAACAGGTGCGCTCTCATGACCACTACGCGAAAGATTCGTTTTGCCGCACTTCTCTCAGTCATGGGTCCTGGAATTATCGCTGGGCTCTCAGATGATGATCCAGCCGGCATCACCACTTATTCGCAATTGGGTGCAAAATTTGGATATCAACTGCTGTGGGTAGTAGTTCTTTCCACTATCGCTTTGATTATTTTCCAGGATCTGGGAGCACGCATCGGCGTTGTTACACGTCAGGGCCTCATAGGATTAGTTCGCCAAAAGTACGGTGCTCGTTCTGGAATTCTAAGTGCCAGTGCTTTGATCATAGCTAACTTTGGCACCCTGACTGCTGAATTTGCAGGAATTGCAATAGCAGGAGAGCTCTTCGGTCTCTCACGGTTTGTGACAGTTCCTGCAGCTGCCCTCATAGTTTCATTTTTAGTTCTTCGAGGATCTTTTGCCAACATCGAAAAAGTTTTCTTTGCACTCTCGGCAGTCTTTATCTCCTACGTCGTTGCTGGATTTTTGGCCCAGCCAGATTGGTCTCTAGCAGCCCGCGGCGTCTTTGTACCATCTCTGCCATTTACTCATGATGCTCTCTTTCTTGCCACCGCTACTCTTGGAACAACACTCGCCCCATGGGGTCTGGCTTTCATCCAGTCGTATGCAATAGATAAGCGCTTAACTCGTGATGATTTAAAACTTCTACGCATTGATGTGTGGACTGGTTCTTTACTCACCGGCATCATCGGTTTCTTTGTTGTTATTACATGCGCTGCTACTTTAAACAAAGAAGGCATCACTGAGATAACCGATGCTGCCCAAGCAGCACGTGCACTTGAACCTTTAGCCGGACCCATGGCAAAAGCTCTCTTTGCAATTGGCTTAGTGGGAGCGGCATTACTTGCTGCATCCATCTTGCCATTATCTACAGCTTATTCTGTTGGCGATCTGACCGGACAGCCTGCAGCACTAGATGATGGTCCAAAAGAGGCTCCACTGTTTTATGCGACCTTTGGTGTGATGACGGTTTTTGCTGCGGGATTAATTCTCATTCCTGATTTGCCGCTGATTAAGGTTCTAGTCTTCACGCAGATTCTCAACGCCGTGTTGTTACTTCCGCTTCTGATCTTTATGTATGGAATATCTAAAGATGAACGACTCATGGGCGAGTTTGTTTCTACCCGACGCATGCGTAGTGTCTATGGCTCGATTATCACTCTGGTTTCTATCTGCGTGATTGCACTTCTGTGGCTCTCGATCAAACCATAAATGATTAGACGCGCAACCGTCGGCGATATCGCGGCAATTACTTCTATCTACAATGATGTAATTGCTACTACAAATGCGATCTATCGAGAAGACACAGTAGATGTCTCAGAGCGCATGGCTTGGTTTGAGGATAAAACATCTCATGGTTACCCAGTCATCGTTGCAGAAATCGATGGCACAGTGATTGGTTACGGCGTCTTTGGCTCTTTTCGCTTTGGAGAAGGCTATAACCACACTGTAGAACACAGCGTGCACGTGGCTCCAGCCCATCGTGGCCATGGAATTGGCAAGCAGATTCTGGAACATTTAATGGATTTGGCACGAGAGCAAGAGCGAAAAGTAATGGTTGCAGCAATTGATTCAACTAATACTGCATCGATTAAGTTGCATGCCGCATACGGTTTCAAAGAGAGTGCACGGATGCCACGCGTTGCACAAAAGCATGGACAGCTTCTCGACCTTGTTTTGATGCAGTTGGAGCTCTAGGAGTTCTTCTGAAGGCCCTGAATAAAGGTAAGTGAGTTCTGGAAAATCAACTCTTGGTCATAATCCAAAGTTGCAACGTGGTAACTATTGACCAATTCAATGCGAGACTTGTTCGCAGAACCTAGGCCAGCGATAATTATTTCAGTGTTTGAAACTGGCAAGGTGTGATCTTCTACTGAGTGAAAAAGTTGAACTGGAACGGTTATCTTGCTCAGATTCTTACGAGTAATTTTGAGCATTTTAAGTAATTCAGCGATTCCCCGGGTCGGCAGTGCGTCATAGCCATGCTCTGTAATCCCAGGACGCTTGATGTCATTTCCAACGCTGGAGCGAAGTTTTTGAAAATGTGAGATTAGGTAGGCCACTTGATGTGGCAAGAAAGCAACATGAATCATGGGGTTTACTAAAATCAGACCAGCAATTCGCTCATTATTTGCTTGAGCAACATTGAGAGCTGTTCCCCCACCCATTGATAAACCGGCAACGAATACTTGATCGCAGCTCTTAAAGAGTTCATCTAATTCAGATTGAACTTTTGCTGGCCATTCTTGCCATTTCACTTTATTGAGATCTTCAGGTTTTGTTCCATGGCCCGGAAGTAATGGGACTCGAACGGTGTAACCCTTGGAGTGCAGGAATTCGCCCCATGGACGCATTGATGGTGGGGCTCCAGTAAATCCATGAACAAGCAAGACTCCAACGCGAGCGTTTTTACCTGAGCCTTGCGCCGACCAATCCTGCATCCAACCTGGGGGTGCTGTTTCAACTGCCATGGTTAACACCATACGCGTGCTGTCAATGACAGTGCAATCATTTACTATCGCCACTATGCACCTATCGGAAGCCACCTTTGTGATTGTGGATTTAGAAACCTCAGGTGCTGCTCCTTCAACTGGCGCAGGTATAACAGAGATAGGTGCAGTTAAAGTGCGCGGCGGCGTAGTGATTGGCGAGTTTGAAACCTTTGTAAATCCGGGTGTTCAGATTTCACAATTCATCACAGAGCTCACTGGGATTACAGATCAGATGCTTTCCAACGCTCCGACAATCGCCCAAGTATTTCCCTCATTTATTGAGTTCTTAGGGCCAGAGAGTGAAAATGTCTTAGTAGCACACAACGCTCCTTTTGATGTGGGATTCCTAAAGGCTGCTGCGGCACATCTTGATTACCCATGGCCCAACCATCATGTTGCTGACACTGCCAGATTAGCTAGATATGTATTAACTAAAGATGATGTCATCAACTGCAAGCTAGCCACCTTGGCAGAGTTCTTTGGAGCAACTACTTCTCCAACACACCGCGCCCTAGATGATGCCCGAGCCACGGTAGATGTTTTGCATGGAATTATCGAAAGGTTGGGAAGTTTTGGCATTACGACTTTGCCACAATTCAAAAAAGTTAAGAAGCGGCTAGTTTCTGGCTAAGAGCTGCCCATTGTGAAAGAAGCGTTGCGGCTGCACCACTATCAATAGCCATGGTGGCTCGTTCAACACCCTTCTGGATTCGATCATGAAGGCTCAACTCCATCTCGCCGTCATAAGCAGCTATTGCAGCGGCTGCATTTAATACAACAGCATCACGCGGTGCACCTTTTACACCAGCAAAAATAGCGTTAGTGATTCTGGCATTTTCAGTCGCATCTCCCCCGGCAAGGGCTGAGATCGGGGCTCTAGCAATTCCAAAATCAAGTGGGTCTAATAAATCGCTAGCTATCTGGCCATTACCAATAGTTAGAACAGAAGTAGTTGTTGCAAGAGTTATCTCATCAAGGCCATCATCTCCCCGGAAAACGAAGCCATCTACGCCCTTATCAGCCAACACCTGGGCCATCACTAAATGCATTCGATCATTGGCAACGCCAATCGCTGCAGCCTTCGGTTTAGCTGGATTAGATAGCGGGCCCAAGATGTTAAAAACTGTGGGTACGCCTAATTCTTTGCGGGCTGGAGCAGCAAAGCGCATTGCTGGATGAAAAACAGGGGCGAAACAAAAGCCAATTCCAAGCTGTGAAAAAGTGGTTTCAACGCCTTTGCCATCTAGCGTTACTGCAACACCTAAAGCTTCAAGAAGATCTGCTGCACCTGATTTCGATGAAGCTGCGCGGTTTCCATGCTTTACAACTTTTGCGCCTGCAGCTGCAGCGATAATTGCAGCGGTGGTTGAGATGTTGATTGTGTGGGCACCATCGCCACCGGTTCCAACTGTGTCGACTGCGCGCTCAGTAATGGAGATTGGCGCCGAATGTTCATACATCTGGGCTACTAGCGCACCCACTTCTTCACTTGTCTCACCTTTTGCCTTTAGGGAAAGCAAAAACTTTTTAATTAACTCGTCATCGGCTTTTCCCTCAAGAATCTGATTCATGCACCAGGCAACATCGGCTGGTTCTAAATCCAGCCCACTTTCAAGAATTGAGAAATAGCGATCCCACAACTCTTTCGACATTTTTAAACTACAACAGGTGCTGTGCCGCGTAGAAGTTCAGCGGCGCTTCTAGCAAGAGTGAATGGATCAATAGGGTGAACTATTGATGCTTCCGCCATCGACCATGCAGCAAGCCATGCATCTTCCTTGCGCCCTGTGATGACTAGTACTGGAGGGCAGTTGAAAACTTCGTCTTTGAGTTGACGGGCAACTCCCAGACCGCCCTCTGGAACGGCTTCACCATCGAGGATGAATAAATCAATGTTTGTGTTGTTATCGACATAGGAGCGAAGGGCTGCAGCCGTTGCAAACTCATGGATCTGGTGCTCTGCTATATCGCTGGCCGTTCTGGTACCCAAGGCGTCAATGACAGCCTTTCGTACAGTTGAATCATCTGCATAAACCAGAATCTGTTTCTTTGCCATGGCCTAAGTCTAGGCTCCCGAAAAGGGTGTGCGAGCTGTTTTTTGCTCTCAAAAATCTGTGGGCTGTTTCACTCCAGAACTGGGTGAATAACCTGCTTAAGAGGGGTCTCCCGTAAGACGCAGGCGTGTTTTTCGGGAATAATCATCCCCATGTCGAGTACATCAATAGCGTCCCACCACAAGATCACCCGCCCCAACGCCGTTGCGGTTGGCACAATCGTGTGGCTATCAAGTGAGTTGATGTTCTTTGCCGCACTCTTTGCTATTTATTTCACTACTCGCGCAGTACAAGGTCCAACGATTTGGATAGAGGCTGGCGAGATTCTCAATATTCCATTTGCAGCCCTGAACACAACAATTCTAGTTCTCTCATCTGTTACGTGTCAGTTCGGAGTATTTGCTGCAGAGCGATTCCAAAATCACCGCACAGGTTCAATTTTTCAACTCAACAAATGGGGAATGCGTGAATGGTTTGCTCTGACTTTCCTCATGGGCTCTTTCTTTATTGGTGGACAGATTTATGAGTATGCCGCTCTTGTTGAAGAAGGCTTAACACTTTCTTCATCTGCCTACGGTTCTATCTTTTTCATCGCAACAGGTTTCCACGGCTTACACGTAACCGGTGGACTTCTTGCTTTTCTTATTGTATTGATTCGTGTTTCTAAGGCCCGACGCTTTACACACGAACAAGCAACAACTGCAATTGTTGTTTCGTATTACTGGCACTTCGTCGATGTCGTGTGGATTGCCCTCTTCTCAGCGATCTACTTAATTAAGTAAGGGGGCACAAAAACTTCGTGAAGCGTTTATCGCGTTACCGTCGACATAAGGCCGCTGGCCCATTGCTTCTAATTTTTGCTCTCTTCGCAATTGGCACTACATTCTCTGTTGCAAGTGCAACTGTTACAGAGACCCAGAGCGTTTTTGATCGCTCCGCATCTATTGAAGAGGGAAAACAAATCTTCCTTAAGGGTTGTTCTTCTTGTCACGGACTCAACGCTGAAGGTGCATCAATCGCTCCATCTTTGATTGGCGTTGGCGCAGCTTCCGTTGATTTCCAAGTTGGAACTGGCCGTATGCCAATGGCTGACATGAGCACACAAGCGATGCGCAAACCCCGAGTTTATAACGAAGAAGAGACTGCAGCTCTAGCTGCCTATGTTGCTTCCTTAGCTCCTGGGCCAGCTATTCCAGGTGAATCTGAACTTAATTATGAGCGCGATGGTAATACTGCCGAAGGTGGCGAACTATTTAGAAATAACTGCGCCATGTGTCACAACTTTGCTGGCCAAGGTGGTGCACTAACACAAGGTAAATACGCCCCAACTCTTATGGGTGTTGAGCCAAAACATATTTATGAAGCTATGGTCACTGGACCACAATCAATGCCAGTCTTTAGTGATAAAACAATTACACCTGAAGAAAAGCTTTCAATCATCAAGTGGATAAAGTCTGCAGAAGCTGAACCAAACCTTGGCGGTGCAACAATGGGCCGCATTGGACCTGTTTCTGAAGGTTTGTTGGCTTGGGTATTAGGATTAGGACTTCTTATCGGTATTGCAGTCTGGCTAACTATGAGAGCAAGGTAGGTCCATCATGTCTAATGAATTAACTCCTATTGATGACTCAGCACTGCCTCAACATGCACCCCGTGCGACAGATGTAAATCCTGCATCTGAAAAACGTGCAGAGCAACAAGTAGCGATTCTTTTTGGACTCTCTGGTGTTGGTTCACTTCTTCTTATTTACTCCTACATCTTTGTGAAAGACACTGTATTCATCTTCATTCCGATTATGGGTAATCAGAACGCTCAGCAATTAGGTATCGGTATTGGTATGGCTATGTCACTGTTCTTTATCGGCATCGCTGCAATTCACTGGGCCAAAACTTTGATGCCAGATAAAGAGATTGTTAATCATCGCCATGAATTTCGCTCAAGTGATGAGGATCGCGCAGAGTTGGTCCAAACTGTTAAAGAAGGTGTTGCTGGAGTTCAACTAGGTCGCCGTAAGCTAATTAAGCGCTCACTCGGCGCAGCTATTGGTCTCTTTGCTCTTCCTCCTGTTCTCCTCCTTCGCGACCTTGGTCCACTTCCTGGGAAAAAATTAGAGACCACGAACTGGAAAGCGGGAACACGTCTGCTCACCGATCCAGGTAACCGACCTATTTTGGCTTCAGATCTTGAAGTTGGCGCTGTAGTTCAGGTTTTACCGGCCGTTGCTGACATGGAACATCGACCATTGAGTGATATCGCAAAAGATCCTGTTCTCCTCATCCGCTTGCGCCCCGAAGAGTTCCAGTTAGATGCAGAGCGCCTTGCAATGACCCATGAGGGAATCATTGCTTTTTCAAAGATTTGTTCACATATGGGCTGCGCAGTTGCACTCTATGAACAAACGACAAAACACCTCTTATGTCCATGTCACCAGTCAACATTTGATGTGACTCGCGCTGCCAAGGTCATTTTTGGACCTGCAGCGAGACCATTGCCTCAACTCGACATCACTGTCGATGCTGAGGGTTATTTAGTAGCACGCGCACCATTTAATGAAGCAGTCGGACCTAGTTTCTGGGAGCGGAATTCACAATGACAGCAACTGAAAAAATAGTAGGAAATACTGCAAACTTTGTTGATGAAAGACTTGGTGCTGCCAAGTGGGTTAAGAAGTCTCTGAACAAGGTCTTCCCTGATCACTGGACATTCATGTTCGGTGAAGTATGTATGTATTCCTTCATCATCTTGCTTCTTTCAGGAACATTTCTAACTTTCTGGTTTGATCCTTCCCAAAAGGAAGTTGTCTATAACGGCTCCTATGAGCCACTCCAAGGTTTGAAGATGTCGGCTGCATATGCCTCAACTTTAAATATCTCATTTGAAGTTCGCGGCGGTCTCTTAATGCGCCAAATTCACCACTGGGCGGCAAACATTTTCATGGCTGCAATCGTTGCTCACCTTTTGCGCGTGTTCTTCACTGGCGCATTTAGAAAGCCACGTGAATTCAACTGGATCCTTGGAATCCTCCTTCTTACTCTTGGTTTAGTTGAAGGTCTCCTCGGTTATTCACTTCCCGATGATTTGCTTTCTGGAACTGGATTACGTATTACTTCAGCGATTATTCAAGCTATTCCAGTAGTTGGAACATACGCTGCATTCTTCTTATTCGGTGGAGAATTCCCGGGAACCGACTTTATCCCGCGCATATTCACCCTCCATATCTTGATCATCCCTGGAATCTTCTTAGCCGTTATCACTATTCACGTGATGTTGGTTTGGTACCAGAAGCACACACAGTTCCCAGGTGTTGGTCGCACAGAAAAGAACGTTGTTGGACACCCAATCTTGCCGGTCTACATGGCTAAAGCTGGTGGATTCTTCTTCGTGGTATTTGGAATCACAGCATTCATATCTGCTGTTGCCTCCATTAACCCGATCTGGCTCTATGGTCCATACACTCCTGGGCAAATTTCAGCAGGTTCACAACCTGACTGGTACATGGGCTGGCTCGATGGTCTTGTGCGAATGGCTCCCCCATTAGAAACTCACGCATTCGGTCACACTATTTCCTGGAATATTTTAATTCCAGCAGTAATAATTCCCGGAATTATCTTCACAGGTATGGCGCTCTATCCATTCATCGAAAGTTGGATCACTGGTGACAAACGTGAGCACCACTTGCTAGATCGACCACGCAATGTGCCAAACCGCACAGCTCTAGGCGTCATGTCAATAACCTTTGTGATGGTTGCACTTATCAATGGTGGAAATGACATTATCGCTACAAATTTTGACCTATCGATTAACCAAATCATGTGGTTCTCTCGCATAGGAATTTTTATTCTTCCTCCGCTAGCTTTCATCATCACAAAGCGTCTGTGTTTGTCATTGCAACGCGCAGATCGCGAACTCCTCCTTCACGGAGCAGAGACTGGTCGCCTACTTCGCTTGCCACATGGTGAGTTCGTAGAAGTTCATGCCCCTATCTCTCCAGAGAAGGCTTACCTACTGCAATCTCACGAACAACTAGTACCGCTTGAGATTGAAGATGTTGATGCTCGTGGTGTTCGCAGACCAGGTGCATTCAAGAACAAATTGCAACGCCGTTTGAGCAAGGCGCATGCAGTCTCTGTTCCTAAGGTAACTGAGCAAGAATTAAAGGAGATCGAAAACCACTAGTTGGTTCTTCGTATTACAAGCCAAACACCCAGGGCGGTAATTCCTATTCCAAGGAAGCCTTGGGTGTTTACTTTCTCGCCAAATAAAAAATATGCCTCAAGGGCTGTTGCTGGTGGAACTAAATAGAACAGCGATGAAACCGAAGCGGCGCTGCCGTTGTTGAGAAGTCGAAGCAGAAGAAGAACAGCGCCCACAGATAGGGCAAAAATTAGCCAGATCATTGCGCCAGCAAACTTAGGTGTGAGATCAATGCGTGTCTCACCCGTTGCAATAGCTGCGACGCCAAGGACCAAGCCTGCTGCTATGTATTGATAGGCAGTTCCAGCCAACATCGGAATACCAGAACCAAACTTTTTTTGCATCAGGGTTGCCGTGGTACTTCCTAAGAGTGCAACAAAGACTGCGGCAATTCCAACTGTGGGGACTGAGCCATCAAAGGTCGGACCTAGAACTAACACAACACCAATTAATCCTGTTACTAATCCTGCAAACTGGCTCCAGCGCAGCTTCTCACCTAAAACTTTCACGGCCAATATAGAAACAAAGACTGGTTGCAGACTAGTAATCACTGCTGAAACTCCAGCTGAGACTCCTTTGGAGATTGCAAAGAAGACTCCCCCAAGATAAAACGCATGTAAGAACAATCCTATGAGTGCAGATTTACTGATTTCACTTCGCGACAGTGCAATCTGTGCGTGCATGAAACGGGCTGCGATGAAGAGGATGCCAGCAGCAATAAATATGCGCACCGATAAGAATATGAATGGATCTGCATAGGGAAGGCCGTACTTAGCTCCTACAAAACCAGTACTCCACAGAAAGACAAAAAGAAAGGGGGCGAAACGTGCGGTTTTCAACCTTCACACAACGCTTTAAGTTGCACCAAACTCTTAGCCATAAACTTTGGATTTCTAGCCACAGCTCCAGTCTTCTTTAGCCACCAACGAGAAAAGGCAGGAATTGAATGGCCATCAAAGATTTCAGTGACTTGAGTTGTTGATTTACCCAAATCGTGGAGCTCATATGACCAAGTCCACTTCATTAGGTGACACCAGGTAATCTTCTTATTCTCTTCAAAAGCCACAACCGTATTTGTTATGCGATATGGCACCTTAATCTTCATCGCCATTCCAAATTTTGCACCTTGGTAAAGACGCTCTGGACCTGAGATACTCTTTTCAATGCTTCCAGAACCATCAAAGGAGGCGTGAGCACGAGGATTAGCTATTAATTCAAATATCTTTGAAGCTGGTGCATTTATTACTATTCGTGCAGCAGCCGTATTTGGATAATCAACATCCAGTATTTCTGCACGTACTTTTGACATCAGTGGTCTGAAACCGCAATCGGCTTCTCATATTCAGTCACCATTCCAATGATAGAGATAACTAAAGCGCCCAGTGAGATGACAGTTAGCCACCAACCAATGATCAACGAGAGCGTCAAGGCACACATGCTCAATGCAACTGGCAATGGCCACCATGAGTGCGGGCTATAGAAACCAAGCTCACCTGCGCCATCAGAGATTAATGCAGTGAGATTATCTTCGGGAAGAATCTGTCCAATTCGGCGTTGTGTGAACCACACATAAAAGCCAACCATCCCAGCAAGTGCTGCTGCAAGAAGCATGCCGCCAATTCCAACGGGTTCACCACCAATTTGCCAATAAATAACCGTCATCAAAACATAGAACAATGCAAGACCAATAAATAGCTGCCAAGAAACTTTCATAGTTTATTAGTGCCCTTCAGTCTTAATGTGTGGATAGTGCAGATCAAAAGCTGGTCGCTCTGATGAGATGCGAGGCATAGTCAAAAAGTTGTGGCGAGGAGGTGGACATGTAGTTGCCCATTCAAGAGATGATCCGTAACCCCAAGGATCATCCACACCAACTGGTGGGGCTTTGCGAGTAATCCAGATGTTGACCATAAATGGAATCATTGAGAAAGCAAGTAAGAATGAGCCGATTGTTGAAACTTCGTTCATAAATGTGAAGCCATCAGTTGGTAGGTAATCGGCATAGCGACGAGGGAAGCCCTTAATTCCAAGCCAGTGCTGGATGAGGAAAGTTAAGTGGAAACCAAAAAAAGTGGTCCAGAAGTGAATCTTTCCTAGACGCTCATTGAGCATGCGGCCGGTCATCTTTGGCCACCAGAAGTAGAACCCTGCAAACATCGCAAAGACAACAGTTCCAAATAGAACATAGTGAAAGTGAGCAACGACGAAGTAGCTAGCAGAGACCGCAAAATCTAGTGGAGGTGAAGCCAATATGATGCCTGTTAATCCACCGAAAAGGAAAGTAACAAGGAAACCCATAACCCAGAGCATTGGAGTTTCAAAAGTAACGTGACCGCGCCACATCGTTCCAATCCAGTTGAAGAACTTCACGCCAGTTGGGACACCAATGAGGAAAGTCATGAATGAGAAGAACGGCAAGAGGACTTGCCCAGTTGCAAACATATGGTGCGCCCACACTGCAACAGAGAGCGCAGCGATTGCGATAGTTGCAGCAATCAAACCTTTATAACCAAAGATTGGCTTGCGACTAAAGACTGGCAAAATCTCTGTTGCAATTCCAAAGAATGGAAGTGCCAAGATATAAACCTCGGGGTGTCCAAAGAACCAGAACAAGTGTTGGAACAACATCGCCCCACCATTTGCCGGATCAAAAAGATGCGTGCCATAAATACGATCAGACTCAAGACCAAGTAGGGCTGCAGCTAGTGGAGGGAAAGCTAAAAGAACAAGGATTGAGGTCAGCAATACGTTCCAAGAGAAGATTGACATGCGGAACATAGTCATACCAGGAGCGCGCATTGTAAAAATAGTTGTAATGAAGTTAACGCCACCAAGGATTGTTCCGATACCGCTGACTGCAAGACCTAGTAGCCACAGGTCTGCACCGATACCCGGTGAATACTGTGCATTTGAGAGTGGAACGTAAACAGTCCAACCAAATGATGCTGCTCCTCCAGGTGATAGGAAGCCAGCAAATGCCATGAGGCCACCAAAGAGATAGAGCCAGTAAGAGAGCATGTTCAGACGAGGGAAAGCCACATCAGCTGCGCCGATTTGCAGCGGCATAATCACGTTTGCAAAGCCAACGAACAACGGTGTTGCAAACATGAGCAACATAATTGTTCCGTGCATGGTGAAAATCTGGTTGTACTGCTCAGCGCTCAAAAACTGCATTCCTGGGCGGGCAAGCTCTGAGCGTAGAAGGAGCGCTAAAACTCCACCAATAAGAAACCATGCAAAAGATGTCATCAGATATAGATATCCGATGGTCTTGTGATCAGTAGAAGTGACCCACTTTACGAATGCCCTACCTTTTTTAGCAGGAAGTGGTGGCAAACTAGAGATAGTTGGACGTTCTGCATATGTTGTCATGCGCCACTCTCCTCAAAGGTATCAAGATAAGCCTGGTATTGCGCAGGTGTTACTACGCGAACAGTAAAAAGCATCTGTGAGTGATTTCTTCCACACAAGATGTTGCAACGTCCTGGAAAATCACCCAGTTTGTTAGCTGTAAATTCTAGATAATTCGTAACTCCTGGAATGTTTTGTATTTGAATCATAAAAGCCGGAATCCAAAATCCGTGAATCACATCATTTGCAGTAATCGTGTAGCGCACTCGCTCGCCTAGAGGAACATAGAGAACAGGGGGCTGGGCAGGTGTACCAGTCACTACAGCATCAGGACCAGCTTCTGGGTAACCAAATTGCCATGACCACTGAATTCCTTCGACCGTGATTTCATGCTTGTATGTATCGGTCTTTGCTGTAATAACGCTCTGCTTCTGAGCAGTGAAATAGAAAAGAACTGCAACGATAATAAATGGGATAATCGTGTAGAGAACTTCGACTGGAATGTTGTACTGGGTTTGCTTTGGAAACTCTGGGCTATCTTTTTTGAGGCGATGAAAAAACGCGGGCCATAAAATTAAAATTAAGGTGAAGACTCCAACAACACCTGCAGCTATCCATGCGCCTTGCCATAGCGATAACGATTGATCGTTAACACTTGATAATCCCTCTTCAAAGCCAAGACCTGAGACTTTTGAGCAACCGGTGAGCAACAGTGCCGGGCTCAGAAAGAGGATGCCTCGAAGGAATTTAAGCGCTTTTAACGACATAGGGTAAGGATAGAGCGCAAAGCGCGCTTGCGTGGCATCGGCTTAAGGGGCCACCTTCGTGGTTCGTGTCACAGATTCTTAGGGCTTAAAAACTTAGGTGCGGCGCTACTTGCGAGGCCGCTTCTGCCCCATAAGCGCCTTCAAAACGGTCTAAAAACTCTGCGCTAGTAAAACGATATTCCTGGGTTCCCATCGTCTCTATGACGTAGGTGGCGATCAAAGATCCCAACTGAGCACATCTCTCATGGTTCAATCCCCAAGCAAGGCCGGCGATAAAGCCTGATCTAAATGAATCTCCGACACCTGTTGGATCTGTTTTTGATTTCTCCTGAGGCACTCCTACTTGCACGAACTCACCAGTGGCGCTTTCGACTTTGGCGCCCTTTGATCCCAAAGTCACCACACGAATTTTCACGTGCTCCAAAATCTCACGATCGCTCCAGCCCGTCTTTTGCATTGCTAGGGCAAGTTCGTATTCATTTAGGAACAAGTAGGAAGCACCATCAATTAAAAGCTTGATCTCTTCCCCACTCATGCGGGCCATTTGCTGGGAAGGATCTGCAGCAAATGGGATGCCTTCTTTGCGACAGACATCAGAGTGATGCAACATAGCTTGCGGATCATCTGGAGAAATCACGACCATGTCGAAGCGTCCAGTTTTTTCCATGATGGGTCCTAATTCAATATTTCGAGCCTCACTCATAGCACCTGGGAAAAAAGATGCGATCTGATTGAGATCATCATCAGTTGTCACCATGAAATGGGCGGTATACAAAGTGGTTGAAACTAGTGCGTGTGATGTGTCAACACCATGGCGTGATAGCCAGGCTTCATAATCTGCCCAGTCTTTTCCAACTGCGGCAATCAGTACTGGATTTAATCCAAGAACACCCATGCCGTAACAGATATTAGCCGCACATCCCCCACGGCGAACATCCAAGCTATCTACTAAAAATGAGAGTGAGACTTTTTCTAATGAACCTGCGACGAATGAATCGGTGAACTTTCCGGAGAAAGTCATCAAATGATCTAAGCCAACTGACCCCGCTACGCCGATTTTCATGTGGCGATACTAGGGCCTTTTCTAAGCTTTATTAGTTAAATGAGTCGCCGCATGCGCAAGAACCTGCTGCATTTGGATTATCGATTGTGAAGCCTTGCTTCTCGATTGTGTCAACGAAATCAACCGTTGCACCCATAAGGTACGGATCGCTCATCTTGTCTACGATGACCTTAACAGAACCAAATTCGCGGACAATATCGCCTTCTTGATTGCGATCATCAAAGTAGAGCTGATAACGAAGACCAGAGCATCCACCAGGTTGAACAGCAACACGAAGATTCAAATCATCGCGACCTTCTTGTGCCAAAAGTGCAGCTACCTTTGCAGCAGCAACATCGGTTAGGGCAAGACCAGTGGTTGTAACTTCTGTAGTCATTTTCTCTCCTTGTTTGGTCCAAGCCTACCTTTCCCACTCCCTTGGCGCGAGTTGTGACTTACCGTCAATATTTGTGGTTTTGCCTCACCCTTCTATAGTTCTCCCTATGACTACTGAATCAACTGGCAAAGGCCGTCCAACCCCAAAGCGCAAAGATGCCCAGGCTAAGGTGAAGGTTTCATCCCTATCCCCTGTTGTCACCAAGGAGCAAAAGCGCGCCCAGAAGTTGGCTTCCAGACAAGATCGAGTTAACTCACGAGCTGCATATTTGCGCGGTGACGAGAATGCGATGCCACTACGAGATAGAGGCCCAGAGCGCCGCTTTGTCCGTAACTACGTTGATGCTCGTCGCTCCATCGGTGAATACTTCCTGCCTATTATTTTTGTTGTTCTAGTTCTGACTTTGATTCAAGTACCTGCAGTTCAATTCGCAGCAATTGCTCTGATGTATGCAGTATTAATTGTTGCGATAATTGATGGAGTTTTCTTGGGACGCAAAATTAAGCGCATCATTAAATCCAAATACCCAACGTCTAGCACAAAGGGTCTAGCAATGTATGCATGGCTTCGCTCAACACAGATGCGTCGTCTTCGTGCTCCTCACCCACAAACCAAAGTGGGCGATGTAGTCAATTAAGCTCTTGGATTAGGGCTGATGTTTTGAGCTGGATCCTTCTCGGGAAGATTGCCCAAAGCTTTATCAATTGCTCTCATGGTCTCGGCATCTAGTTTTACTCCGGCAGCCTTGACATTTTCTTTAACCTGAGATGGCTTGGTAGCTCCCACAATTGCGCTTGAAACGTTTGGATTTTGCAAAACCCAAGCAAGAGAGAGCTGAGACATTGTAAGACCCACCTGATCTGCAATTGGCTTAAGGTTTTGAACCGCAGTTAGAACATCATCTTTCATCCACTTAGAAATCATTCCAGCGCCGCCCTTTTTATCGGTTGCGCGTGAGCCGGCAGGAGGCTTCTTACCTGGTAGGTACTTACCAGTTAGAACTCCTTGTGCCATGGGTGACCAAACAATTTGGCCAATGCCTTCCTTTTGAGAAAGCGGAACTACTTCGGCTTCAATGACTCGCCAAAGAGCTGAGTATTGAGGTTGGCTGGAAACAAAGCGGTTATAGCCCCTTGCATCTTGAATCCTTAAAGCTGAGGCGATTTGGCTAGCAGTCCATTCTGAAAATCCAATGTAGTGAACTTTGCCAGCACGAATCAAGTCATCAAAGGCGCTGAGTGATTCTTCCAATGGTGTCTCAAAATCAAAGCGGTGCATTTGATAGAGGTCAATGTGATCTGTTTGAAGACGCTTAAGTGATGCGTTACAGGATTCAATGATGTGCTTGCGGGAAAGGCCGCGATCGTTTTTACCGGGGCCTGTTGGCCAGTAGACCTTAGTAAATAGTTCATATGACTCGCGACGGACACCTTTGAGAGCTTTACCAAGTACCACTTCAGCACGAGTACCTGCATAAACATCGGCGGTATCAAAAGTTGTAATTCCACAATCCAGTGCGGTTTTAACACATTTGATTGCTTCTTCGGATTCAACTTGTGAGCCATGAGTGATCCAGTTTCCGTAAGAAATCTCAGATACATACATTCCAGTACTGCCAAGGCGACGATATTCCATGCGCAGAACTCTACGACTAAGCGCGCCATGTTGCCAAACGGTTAGCGATGTGGTTGCCTACGCACACAACTTAATACGCCCTTCATTAGGGGAAGTTCGGTGAAATTCCGACGCTGACCCGCAACCGTAAAGTCGGATTACCTAATGATTGGTTTTAGACAAACACCCGCCGAGGTTTGCGGGGTGTGGTCCACATGTCTTTGAGATTTTTATTTATCTCATATTCGCGCGGCACTACTCCCTGTGAGACTCTTTCACAATCGAGAGGCCACACAGCAATGAAATTCAAAGCATTATTGATTTCACTTTTAATTCTAATTACATCAGTTCTATTCATCCCACAATCACAGGCTGCAAGCAAAGGCTGGCGCTACTGGGGTTATTTCCAGGCAGCTCCAGGTGCAACCAAATGGACTGCAGCCATGACTGGTCCCACAGTTGATATCGCAGATGGCGCAGTTGAGGGATGGTCATTTGTGTTTAGTAGCGATGACGTCCCATCCCTTTCTCCCAAAGTAAAACCAGATTTCGCAAAGATCTGCGCAGGAGTCAAGGGCGATAAGGACACTAAGCGAATCGGTCTGGTCATTGAGTATGGCTCAAAGGCTTGGGCACCTAAGGGTGAATCACCAAAGAAAACAATCACTACCTGTGTTCGCACAGCAAAAACCTCACAGGGAATTGACGTTCTCGGGCAGGTGACAAAGATCCGTGCTGCATCATCTGGGTTGATATGTGGCCTAGGTGGCTACCCAGCTAAAGAGTGCGGTGTTGAAATCCCAACACCAAAAGCATTAGTGAAGACCAAGTAATTTCTTAATGAAGAAACTTTCATTTCACCCACTGACGTGGTGGATTTTCGCTGCGGCTGTTGCTTTTGCAATTGCCCGTGTGGACTCTCCAGTCTTTGCCATTGCGGCAGTGGGTGTTATGTCAGTGATCGTTTTTACGCAACGAGATGACGCACCTTGGGGACGATCCTTTAACGCCACTTTGAAGCTATCTATCTGGATCATTGCGATTAGAGCGATTATTGGAGTCCTCATTGGGGTTCCAATTCCAGGAACAACACTTTTCACAATTCCTACATTGCCTCTGCCCGATTGGATGCCAGGTATTCGTATAGGTGGCGCCGTGACTTTAGAGCGGTTAAGTTCATCGATCTCTGAGGGAATCATCATTTGTGCAATTTTGGTTATTTTTGGTGCAGCTGCATCATTGACAAGTCCACACCGTTTGTTGCGAGTGCTACCGGTCTATGTCTATGAATTTGGAATCAGCGTTGTTATTGCAACTTCAGTGCTTCCACAATTAGTTTCAGCCATATCTCGTATTCGTATGGCACAGCGTCTGCGTGGTCAAAAAACCCATGGAGTCAGAGCTTTTAAGCGCATTGCACTTCCCTTACTTGAGGAATCACTTGCCAGATCTTTAGATTTAGCAGCGGCCATGGATTCACGTGGCTATGGTTATAGTAAGAAAAGATCCAAGTATCGTCCAATCAAATGGGCACGAGTGGATGTGGCCGTAATCATTTCCGGCTTGGCGGTTGTGGGGCTTTCATGATTAAGTTTTCTAACGTTTCACTTATCTACCCAAACTCCACAACCACGGTAATCGAAGACCTCAACCTAGAAATCGTTGAAGGTGAATTAGTTCTAGTTATCGGACCAACGGGTTCAGGTAAATCTTCACTGCTGCGCCTTATCAATGGCCTTGTTCCCCACCACACTGGCGGCATCTTGGCTGGAAATATTGAAGTAGATGGCATATCAACTGCCGAAGTTAAACCTGGCGGGCTAGCTCATTTGATTGGCATCGTTGGACAAAACCCCATTAATGGCTTTGTAGCAGATACAGTTGAAGAAGAACTTGTCTTTGGAATGGAAGCGCTCAATCTTTCCAATGAAACTATGCGAAAGCGCGTTGAAGAAGTACTGGATTTGATGTCATTGGCTCCCCTTCGAAATCGCACTATTGCAACCTTAAGTGGCGGGGAACAACAACGCGTTGCTATTGCTAGCGCCTTAGTTGCCCACCCAAAAGTCTTAGTTCTAGATGAGCCAACTAGTGCACTCGATCCAATTGCTGCAGAAGAAGTTCTTTCAATTCTTCACCGCTTGGTCCACGATTTGAGCCTGACGGTTGTTATCGCAGAACATAAGTTGGAGCGCGTAATTCAATTCGCTGATCGCATTGTTCACATCAATGGTGCAGGAACTGCCGTTGTAGGAACCCCTGAAGAAATCCTGATGAACTCCCCTATCGCTCCTCCAATTGTTGAGCTGGCTAGGACTCTGGGGTTAAAAGAAATTGGTGTTTCTGTGCGCGAAATGCGCCGGATGACACAGGAATTTAGGGAGTCACATGAACTCACTCAACAAGAATCTGTGAGTGTTTCTTCCAAGCCGTGTGTAAGCATAAAAGATCTCACCATTTCATATAGCGGCAAAAAAGCAGTGAATTCTCTTTCAGCAAATATCTATGAAAATGAGATTGTTGCAATTATGGGTCGTAACGGAGCCGGCAAGAGCTCACTACTTCGTGCTATCGCAGGGGTCAGCGATAACGCAGCTGGTCAAGTAATCGTAAACGGTATAGATTCGCAGAAGCTGCACAGCAAGCAAAGGCGCGAAAACGTTGGCTATATTCCGCAAGAGCCAAGTGATTTACTTTATGGGCAAAGTGTTATTGAAGAGTGCAAGCAAGCAGATTCAGATAATCAAGTTGAAGCAGGAACAACTTTTGCACTCCTCTCTCAACTTGTCCCTGGAATCTCGGCCCATACCCACCCCCGAGATCTCTCTGAAGGACAGCGCTTAGGTCTTGCTCTGAGTGTTGTTCTATCAGCTAACCCACGCCTTCTTATTCTGGATGAGCCAACTCGAGGATTGGATTACCAAGCCAAACGCGTATTGACCAAGATGCTTATCGATTTTGCACGCGTCTTTAATCGCAGTGTCATTATCGCTACCCACGATGTTGAGCTTGTAGCTGAATTAGCCACACGAACAATCTTTGTTGCAGATGGTGACATGGTTGCAGATGGAGCAACTATTGATATTCTCCTATCTTCCCCAGCTTTTGCACCGCAAGTATCAAAAATTATGGCGCCGCAACCATGGTTGACGGTGGCCGATGTGATTCGAGCTATTGAGGCTAATAAATAATGCGTACTAATGATGTTGTGAGATTTTCTCCGATTGGTACAGCAGTACTTGCGTTAGCTTCTTTGATTTCTGCTGCTGGATTTCTCTGGCCATTTTTCTATAACGGCCAATCCCTGCCACGCACGCAACTTTTCTTTTGGGCAGCTCTTACAGTTGCATTCTTTCTAGTAATTGTTCAGATTTCTAACTCGGCGTTAGATGCTAAATCTGTAGCACTCCTGGGTGTTTTATCTGCACTCATTGCCGCTCTTCGTCCACTCGGTGCAGGAGCTGTTGGAATTGAACCAATGTGGTTTATTTTGATTCTGAGTGCTCGTGTCTTTGGACCCTCTTTTGGTTTCATTTTGGGACTCACATCCATGTTTGTTTCAGCACTGCTTACAGGCGGAGTTGGGCCATGGCTGGGTTATCAAGTATTTGCAGCAGCATGGATTGGAATGGCCGCTGGGATGTTGCCGGGAAAGAAAGTCAGAGGTTGGAAAGAGATCACAATTCTAATTTTCTTTGGAATCATCGCTGCACAGTTATTTGGAATCTTGATGGATCTGCAGTTTTGGCCTTGGGCACTGGGAGCTGACACGCAATTGTCTTACATTGCTAATGGCGCATTAAGTGAAAACCTCTCTCGCTTCATCACTTTTCACTTTGCCACAGCAATGGCCTGGGATATCCCCCGCGCAGTCTTTACAACAATTCTTCTAGCACTCTCAGGTAGAGCGGTTTTATCAGCACTACGCCGCACAAAAACCCGAGCTGCTTTCTTGCAGCCAATTGAATTTATCGAACGCGTGAAGGCATAAAGGGAAGTTTTACAACTTCCACTATTGAATCTCTGCCACGAACGTCAATCACCAACTGATCTCCAAGTTTCACTGATGAATCTAGTAAAGCAATGCCTATGCCTACCTTCAAAGATGGTGAAAAAGTTCCGCTCGTTACTTCACCTAGTGCTGCGCCATCCTTTGTTTTCACACTCATTCCACCACGTGGAATTCCACGATCCAAAGATTTAATTGCAACGCTTCGGCGCTTTGCACCTTGAGCCTTTTGTGATTTCAAAACATCTGAGCCAAGGAATGCACTCTTATCCCAACCAATGGCCCATGTTGCACTTGCTTCCACTGGAGTGATCTCTAGCGAAAGTTCATGTCCGTGGAGTGGATACCCCATCTCGGTGCGCAATGTGTCACGCGCTCCAAGGCCACAGACCAAACCACCAGCAGGTTCTATAACTGCAACTATTGCATCCCAGACTTTCGAGGCATCTGCCGTCCTAGGTAAAAGCTCATAGCCGAGTTCGCCTGTGTAACCAGTGCGACAGAGAATTACCTCTGCTCCTTTGATACTCACACTTTCAAAAGCCATATAGTCAATTGCAGTATTTATACCCAGAGATTGCATAACCGCTGGTGCCAACGGTCCCTGCACGGCAATCACTGCATACTCAGTGTGTAGATTTGTAACAGTAATGCCTGCCGGAACATGGGCTTTCAAAGTTGCAACAACGTCGGTGGTATTTGCTGCATTGGGAACTAAAAAGAAATCTTCTTCACTATTTCTATATGCAATCAGGTCATCTATAACCCCGCCCTTTTCATTACAGAGCAGGGTGTATTGAGCAAAACCATTTCCAATCCGACCTAAGTCGTTGGTAAACATTGAATTGAGGAACTCAAGGGATCCACTTCCAGTGACGCTAGCTTTGCCTAAATGCGAAACATCGAAAATTCCTACCTTTTCTCGGACTGCGCCATGTTCGGCCAGAACTCCTGCCCCCGGATACTCGATGGGCATCAGCCAACCGCCAAAATCAGCCATCTTGGCGTTACGGGCTAGGTGCTTTTCGTGCAAAGGTGAATGCTTCATAGTGTGAAACATATCAATACATCTATTACGCTGACACCTATGACAACACTCAAAATTTCAGATGGCCTCGTTAAAGATGATCTCCTTGTTGTGGGTTTGGTAAGCATCAACACAAAAGGTGGCATTGCCATTGAATCAGGTGACCTAGCCCTTGATTCAAAGTCTCTTCTGGCCTCTTTACTTGAGATAGGCGCGACGGGAAAAGCCGATGAAGTAACAAAGATGCCTGGCGGGCCGGCACGCTTAATGGTCTTCACAGGTCTTGGTCCTAAATCTTCTACCTACTCTCATGAAGTTTTACGCAGAGCAGCAGGTAGTGCATCTAGAGCTCTTGCAGGAAATACTGGAGCAACCTTTGCGCTTCCAACTCGCGATCTAGCGGGTGTGAATGCAGTTGCAGAAGGTGCCGCACTTGGTGCCTACGTTTTCAATGAGTTCCGCGGCTCTTCAAAAGAAAGCCACAAAAGTGCCTTGAAATCAGCAACCATTTTTTCAAAGCTTGTGGGAAAAAGTGAAGCAAAGGTGATTACTCATCGCGCATCGATTATTGCAAAGTACACACACCTTGTGCGCGATTTGATAAACACACCTCCAAGTCACTTAACTCCCGACTCATTTACAAAAAAACTTGCTGCAAGTTTTAAAGCAGCTGGTGGTGCAAAGGCTGGCTTGAAGATAACTATCTGGGATGAGAAGCAACTCAAATCTCAAGGTTTTGGCGGCATCGTTGCTGTGGGACAGGGATCTGCTAATCCCCCACGCCTGCTCCATATCTCTTACACGCCTAAAGCTAAAAATGTTAAGCGCTTTGCATTTGTTGGCAAAGGAATCACTTTTGACACCGGTGGTTTAAATCTTAAGCCAGGCCTTGGGATGGAGGCTATGAAGTGTGATATGAGCGGTGCTGCGGCGGTTTGTGCTGCAACGTTGGCTGTAGCCGAACTTGGTCTTGCAGTTGCAATTGAATGTTGGGCTCCACTTGCTGAAAATATGCCAAGTGATACAGCAACTCGTCCAAGTGATGTCATCACTATCTTTGGTGGAAAAACCGTTGAGGTACTCAACCCTGATGCTGAAGGGCGTTTAGTACTTGCTGACGGTTTAATGAAGGCCCAGTCAAGTAAGAACAAACTTGATGGAATTATTGATGTAGCAACGTTAACTGGGGCCCAAGTTATTGCGCTGGGCACTCGCACTGGTGCAGTCATGACAAACAACCAAAGTTTTAGTGATTCATTTATCGCAATCACTAAAGAGACCGGTGAGCAGTTCTGGCCTATGCCCTTGCCAGTGGAGCTTCGAGCCTCACTTGATTCTCCAGTTGCAGATCTTGCCAACATTGGTGATAAGAATGGCGGCATGATGGTTGCTGGCCTATTTTTAAAAGAGTTTGTTAATGATGAACTTCCTTGGCTACACCTTGACATAGCAGGTCCTGCCTACAATGAGGGCAAGCCCCATGGATACACGCCAGTCGGTGGCACAGGTGTGAGCATGCGCTCACTCGTGAGATTGGTCGAACAGGCGTAGGTACGGCAGGATAGAGCCCTGAGCTCGAGGTAAAAGGGGTAGCGCAGTGTCGCAATTTGATTTAGTAATTCTGGGTGGCGGAAGCGGTGGCTATGCCTGCGCATTGCGCAGTGCGCAGCTCGGCCTTTCAGTTGCTTTAATCGAAGCCGACAAAGTTGGTGGAACCTGTCTACATAAGGGTTGCATCCCAACGAAAGCGCTTTTGCATTCAGCTGAGATAGCAGATGGCGCCCGCGAAGGTTCTAAGTTCGGCGTGAAGTCCACATTTGATGGAATCGATATGAATGGCGTTAATTTATACAAGGACGGTGTTATCTCCCGTCTTCACAAGGGTTTACAAGGTTTAGTTAAATCAAGAAACATCACTTACATCGAAGGTCACGGAAAGTTAGTTGCCAAGGACACCGTTGAAGTAAATGGCCAGCGCTACAGCGGAAAAAACATCATTCTTGCTACTGGCTCATATGCGCGAACTTTGCCTGGCCTTGAAATTGATGGCAAGCAGATTATTACCTCGGATCATGGAACAAAGATGGACTATGTTCCAAAATCTGTCATAGTTCTTGGCGGCGGAGTAATTGGTTGCGAGTTTGCATCTGTCTGGAAATCCTTTGGTTCAGAGGTAACAATCATCGAAGGCCTTCCTCATTTAATTGCACTAGAGGATGAGAGCTCAAGCAAGCAGTTAGAGCGAGCTTTCCGCAAGCGTGGAATCAACTTTGAACTGGGCGTTAAATTCAAATCTGCCACCAAGAGCAAAAAAGGCGTGACAATTACTTTAGAAGATGGCAAAGAGTTCACGGCAGATCTTTTGATGGTCTCTGTTGGACGTGGTCCAGTATCTGCAAACCTTGGCTATGAAGAGCAGGGAATCACAATGGATCGTGGTTATGTAATCGTTGATAACAAGTGCCGTACCAATGTGCCGGGTATCTGGGCCGTTGGAGATTTGATTCCAACGCTGCAATTGGCACATGTTGGCTTTGCTGAAGGCATGTTGGTAGCTGAAGAGATTGCTGGATTGAACCCTCGCCCGATTAACTACGATGGAATTCCACGGGTTACTTACTCAGATCCTGAAGTTGCATCCGTTGGTTTAACAACTGCAGAGGCTAAAAGGCGCGGTCATGATGTTGTCGAACTCAGTTATGACTTAGCTGGAAACGGTAAGGCTCAGATTCTGGGAACTGCCGGTTCAATCAAACTTGTTGGTGAAAAAGATGGCCCAATTCTTGGGGTTCATATGGTCGGTGCACGTGTCGGCGAACTTTTGGCTGAAGCAGAGTTAATCTTTAACTGGGAAGCACGTGCAACCGATGTTGCATCCCTGATCCATGCACACCCAACACTGTCTGAGGCAATGGGCGAAGCTCATATGGCTCTTGCAGGCAAACCGCTTCACGCACACGGATAACCAAGGAGAGAAAATAATGACATTTTCCGTAACGATGCCGGCACTT
>Ga0222713_10000352_pt1 | contig 51088 bp, 65 predicted proteins | sample C33_649DmetaG_FD_165061 | JGI IMG/M metagenome (GOLD analysis project Ga0222713, IMG submission 165061) | Estuarine water microbial communities from San Francisco Bay, California, United States - C33_649D | ecosystem: Environmental > Aquatic > Marine > Unclassified | place: USA: California...
GTACTGGTTGTTGTTGTTGTCGGGGTTGCAGTTGTAGTTGTACTCGTACTGGTTGTGGTTGTTGTCGGGGTTTCAGTTGTAGTTGTACTCGTACTGGTTGTGGTTGTTGTCGGAGTTTCAGTTGTAGTTGTACTCGTACTGGTTGTGGTTGTTGTCGGGGTTTCAGTTGTAGTTGTACTCGTACTAGTAGTGGTTGTTGTCGGGGTTTCAGTTGTAGTTGTACTCGTACTAGTAGTGGTTGTTGTCGGGGTTTCAGTTGTAGTTGTAGTTGTAGTTGTACTGGTTGTGGTTGTTGTCGGAGTTTCAGTTGTAGTTGTACTCGTACTGGTTGTTGGATTATTAAATATGTTTGTTATACCAAATGTGCAAGTTCTTGGTGAATTTGGATCTCCGATATGAGTAAATTGGAATGTGTTTTTTGGACTTGCAGCATTCGTGTATTCTATAGCGTGTACCAAACTTAAAACTTGTGTTCCATCTATTACAACATAAGTTTCTGATTCACTAGTAAATCCACTTTGAACATAGTATGTAAAGCTATCTCCACTATAGCCTAAAACAGCTATATTTCCAAAATTAGTTTCTTCTGGAACTAAAGTACTTACAACATTATATGTTACTGGCGCAACGGTAGTTGTAGTTGTTGTGCTTGTAGTTGTTGTACTTGTACTTGTAGTGGTTGTAGTTGGTGCTTCTGTTGTAGTTGTACTTGTCGTACTGGTTGTAGTGGTGGTGGTAGTTGTTGGTGCAACAGTAGTTGTCGTTGTTGTACTTGTACTTGTGGTTGTAGTTGTTGGGTATCCGTAGTAATTTGCTGTTACCAAATACAAACCAACATTTGATCCTATTCCAACATAACCCAAATCATTCCATATCAATGTTGATGAGCCGGAATTAGTAGTATTCCATGTTACTGAAGGTTGTCCAGATCTAGCACGGAAATAAAGTGTAGTACTTCCAGATTGTGGAATTATGCTTCCACCAAGAATGAAGTTGACAGTCCTGTTTTCACCATTTGGCCAAGGATTTGTATCTGACCATGTTCCACCTCTGATTCCTCCTATGGAGAAATCTGATTGTGTTGAAATATCGATGTCTAAACCACCAGCGGGTATTGATGATCCACTTGTGTTTGTCAATACAAGTCTCAAGCTAATAAAGTCTATTGGACTTGTGTCTCCATAATTAAATGTGACACCATAAACATTTGTTCCTGTTATTGGAGCAGTAGGAGTTCCTGACAAACCTGTGCTATCTAATACTACTCCACCAAGTGGTATTCCTGTTGTACTTGTTGTTGTAGAGGTGGTAGTAGTTGTAGTTGAAGTGCTTGTAGTCGAAGTACTTGTAGTCGAAGTACTTGTGGTACTTGTTGTTGAAGTAGTTGTAGTACTTGCACTATAGAAATAATTATCTATTCCAAATGTACAAGTGTAAGTAGTATTATTTTCTAAATGATAGAATGAGAATGTTTGACCATTATAGATGTCAAAATGCGCTAGATTTAGTATTACTACATTGTCAAGATAAACAATAGTTGAGGAAACACCTGTTATTGAATCATTGGGTGTGTAAGTAATCTGATCGTTTGTATAACCCAGTATATTCATATTTCCTGGGCCTTCTTGTTCAACATTAAACTGAAGGATTGTTACTGTTACTGGCCCAGGAGTTGTGGAAGTACTTGTGCTTGTACTTGTTGTAGAAGTACTTGTGGTTGTTGTAGTTGGTGCCTCTGTTGTGCTGGTTGTAGAGGTAGATGTAGTTGTGGTGGTTGTTGTAGTTGGTGTGCTGTTTCCAACACTCATGTTGTAAAGTGCGCTATTTGAAGTTATGTTTAAATAACCTGTATCTGTCCAAATTAAAGTCGCAGCAGCTGCTGTATCTGACAATGACCATGCATAAAGATTATTGTCTGCTGTCAAGCTTACTCTGAAATAAACGGCTCCACTTGTTGTTTCTGTAAATAGATTACTTATATTGGTTAAAACAACATTGCTTGTATTTCCATTTGTCCAAGGAAGTAAATCTGGTTGTGCCATTATCGTGTTGGAATTAATAAATGATGAATCTGTTGATACATCAATCATAACTCCAGTTGAGTCGCTTCCTGTATTGTTTATTAAATTCAATCTAATTTGAGATATATCGGTCCCGCCGGGAACAATGCCAGCTACTTGATATTGGAATCCAAGATAACCAGAACTTGGGATATTTGCATATTGTGCATTTGGTGTTGCTGATAGACTGTTTAAAACAATATTTGGAGGCAAAGTAGTTGATGATGTGCTGCTTGTACTGGTAGTAGATGTACTTGTAGTACTTGTGCTTGTAGTAGAAGTGCTTGTAGTAGAGGTGCTGGTTGTTGTGGTTGTTTGATCGACAAGAACAGTCCATCCTCTAGATTCAAGTATATTCTTGTCTAATAGTCCTTGTGAAGTTGGAGGTGCAAAAACAAATTGTCTTAAATTCAATTGTCCATTAGTTGCTGTTCCAGCAGCCAAGTAGCCCAATATTGAATCAACGCCAGATGTTCCTAGATTACAATTGAAAAGATCTAATATTAAATTATTGTAATTTGCATTGATAGAAGAGTAATCAACCCCAGTCACATTCTGGCAGTTTACTATTGTTTGTGCTGAATTTCCAAGGTTTACAGTTTGGACAGAATTGTTTCCTGTAAGTGTTATGTTTGTATATTGTGTTGGATTGTTTCTGAAATCAATAAGAGTGCTTGTTCCTGTATTTGCTGTTGCTGTAAATGATTTGAAATTAGATCCAGTAAATAATGTTCCAAAATTAATATTGCCAATATTAATAGCTGTAGTGTTTATATTTAAAGAATTTAGATTTGGTAAGTTTGAAAAATCTGCATTTACTAAAAGATTGTTTCCACTTAAGTTTAGCAAGCCACCAAAGTTTGTAAAATTAGCAGATAACGCAGTTAATTCAACATTTGAATCGTTAAAATTAACCTGAGCTGCTGTACTCAATACTTCATCAAAGAATGATATTACAACATTGTATGATGCAGCGTCAGGATATGTATGACTTATTGTTCCAGTCTGATTTGAGAATGTTTCTGTATTTCCATCGCCCCAATTAACGCTTATTACCTTGGCATCTACTGTATTAAATGTTCTTGTTGTATTGCCTTGCCATGACATGTTAAATGTTGGGGCTACTGTTGTAGATGTTGTAGATGTTGATGAGGTTGTACTTGTAGTTGTAGTTGTACTGGTACTTGTAGTTGTGCTTGTTGGGGCTTCAGTACTTGTACTGGTGCTTGTAGTTGTAGTTGTGCTTGTTGGAGCTTCGGTACTTGTACTGGTGCTTGTAGTTGTAGTTGTGCTTGTTGGAGCTTCAGTACTTGTACTGGTGCTTGTAGTTGATGTACTGGTAGTTGTTGGTTGATTTACTAAAATAGTCCAATTTCTTGGAGCTTGTCTCAAAATATCTACCTGTGACAATCCAACAGAACTTGGAGTTGCACCGTTTGTTGTCTGTAGATTTAATAAACCATTATTTACAGTTCCATTATAAATCCAACTAATAATCGAATCTATTGTTGTTTGATTTATATTGGTTGAACCACCAGCATTAAAAGATGTCGTATAGTTGGCACTTAAAGGAAGATTTATGGTTGTTAAATTAGGAATGTTTGATAATTGAATACCAGCAGATTCTTTCAATGTGACTGTTGTTATTGATGATAATGGATTTTCTGAAACATCAATTAAATCAAATATTACATTATTTGCAGTTAAATTTAAGCTTGTTAAAGCTGGTGTTTGTGTTGAAATAAATGTTTTTAAGTTTGTAAATTGAGCAAAATTTATAGACGCAGCATTAATTCCAGTAGAAGATATGTCTAATATACTTACATTTGGGAATTGATTTGCAGTAAATATTGATAAATTGCTGTTGCTGGAAATATTTAGTTTGCTTGATGCGCCACTTAATGTTGTGTATGGACCCGAAATGCTTGTTAAATCTTGGTTGCTTACATTAAATTCCGAAGAAACACCAGTTCCAGCAGTAGCAAGCTTAACATTTATTGACCCTGAAGATGCATAAGTGTGTGTGAATAGGCCAGTTCTATTTGGGAATTCTATAGTTCCATCTCCCCAATCTATCTGGGAAATAGGATCTGTAGTGCTTGTAAATTGTTTTTGAGTTCCAGCAGAAGCAACATTCCAATTAAGTGTCAAATTGGGCGCAACAGTTGTTGTTGTGGATGTACTGCTTGTACTGGTAGTAGATGTACTGGTGCTACTTGTACTTGTTGTAGATGTACTGGTAGTTGATGTGCTTGTTGTAGATGTACTGGTAGTTGATGTGCTTGTTGTAGATGTACTGGTAGTTGATGTGCTTGTTGTACTTGTTGTACTTGTTGTAGATGTACTGGTTGTGGTTGTAGTTGTGGTAGTTGCCCGTATTGTTATTGGTATTATTGTTGGTATTACTTGTGGAGTTGGAACAGAACTATCTGTAAGTGTTAAATCGAAACTATAATCACCTTCGGTTCCAGAATCTGGTATTCCTGTTATTCCAAATATAGTTCCTGAAGAAAAATAAGAAAGATTTGGTGGAAGTGTATTTGGGAAAGACCAATTATATGGTGCTTTCCCACCTATTGCTGTTGCTGTTCCATAATATTGGATGCCTGTATATGCAAATTGAGGGAAATTTGGATCTAAATAAAGTTGTGGAGGAGGAGTTGTTGTGGGTGCCCCATAATATAAGGCTTCAAGAATTCTTTTGTTTTCTGGAACTTGTACTATGTAGTTTCTATAAACCCTTATTGCCTCTTCGCCATAAAGAGTAAAAACATCGTCGTATTTTAAAGGAAATGGCCAGTATTCAATCCATATTGTAGCTGTTTTTAGCTGATCAATAATATTGATTCTATCAGCATCATTACTAAATGGATATGAAAGTATTTCAGGTAATCTGACATTGTTTACACGAAATGTTATTTGTGGATACTGATAACTCATATCATTTATTTATCATATAATTAAATTATTTTATTTTTAAATATTAATATTTTCTTTGAGGGTATTGATATTTAAAATTTAACATCAAAACTTTGAGAATATTCTTCTGTTTCTCCTTGTGGATGTACTACTATTTGTATGTGTTTTTCAACATCTCCATTTTCCCAATCTGAATATTTTTCATTTATATAACAAACACAAAATTCATGAAGTATTTTGCTAAAATCAGGTTCTACCCATCCAACTATTGGATGAACCCCTTCTAGAAATGCAGAATTTGTTTGAATAATCTTGCAGTTTTTTGCTGTACCACTAAATTTTATGGCAATTTTTTTAATGCCAACAGATTTTAGCTTATCTTGAATTTTATCTTTATAGTAGTTTAACATAATAATTTAAATTAGTTATATCTAAAAAATTTAATGTATTAAATTATGAATATCAAGGACTTCCAGTTGTACTAGTTGTCGTTGTTGGAGCTTCAGTTGTAGTTGTAGTTGGATAACCATCAAAATTAACTTGCCATCCATTGTTAACAAGATAGTCAGCATCAATTATTCCTTGAGAAGAAGGAATAGCAGCAGGATTTTGGCTTGTAAAATTTACTGATTTCGTTGTGCCTAGTATTCTACTATTTTCGAAATTATTTCTTATTTGTGCTAAAATACTATCCATAGTAGATGAATTAATTGAACAACCAGATAATTCAATTGTATCAATATATTGTAAGTTTTGAATGTTTGTTACTGTTGTTAAATTTGGACAAACATTCATGTATAATTCTCTTATTTGAGTATTGTCAAGGTTGGGAGTTGATGATGCTTGACTAAACTGAAGATTTAATGAAATTAATTCGTCGGGCAAATTAGAAATAGAATATACAAAATAATTTGGTCCAAAAATAGGTGCGCTCACAATTTCAAAATTTGTTAAATTATTGTAAAAAACACTTACATTATATGTTGTTGTACTAGATGGATATGTGTGTTCTGCTGGTGGATTAAATGGGCCATCTGATTGCTGTCCATCACCCCAGTTAATTGAAGTTATTGTGCCATTCCAGCCAGTAATTCTTCTTGTTAATGAAGGATCTTGAACTCCCCATGAAAACGATATGGGAATGGGTGTAGTAGTACTGGTTGTAGTCGTTGGAGCTTCAGTAGTACTGGTTGTCGTTGTTGGAGCTTCAGTAGTACTGGTTGTCGTTGTTGGAGCTTCAGTAGTACTGGTTGTCGTTGTTGGAGCTTCAGTAGTACTGGTTGTCGTTGTTGGAGCTTCAGTAGTACTGGTTGTAGATGTGGTTGTAGATGTGGTTGTAGATGTGGTTGTAGATGTGGTTGTAGATGTGGTTGTAGATGTGGTTGTAGATGTGGTTGTAGGTACGCACAGTAAATCAGAGCAATTCGTGACAACAACAGAAGAATCTAAATTATAATCATAATTTGTTCCAAGATCTGCTCCAACTATTGTCCAACAACTATATGGAGAAACAAGATATGTTCCTGTAAGTCCACTTAATGTTGATCTTCCTATTGCATTTGTTGTTCCTGCACAATTTAACAAATAATAGTAGTAATAAGGAACAGAAGTAGTGCTGGTTGTAGTTGTGGTTGGCGTTGGGGCAAGAGTTGTTGTGGTTGTAGGTGCCCCATAATATTCTATTTTTGCAATTAAACCATATGTACCAAGACTATTATTTGCCTTTACAAAATCTGTAGCTGTTTTTCCATAAAGACTAAAACTATCCCCATATTTTAGGGCATATGGTACACTAGGAACCCAAACAGTCTGATTTTTTAAATTATAAAGTATATTTTCTATATTAGAATCTGGTTGCAACTGTGATGTTAGTGCAATTTCATCTATAGTATCTATAATAAATGTTATTTGAGGATAAGGTTGCGCCATAATTCAATATTTATTCTTTTTCGTTTGATTTTGGAATGCCAAAGTAAATTATCTCACCATGTGGACAAAGATTTTTTTTAAATATATTGAAAACATGCATGGCCTCTTTGCCATAAAGAGTAAACTCATCACCATGCTTTAATGGTTTGTCAACAAAAGGAACCCATATGGTTTGGTTTTTTAAATTATTTATTATATTCTCTAAATTACTGTCAGGTTGCGGGTTAGAAACAATAGAATGCATATCTATTGTGCCTACTTTGAATGTTATTTGTGGATAGCTTAGAATCATAATATAATTATAGTAACTATAATAAATAAAAAGGAAAAAATGTTAAAAGTCATCATTATCAATAGAAATTTATACACATGGCCAAAAGCTATGGTTGATTGGTTAAACCAATTTCCAGTAGATGTACACATAGTTGACAACGCTTCAACTTATGAGCCTTTATTAGAATGGTACAAAACTAATCCTTGCAACATTATAAAACTTGAAACGAATCAAGGACATATGTGTTTTTATGGTGGTGAAGTTGGCAAAGTGTTGGAGAGAGGTAAGCATTTCGTTATTTCTGATCCAGATCTGGATTTAAGTGGTGTTCCTCATGATTGGATCGATGTAATGCATGAAACTATGGAAGAATACAAGGAATACAACAAAGTTGGATTGAGTCTTGAATTGGAAGACCTTGATTTAGAAAACAATGTAGTTTCTGGGTATGCCAAGAGACATGAAAGTCAATTTTGGTCAACTCCAATTAACGAAAAGCTTTTTAAAGCTGCTGTAGATACTACTTTTTGCTTGCATCGTGCTGATATGGGTCACAGTTATGCTGGAATAAGACTTAATAGACCATATACAGCCAGACATCTTCCTTGGTATGTAGATCCAAATAATGTAGATGCAGAATATCAGTTTTATATTGATAATTGCAACAGGCAAATAAGCACATGGGCAAGACACCATATTGTACATAAAGCCACTACAACGACCACCACCACCGAAAAACCAGCAGAACAAGAGTTAGAACAAGGAAAGAGCTTTGTATATGCCCCAAATAATATCGCATAGAGCTAATCTGTATGGACCCGATTCAAATAGAGAAAATAAAATATCAAGCATCAAGGAATGCTTGGAAAAGGGTTTTGATGTAGAAATAGATTTGCATTTTATAAATAATAAATTTTATTTGGGACATGATGAGCCACAAGAAGAAACATCTTTGAGTTTTTTGAATGAAAACAGAAGAAAACTTTGGATTCATTGCAAGAATTTTGATGCTTTAAACAAGTTGGTAAATACAGATTTGAATTTTTTTTGGCATGAAAACGATAGTTTTACTTTAACTTCATGGAAATTTATTTGGACTTATCCAAATAATATCGTCAAAGATAATTCTATTATTGTTTGTCAGACAGAAAAACAAACATTAAATTATAAAAAAACTAAAGCATATGGAGTATGCACGGATTGGGTGTATTTGTGAACATATTGATACCTATGGCTGGTGAAGGGGCCAGATTTAAACAAGAAGGAAAAAAAATAATAAAGCCTTTGATTGATGTTCTAGGCAAGCCAATGGCAGTTCGTGCAATTGAAACTCTTGGTTTAGATGGAAATTTCATATTTATTGTTCAAAATAATGAAGTTGGAATGGAAATACTTGATACAATTTCGATGTATTACAAGAAGTTTAAAGCATTTTTTGTCGATGGATTAACAGAAGGTCCAGCTTGTAGTGCATTGGCTGCAAAGGAAGCAATAGATAACGAAGAAAAATTGATAATTACAAATTGTGATCAAGTCTTAACATGGGACTCAAACGCTTTTTCTTTTTTTATTAATTCGATTGATTACGAAGGATTGATAGTTACTTATTTTTGTGACACAAACAAGAATAGTTATGCAAAAGTTGACTCAAAAGGACTTGTATCGGTCATAAAAGAAAAAGAAATAATAAGCGATATAAGTTTAAATGGTGTACATTATTGGAAAAAAGGAAAGGATTTTGTTTCTTCAGCAGAAGAAATGATTAACAAAAAAGACAAGAGTATAAATGGTGAGTACTATATTGGGCCAACATATAATTATATGATTAAAAAGAAAAAAAGAGTTGGTATTTATCACATACCAAATTCACAACATCATGCTATAGGTGTACCAGAAGATCTTGAAAGGTATTTGAAAAATGCAGATTTACAATCTTGAAAATTATACTAGAGGTTGGTTTATAGGAGATTTTGAACCATCCTTGTTTAAGACAGACCAGTTCGAAGTTTCAATACAACATTATAAAAAGGGCGAGTTTGTTCATCCTCATACACATAAGGTTGCAACAGAATATAATGTTTTAATTTCTGGAAGTATGTCAATTCAAGGCAAAGAATTAAAACCAAATGATATATTTATTTTGGAACCAAATGAAATAACAGATCCTATTTATCATGAAGATTGCACTATATTAATTGTTAAGATACCTTGTGTAAAAAACGATAAATATTTGGTGGTGTAACATGGAATTTTTTAGAAACGAATGTGACAAAGAAAAATATTTTTTTGTTGAATATTATTTGGAGTCAGCCACAGATTTAGCTGATGCTGCTTGGAATTTGGCTATAGGTCAAAGTGTGGGAAATCCAAAGCAGAGAAATAGTTGGGAAACTGATGAGTTATTTGAAAACCATTCATGTGTGATTGTTGGCAATGAAAGTGAATTGAAGAAAACTAACAAAGGAAATGTCACAATTGCATTTCCTGTAGCTAATACTGATTGGAAAGAAGATGGTGTTTCTCATCTTCTTTGCCAAATAATGGGTGGGCAACTTGATATTAATATTATTTTGAAATGTCATGTTTTGAAAATCAACTTGCCAAAAAATGTCGAGTCTTATTTTACTAAGCCAAAATATGGGATAAGCGGTATAAGAAAATTTACTGGCATATATGACAAACCAATTTTTGGAGGAATAGTAAAGCCTAAAACTGGAGTTAGTTCTGATACTTTGCTTGATATGGTAAAGCAAATGGTTGATGGAGGCGTTAATTTCATTAAAGAAGATGAAATAATGTCTAATCCATCTTGTTGCCCAATTCATGAAAGAGTGCCAAAGATTATGAATTATCTTTGGAACAAAAAGGTTATATATGCTGTTTGCATAAATGCAGACCCTGCTTATGCTGTTAGCAGAGCCAAAATGGTTCATATACTTGGTGGAAATGCCATTCATATAAATTTTTGGAGTGGATTGGGCGTTTACAAATCAATAAGAGAATTGGATTTGCCATTGTTTATACACTTCCAAAAAAGTGGAGATAAAATTCTGACAAACAAAAATCATGATTTTCATATTGCGTGGCCTGTAATTTGTGACTTGGCTGGATTGATGGGTGTTGATTTTATCCATGCTGGAATGTGGGGTGGTTATCTAAATGAAACTGAGGAAGAGTTAAGAACAGTAATGGATGTTCTGCATAATAGATCAGTTATGCCAGCATTAAGTTGTGGTATGCATCCCGGCTTAATTAAAGCTACAAATTCTAAATTTGGAAATGATTACATGGCTAATGTTGGTGGAGCAATTCATGGTCATCCAAATGGTTCTTTGGGTGGAGCAAGAGCCATGAGGCAGGCAATTGACAGCAATCATGGCGAAGAATACAAATTGGCTATAGAAAAATGGGGGTTGCAAAATGGATGATTTTATCTGTGATTTTAGATTTGGAGACGATAGGGATGATCGTGATGCTCCATTTTGCAATAGATATGGTGTTGTTGAATTTTCTGATTGCAATAGAACTTCACTTTTGAAAAGTTTTGATAAAGTAAAAGAAAATGCAAAAGCAATATTGGAAATAGGAGTTTGCAGAAACGGTTCAGATTCCTCGACTTATGTATTTTTAAATAATAAAAAAGACGATACCGTTTATTTGGGAGTAGACTTAGAATCAAAAGATTCCTTAAATAATAAGGAAAAAAATATATTCACATTAAAATGTGATTCATCTGAAACGCCAAGAATAATGTTTTATGCAAATCAATTAGGAATTCAAAAATTTGATTATATATTCATTGATGGTTGGCACAGTATAAATCAATGCATTAGAGATTGGAAATTTGTTGAGTATTTGGCAGAGGGTGGAGTAGTTGGTTTGCATGATACCAACCGTCATCCCGGTCCTGTTGCAATAATAAAAAATATCAATCTGGAAAAATGGCAAGTTGAAGAATGCTGTACAGATCCATCGGATAATGGAATAGCATTCTTGATGAAAAAGTAATCACCATTCTACAAATTTATCTTTGCCATTGTCTCTGCTCAGGCAATTTATTGCCTCGATGTATTCTCTTTTTAAAGTGAAAAATTTTTCGTGTGTTTGCCACATAACTTCTTCACCATCGCCAAATATATTGTCATTAAATACTGAAGAGAAGTGAAAGAAGGAAGAACAATATTTGTTCATAATATCTGAGTCACCATAAGCAAAACGATCATTCATTCTAAGTCTGGGAATACATTTCGGTATGTAAAGAGTATCTTTTTCAATGTTTTTAAATTGATCGTAGTTTATATTTTCTGCGAATTCCATATCGGGTCTTATTCTTATTACTAAATCATATTTTGTTTTCGACTCATACTCGGAAAGTTTTTTTAATTTATTTGCTTCATAAAGCAAAAAATAAGCTCTTGAAGTATGCACAACATCATTTCCTATTCCTTTACCGTCCCAATTATATTTTTTATCTGTTAAATCTGTATATTTTAATGGGGAATAATCAGAAGCATAAAAGGCATCATCGAATATGCAGGACTTTTTTGCATCATATATTTTTTCTATATATTCAAATGTAATTTCATCATCTTTTTTGGAATGGTCGCACATGTTGAAGTAAGCAGACCAAGAATTAGTTGTGTTCCTAACATTCCATGTCGCTACAAAAACATCAACTTCCGAAAACTCTTTTAGATTCTTCTTGAAAACATCGAAACTTTTTACAGTATGTTCACAATTTCTTAGATGACCAGAAACACATAAAGCTGTTTTCACTTTTCTTCCTTTCCAAAAAAACCTTGGGGATATTCTATTTTTACTGTTCCGTTTTTATCTGTTGGCTTGCCATTCTCGTCTTCGACCCACCATCGAACTTGATTTATTTCAATTCCAAGCTGTTCAATATGACAAGAATCTCCCGTTTCCACAGGCATATGATACTGTTTGCCTTCGTGTAATATAGCTACTTTGCAAGTTGAATTTTCACGATTATACAAAAGACAATTGTTGCAAATTTTTTTTATTTCTTTTTTTTCGTCCATATTGTTATTATACTTAAAAGGCCAACCCAAGAGAAATGGCATGCGAATACAAGAATTGAAATTTGAAGAACGAATAAACAAAAGCGAAAAATTAACTTTTCAGATAATGGAAAATTTGTTTGAGAGAAAACTAATTAAAAGATTTTTTAAGACAAAATTACAAGAAGATATTGCTGGAACTGATTTCTTAACTTCTTTTGACAACAAAAATGATTTAAAAATACAATTTAAGTTAAGACAAGACAAATGGAAAGACATACCAATTTGCAGATACCAACCATTCAGAGGAATTGATAATTGTGTTGTCGGAAGAGACTACAAGAGCATAACAAATGATGTGAATGATTTTTATTTTGTGGCAACCCAAAACAGAGAACAAAAATTTGACGAAGTCTATGTGACAGAAACAAATAAGTTGAAAAAACTAATCATCGATGCTGAAAAAGAATGGTTTCCAGATAGCCAAGCATGGGATTTCTTTACTCAAGGTGTTTATCAAAAATATATGGATCTAAGACTTTTTAGCAAGAAAATAAGAGAAGCCTCAAATGGAGTTGAAGCTTGGTTCAAAAAGAATCCAAATGAAGGATCTGGAAAAATAAATTATTATGTGCCAGTCTCATACGCAGATACAATTTTAAAATTGCTATAATTCTTAAAGGGAGAATTTTTATGCGTGTTATAGCTGCTTTTGGACAACTGGCCAATGGTAAGGATTGCGTTTGCGATAAACTCGCAGAAATACTTAATAAAGATGTTGAGAAATGGCACAGAAGAGCTTTTGCAAATACAGTTAAAGATTTGTATTGCAAATGTTTTGGTGTTGATCGTGAATTCATTGAGAAATGGAAGAGAATACCAGAATGCCCTCCCGGTATGCTAATGCCAGTTCGTCAGGCATTGCAGTTTATTGGAGATGGCTTCAGACAAATAAAATCTAATATTTGGATTGAAATGGCACTCAATTCTTCTGATTTCAAAATAATAGCAGATGGTAGATACTTCAATGAAGCTATAGCTATTCATGATATTGAAGGATACAACATATTGGTATACAGACAAGGTTATTTGAATGATGATCCAAATCCATCTGAATCACAAATGAGACCGCTTATCGAATATTGTTCAAACAATCTTCTAGATGGCGAAGTAAATTTTGAATCTTTAAATTCTCCACCAAATGAATTGCAGTATTTTGACTTTTTTATAAGAAATGATTCTGATTTGGAAGGATTGTATAAAAAGGTTAATGATATTCTGGTGCCATCTATAAAGAAAAGAATGCAAATCAATGATCAGAGTTTAATTTCAGAAAAATAAAATCATATATAGTTTATTCTTTTTTTTGGCATTTTAAAAATGCTGAGGAGTTTAAACTATGAAATTTTCTGATTATGTCATGTTTAGAGAAGGTAGCAACGAAGATAGAGAAATGAACAAATGTGATTGTGGAAAAGTATTTAGGAACATGAAAGATTTAACCAAGCACATGGAAGATTGCCCAGAAGCTGATGATAAGCACGATGTTATTTCAAACCTCACAAAGAAATCTGGCTATGGTACAAAATTAGGTGCTGGTTTCAAGATGATGAAAGCCAATGAATCATCACATGAAAAAACAGAAAAAGAAATGGAATGCAAAAAATGCGGGAAGAAATTTGATTCTAAGCACAAAATGATGATGCATGAAAAAATGTGCAAGTAATCAAATTAACTGAATTTTTTAGTTATATTTTTCTACCTTTTTTCAACATTTTAAGTCCATTTTCTGTTAGAACTATAAATTTCCAGTTTCTTTTTTTGCAATATTCATTTGCAGCAGACCATTTTGCCGTGTTTTTTGGCAATTTGGTCTGCGACTTTGGTTTTATTTCCCAAAGTTCTTTTCTTCCATCAGTAAACTCAACAAGAATATCTGGTATGTATCTGTGTGTGTATCCTTCGAAATAATATTCTATTTCTAATGCTTCGACGCTGTAATTTAAAACATCTCTTCTTTTTTCAAGTATTTTGTAGAATTCTGATTCTAGACCGGAACGAAAATAAAGGTCTTTGTTATTTTTCTTTGAATAAAAACTTCCTGTTTTGAACTTAGTTACTTTTTTTTTACCCTTTTTTACTCTAGCATCTCTTATGATGATTGGTCTGGTTGGGTAACCACTTGGTATGGAATGTTCGGGATGTTTGACGGCATAGTGTGTTTTTAAATCACGAACAGGTATCTTGCAGTTATCACAAGGACAAGTGATGTAGTCAGTTCCTTCTTCATGATTTTGAACTATGTGAGTTCTGAATTCTTCCAACGATTCAATCATCAAACTGCAAACAAAACATACATAATTTTTTATTCTTGGTTGATTTTCTTCCATGTTAAACTTCGTCGTGTAAAATTTCTTCTGGTTTTGCATTGTCATTTTTGTTGACAACATCAATATCTTTTTTCTTCATCATTTTTGTCAATTCATTAACCACATTTTTTTTATCAAGAATAATAGTTTTCTCTATTTCTGGTATGCTTTTCATAAAGAAGGCTTTCATTATTGATGAGGCATCGTTTTCTGAAGTGTTCTTTAGAAGTGATACTAGGTCATATGCTTCGAAAAAATCATCTGGTTGTATTTTATGAGGATCTGTTTTCTTGGTTCCCTTTTTGTGCTGCTCAACCATTTCTGCATAAATCATTCTGTTCTCATCGTTGGTTCCGTAAATTTTACCATCCGATTTAAAAAACATAATGATTCCATTTTTTGTTAGAATCTGATCTATGTCACCATCCATGCTTTCTTGAATGGTAAGCCAATTGCTAAACTTGAGTAATTTATTGTCGCTCATGTAAATATATACAATATGCAAATATTAAATTTTAAGTTATTTTTTGAAGAGGAAGAAAAAAAACAAAGTGATTTTTATGGATCACTTGGACCTGTTCTTGGAATATTTTCTGACAAAGACAAGAAAAATGCATTGAAGGGAATTTTCCCTGTAACAATCGCACAAAAAACCTACGATAAAAATCAATACGGAATAGTGCCAGTTAATATAGAACCAATTGGTAGCAACAAGAAGGTTGGTGCCAAAATAGAAATACTTGGTGATCAATCTCCTTATGTTTATGTTAAAGATGGCAAAAACCACAATACCATGAAGAAGAAATATGGTTTCATAAAGAGAACCCAAATGGATAAGTTGGCAACACAAGGTTTCCCAAATTCAGAAGGCCAACCTGAAGCAGGCAATACAGCTGGTGGTGGATTACCACCGGGAGCAGTACAATGACATTTAAAGAATGGTTGAAAATACAAGAGAATGGAACAAGTTCCGGTTCGGTTGGTGGTGGAAGTACCACATCAGCTGATATCGCAAGAGTCCCAACCAGAATTCCTTTTGGAATGGTTACAAGAAAATTTTTGAAAAACATAAATAAAGGGTTGGGCTACGCAGGTAGTCCAGCATTTAATAAATAATAAACATTATACAAGATTACTATTTTATTTTTGTCTCTTGGTTTTTTGTTTACATTATTTGATTTTAAGTTAAATGTGTTATTAATAAAGAAGTGAGTTTAGTAGGTGGTCTTCACCTGTTATAATTACAAGAGACAGGCCGATTTGATGGCCAGACACATATGTGTCAAACGGTTCGCAGGGTTATCCGATAAAACCCTGCATTTTTTTAATAGGAACAAAGATATGGATGCATTAGATTTGGTTCCAAACAAGAAAATCAATTGTTTAGATCTTGGCTTCGTTGAATTGATCGATGTTATGCCAAGAATTATTCCCGATGGGCAAACCTGTGATTACGCCATTTGTCAAATGGCAAGACTTTCGTACCAGCATGGAACTAAAACAATCAATGAAGACAAGGGACTTTTAAATTTGTTGATGAGGAATAGCCATACTTCTCCTTTTGAAGCAATTGATATTAAATTAAATATCAAAATGCCAATATTTGTCAGCAGACAATTCTGTAGACACAGAACCAGCAGTTTAAATGAAATTTCAGCCAGATATAGCATTATGAAAGATGAATTCTATTTTCCAACAGCATCTGATATTCGCAAGCAATCTACTAGTAATAAACAAGGTTCAGAAGGTGTTCTTGATGAATTACAATCTAGCGTTTTTGCTGAAAATATTAAATCACAATGCAAAAGTTCTTACGAATTATATTTAAGGATGCTGGAAGCTGGTGTAACTAGAGAGCAAGCTAGAATGGTATTGCCACTTAATCTTTATACTCAATTTTATTGGAAGCAAAATTTACATAATATGTTGCATCTTTTAGCTCTTAGAATGGATCATCATGCACAATATGAAATTCGTGTATATGCTAATGCAATGTATGAAATAATTAGCAAGCTTGTTCCTTGGACAGTTGAGGCTTTTGATAACTATCATCCTATGCGTAATGCTTTGAAATTGACAAAGATGGAAAAAGATGCAATAAAAAAATACAATAAAAACAAAGAATCGTTATCTTTAATTGGAGATATAGAAACTACAAATAAGAGAGAGCAGAGTGAATGGAAAGAAAAAGCAAAAGATTTGGGTTTTGAAATTTGAAAAACAAAAAACCCCGGTCATAAGACCGGGGTTTTTTAATGTTAGATAACCAATCTTCCTTCTTCTTCCTTTTTCTTTTTCAAATTATTTACAACAGTATCAATTATTGCTTGAATGATTTGTGGGCCGTATTCTTGAAGTACAACTGGCAAAACCTTTTCCAATAAAAGATCCATAATCAATGGCATTAGTCCTTCCATGCCATTCTTTGTAAGATAATCTGAGACTGATTGTTCTGCTGGAACTAGACCAAGCTTCTTTTCTTCTTCGACTTTTTTCTTCGTCGTAGTCATTAATGATATCAGAAAATCAACCACTACAGGTCCGAATAGCCTAACCAATTCCATTACAAAAGCAGGGCTGAAACCAGATTTCAATGCTGTCACTACAGTTGAAAGAACTTCTGGTCCATAGCGATTTAAAATTTCTGCCATGTAACCTGAATCAAATCCCAAACTTTGGGCTGCTACTAGATCATCATTCATTTGTTGTGTATTTTTTGATTCTGTCATTTTTTTCTCCTCTACCATCTAATTGAGTAATTTGCTGGCTTTTCTTCTGAAGAAGTTTTTTTCTTTTCTTCAATTTTCAATGACTTGATTGTGGTTTTTGCAAAATCAGTCATTTTGTTTTCAACAAGGCCTATAGCCATTACTGTTATTGTTCCATTTTGTGGCACAGCAACAATAACAGAATTGTTCGATGAATTCACAATATATTTTTCTTCATTTTCGCTTATAACAAGCCATTTTACCGTGCCCTTGCAAACAGCTTGAACAATAACAAAACCTTCTTTAGGATTTACTTCCATATTTGGTGGCAACTCAAGACCATCCACCTTGTTTAACGCAACATTGCCTTTTGGTAGATCTTTTTTGACATCTTGAGAAAAAATAAAAGATGTAAAAGCAATACAAAGAATAAAAGAATATATGTATTTCATTTAAAACCCCTTGAATGTATTTTATTATCTTAATTATAATAGTTTGCCAGCAAATATATTCAAAAATTGGAATTAAAATGGAAAACAAAGAACTAATTATTAAATTTTTGGAAGAGGATATAGAAAAAAAGCTGAATTTAAATGTAATTGGCGATGCAATGATTGATGAGTATTTTCATGTAGATGTCTCAAGGATAAGCCCTGAATTCCCAATACCTGTTTATAAATCAAACTCTTTGGACCCATCTTCAGGACTTGTTCCTGGCGGTGCTGCAAATGTTGCCTATCAATTCAATTATTTTAATGTAAATGTCGAGCTTATTTGTTTGGTCAACAAACTGGCACAGGTTGTTTTTGATTCAAAAGATATAAAAACAAATTATTCAAAAGTTATAGATCCCTTGTTCTTGCCAGTTAAAAAAAGAATATATTCCGAAGATGTGCCTCTTGTAAGATGGGACATAGAAAAAGAAAATTATGGATTGGAAGACATAAAAAAACATTTAATGGATCTGACAATTCCAGATAGTGATTGTAATATATTTTCTGATTATTCAAAAGGATTGTTCAAAACACCTTGGTTCAGAAAGTTTATAAAAAAGAGCAAGTCTGTTGTTGATCCGAAAAATAATTTTATAGACTTTTGGGAAGATTGCACTATTTTCAAACCAAATGCCCATGAAGCATCTATGCTAAGTGATAAAAAACTTTGGAAAGATCAAGCTGAATTTTTCATGGATTCAATAAGATGCAAGTCTGTCGTTATCACACAAAGTGGCAATGGTGTGGTTGGAAAAGACGATGGATTTTTTGAAGTAAGACCAGATCATAAGATTGAAAAACCGAATAGTGTAATAGGTGCTGGCGATTGCTTTATAGCTTTTCTGACTATGGCAATTTGCAGGGGATTTTCTGTTGAGGATGCATCTAGAATAGCTTTTATGGCTGGAACTTTTTATGTGCAAAGAAAATACAACAAACCAATAAGTCCAGCTGAATTTTTCAGTTCAACAGGAATTAAATTGGTTAAAAAACCAGAGATACTTTTCAATAGAAATTTTAAGCTTGTCTTTACAAATGGATGTTATGATTTGCTTCATGCTGGACATTTGAATACTCTAAATTTTTCTAAAAATGCTGGTGATAAACTTTGTGTTGGTTTGAATTCAGATTTAAGTGTTAGAAAGTTGAAGGGAGATTCAAGGCCAATTGTTGATATTCAAAATAGGATAAAAATGCTTGAATCATTGGATGTGGTTGATTATATCGTAGTTTTTGATGAAGAAACACCAGAAGAATTGATAAAAAAGATAAAGCCAGATGTTCTCGTAAAAGGTGAAGAATACAAATATAAAAAAGTTGTTGGTGCAAACCATGCTAATGAATTATTGTTTGCGCCAATGCAAGATGGAATTTCCACAACAAATATAATTCAAAGAATTAAGTCGAGTCAATAAATAATATACACTAACAACGGAGATTGAAGTGAAAACATTTAAAGAATGGCTTGATGATATTATTCAAGAAGCTGATGGTACTCCACCGCAACCTTTGACTCCACAACAGAATTTTGCTGTTCAAGATACTGCTATTAAAAGTTTGGCCAATCAACTAAAAACCAAACCAATAGCACAGAAAAAGCTTGATCCAAACAAAATGTCTAAAACTATAGTTACTGATGTTTTAAAGGCAAACAATCCAAATCTTAAGAATGCTGATACGGCACAAATAGAAAAAGCAACCAGCGATATTATTTCAGCAATAGGCGGTAAACCATGACATTTAAGCAATTCATAGAATTGCAAGAAAAATTTGGCCACCCCAATTGGGGTGGTGATAGAACCAAAAATGGTCATTCCATGAGGAATAATATAAAAAGAAACTCATTTAAGGTGCAAAAACCTTTTATGGGCATAAGAGCGAATGATAAAAAAAAGTTTTTTATGTAATAAAAAAATAAAATATCAACTTGGTATAGTCACAGAACATTCTTTGTTTGGTGATTTTATGTCATTTTTGTGTTGGTATTCGTTTGCAACATATTATGATTTTTTGAATACAGTTGTTTTTGTTATTGGAAGTCCAACAAAAGAAATAAAATTGTGGCCATACAAAAAAGAAAAATGTTCAATAAAATACATCAAAAATTTTGAAAACTTATCACAAATTCAACAAAAATATCATTACTTGTTTGATGAAAAGCATATAATATGTCACTCAAATATCTTAATGGTACAAGAGCATGAAATGTTGCCATCAAAAAAAGACGATTCGATAATTATTGAAAACAATACCAAATGTAATGAAAATTCATTGAAAATAGTGAATTCCAAAGATTTTTCGCTTGGAAATTTTACTAGATTTAATTGTGGGGATTCGGATTTATTTAAGGATGTAATGATAAATAATAAAGCGATAAATCCTTTTATCGTTGAGAAGAATGATAATTATGAAACGATTAACGAGATAAGATTACATGAGTTGTATCGAAAGGCCGAAAGGATTTACAATAATATCATAGGAGGCCACGATGGGAAATAGATTTGGATTTGATTTTGATAATTCTGATGATGATTTTGAAGATGAAATGGATTCTTTTTCAGAATGGGAAAAACAATACAAGGAAGAAATGGAAGAAGAAGGTGGTGAAATTCAAAGTCAACTAATGTTGATGCAACAAGAACAGGTTGATTTGTTAAGGATGGAAATAGATGAAAGATTATTGAAAAATGCAATCAAAATAGCCAGCAAGAGTTGGTTTTGGTCATTCAAAAGCCAAGCAAAAAAGATGAAGATTATTGCTGAAACTTATGTTGAAATGAAAAAACTTCTTGATGATATAATTTAATTTTTATAATTTATAAAAAAAGCCAAAGGCCTAAAAAACCTTTGGCTTTTTTTGTTTTGTGAATTTAAAACTATAATTTAATTAGAGTGAATGTGTGCATAATAACACATACAAAAAAAAGGAATACCATGCCAAGTTATGTTTTTACATGTTTAAATTGCAAAAAAGTATATGAAGATTTGCAGCCTTTTGATCCGACAGGAAAATACAAGGATGTAAGATGTCCTTCTTGTAAGTCTAAAAAAAAGAAACAAGGAGTCACATCAGCAAATTTAAAATTTACAAATCCAACTGATACAAGCAAATTTGACAACTTTGAATATCGAGCAGGCTATAATTTAGAGAAGGCTCAGAATGAACGCAGAGCAGCTGAACAAGCTTCTCATGTTGGTTCGGAACCTTACATGGGATTAGATGATATTTCATCTGGCAATCATTTTGGTGAAGTCGAATAACAGGAGTATAAAAATGAGCATCCTTGAAAGAATCGCAGGAAATTACAACAAGCAAGAATTTGTATCAGTAAATGAAGAAATGAGTTTTGAGGATTATTTGGAAAAATGCTACGAGAATCCCAAGTTAGTTAGAACGGCCTATCAAAGAATTTATGATATGGTCATGAGCAAAGGAACTAGCGAATTTGAGAAGTATCGCAATGTACTGACACATTATAATTTTTTTGATGACAAAAACATTCCCATCTTTGGCCTAGAAGAAACAATCGATGGATTCATGAAGCACATCAAGGGTGCAGCCGGTGGTTTCGGAACAGAAAAGAGAATTCTTTTGCTGCATGGGCCTGTTGGTAGTTCAAAGTCTACTATTTGTCGCTTGCTGAAAAGAGGATTAGAAAAGTATTCTTTAACTGACGAAGGCAAATGGTACAGCTTTAAATGGATTAACTTGCCAACAGGGCCAGATGGAATTTATACATCAGAAACTGATGAGTGCCCTATGCACGAAGAGCCACTAAAGCTCATTCCATCAGAAATGCGACAAGAGTTAATTGCAGAATTAAATAAAATTCACATGGAGAATACTCCAGAAGAACTTCGCTCAACGCAATACACTTTGGTTGTTGATGGTGAACTTGATCCAAGATGCAAGTTCTTCATGCAAAAGCTTTTGAAGAAATATAATGGCGACTGGAAGAAGATCGTAGACAACCATATCAGAGTTGTAAGAAAAGTTTATAGTGAAACCGATAGAACAGGAATTGCCACATTTCAGCCTAAAGACGAAAAGAATCAAGATAGTACTGAATTAACTGGCGATATTAACTTCGCAAAGATTCCTCATTTCGGTAGTGATTCAGATCCCAGAGCATTCTCTTTTGATGGAGAACTCTGCGTTGGAAATCGTGGTGTTGTTGAATTCATCGAAATGTTGAAGCTTGAACAAGCTTTTCTCTATGACTTGTTGGGTGCAAGCCAAGAAAAGAGCATAAAGCCAAAGAAGTTCCCACAAATTCAAGTTGATATGGCAATCATCGGACATACCAATCAGCCTGAATTTGAAAAACTGAAGAACAACCAGTTTATGGAAGCATTGAGAGATAGAACTGTAAAAATCGATGTTCCATATCTGTTGAAATGGTCTGATGAAATTAAAGTTCTGGAACAAGATTATGCCAATGGAAAAGTAAGGCAGCATGTTGCGCCACACACACTAGAAATCGCTGCCCTATGGTCTGTGTTGACCAGATTGGCAGATGACAAGGATGGCAAGCTTTCATTGGTAGAAAAGGCTGAACTATATAACGGCAAAATGCTGCCCGGATGGACGGAAGATTCAGTTAAAGAACTTAAAGATAAATATCCAGATGAAGGCATGGGTGGTGGTGTTTCTGCTCGTTATGTGCAAGACAAGATTTCAAACTGCCTTGCTGACAGACATGATTACATCAATCCCTTCATGGTTCTAAATGCCTTGAAAGATGGCTTGGAAAACAACTCTTTGATTACAAACAAGGATCAAGTTAGCAGGTTCACTACTTGCATTGATTATGCCAGCAAGAAGCTTGACGAAATTCTCAAGTCGGAGGTTCAAAAAGCATTGGTTGGCGATGAAGAAGCAATTATCAGATTGTGCAGTAATTACATTGACAATCTCATGGCATATATCAATAAGTCCAAGGTTAAAAATCCATACACAGGAAGAGATGAATCTCCAGATGAGCGTCTGATGAGAAACATCGAAAGTAAAATTGATATCCCTGAAGTTGGCGTAGACGACTTCAGAAGAATGATAGCTGCATTCATCGGTGAGTTGGCTCATAAGGGCAAGACTTTCCGATGGGATAGTAACCCTCTTCTCAAGAGGGCTTTCGAGGCGAAGTTGTTTGAAGATACTAAAGATCACATCAAACTTTCTGCGCTTCATGTTTCAGGGGCTAGCGTGGTTGATCCAAAAGTACAGGAAAAAATTGACGCTATATCCCAAAGATTACAAAAAGAGTATGGATATAACCAACAATCTGCAAGAGATGTGTTGGATTATGTAGGAAGCATTTTCGCCCGTGGTGAACTTGCAAGTGACGAAAAGTAGGAGCTTTAAATGAGTGCTTCATCCAAGAACAAGTGGCTTTCAAAAAACAAGCTTGCCGATAATCTGGCAAATTTGGATCAAAGTCTTATGGACGCATGGAGTGACGATATGACCTTGGGCAAATTCCTTGATAGTTTGCCCAAGACAGAGCGTGACTTCTTCCTCAACATGAGGTTTGGCAACACACCAATCACAGAAGAAAACGGATTCAGCATCAGCTTCACGGCTGAGTAAATTTAGATAATTATACATATGGGAATCTTTTTGCTTAACAGGCAAAGAGATTCCCATATTTTTTTAGACTATAATATTATGCGGAGGATAAAAAATGCCAAGACGGATAGAAGGTGATCATAAAGAGTTTAGAGATGTTGTCTCTGGAAGAATAAGAAAGGCATTAAAAAAATTCATCAGATCAGGAACCATTTTCCGCAAGCGTGGAAAAAATGGAAAAGTTTCCATTCAAATACCAAGAATTGATATTCCCCATATTGTTTATGGTGAAAACAACTCTGGTGTCGGTCGTGGAAATGTAAAACCCGGTGATGTTATCGGTAAAGATGATCAAAAAGCGGATGGAAAAGGAAATAAAGCTGGTCAGGATGAAGCTGAAGGAATCATGATTCAGCTTGATATGGAAGAAGTTTTGAAATTCATGCAAGATGATTTGCAACTTCCTAATCTCAAACCAAGAGAAGATGAAGTAATTGATGAAATAAAAATTAAATACAATAACATAAGTCTTGTCGGCCCTGAATCACTAAGACACACAAGAAGAACCATGTTGCAGGCACTAAAAAGGCTATGTAGCACAGGTGAAATAAATAAATTGCATGAAGTGCCTGGATTTAAAGAACCAGTCAGACTTATCACACCAATTAATAGTGACAAAAGATATAGACAATTTAAAGAAATTAAAAATCCAAGCAGCAATGCATTGATTATCTATGCAAGAGATGGTTCAGCCAGCATGGATCAACAAAAATGCGATATCATCAGCGATATGGCTTGGTGGATAGATGTTTGGATTCGTAGATTTTACAAAAGAACTGAGAGAATGTTCGTTTGGCACGATGTCACAGCAAATGAAGTTGATGAGGAAAAATTTTACAAATATAGATTCGGTGGTGGAACCACATGTTCTTCTGCATTAAACCTCATTGCCAAACAATTTGAAAATAGATTTCCACCGAAGAAATGGAATATATTTGTGTTCTATTTCACAGATGGAGAAAATTGGAACAATGACAACGAAACATTTGTTAATGTTCTCAAGGAAAAGTTTGACGAACATACTGTGAATATGGTCGCAATAACACAGATAAATGCATACGACTATAGAAATTCAGTTATGGAAGCAGTTGAAAACTTCAAGAAAAGCGGAAATTTAAAAGAGCATGTTAAAACACATGCAATTAATGTAAACACCTCGACTGAAGAGGATCGAAACAAAGCAATTCTTGATGCTATTAGAGGATTGCTTGGAAATGGAAAAGAATTGAGTTCTTCTGAGGATTGATAAATGAGCCAGAAATTTATGTACGGATCGCCAATTCTTATTGGCAACAATACTATTCCCGGTGTGAAAATACCACCAGAATTGGCAAAGGTAATACCTGATATTTTCAAAGCCTGTGATGATTTTGGATTAGATTATTATCCGACTGTAATACAAATGCTCACATACGATGAAATGAGCGAAGTAGCTGCATATGGTGGCTTCGGAGTACGATATCCACATTGGAAGTGGGGTATGGAATACGAAGAATTACAGCGTGGATATATGTATGGACAACACAAGATATATGAAATGGTTGTGAATACAAATCCTTGCTACATATATTGTCTTAATAGTAACAGTTTGCTAGATAATGTTACAGTTATAGCACATGCTACTGGTCATAATCATTTCTTCAAGAATAACATTTTTTTCTCGCACACTAATGAGAATATGATGAATGAACTGGCTAATCATGGCACAAGAATCAGAAAGTATATGGCAAGATGGGGCAAGGAAAAAGTAACTGAATTTATTGATAATGTTTTAAGAATAGAAACACTAATTGACCCAACAAAAGCTTGGCAGCAAAGGCAAGTCAAAGACCCAATCATTAGAGATGTAAGAAAATATAAATATCCGAGAAGAATGCCAATTGAAAAATCACATATGTACATGGATCGGTGGATTCACACAGATGAATTCATCAATTCTGAACACGCAAGAATCAAAGAAGAGGAAAAGCGTGATGAATTAGGTATATTTGCAAAACCAGAGAGAGATATTTATGGCTGGATTAAAGATAATGCAAATTTAAAGCCTTGGCAAAATGATATCATGAGCATGCTTTATGAAGAAGCACTTTACTTTGGCCCACAAGGATTGACCAAAACCATAAATGAGGGATTTGCCAGCTGGCTGGATTACCACATCATGGCAAAAAATGGTCTTGTTGGCTTGGGACAAGAAGGTCATGATCATGGAATCATTGAATACTCAATACACAAAATGGGTGTACTTGGTGGCAAACACAGCATGAATCCATACAAACTTGGTTTCAATTTATTGTGTGACATCGAAGAAAGATGGGACAAAGGTAGATTCGGCAGGGAATACGAAGAATGCCAAAGCTACAGACAAAAAGAAGAATGGGATCTCAAGCTTGGATTGGGCAAAGAAAAAGTTTTTGAGGTTTGCAAGTTCTATGATGATGTCAATTTAATAAATGAATTTTTCACACAAGATTTCTGCGATAAATATGAATTCTTCGACTGGAAGAAAATAGAAACAGGCGAATATGTTGTTCAATCAAAAGATGCTGCTGTTATAAAAAGAAAATTAATTGAGAAGTATACTAATAGAGGTTTGCCAGACATCAGATTGGCTGATCCAAACCATTTGGGTATGGGAATTATTCTATTGGAACATCAATGGGAAGGAAGGCAATTGTATATTCCATATTTGGAAGAAACCATGAAAGCAATTAATTACATCACGGGGAAAACGGTATTGTTGGTAACCAGAAATAAAAACAATGAAGAAGTCATTTATCAATGTGAAAAGAATTGGTTCGACAAGATGAGTCGTGAGAAATACAAAAAAGAATACTTGTGAAAAATAAAACTCTCTGGCATAATTAACCCAAAATTAGCCAGAGAGTTTTTATGCGTATTGTTGGTTTCGAACACCTGCATTGCCATTCAGAATATAGTTTGCTTGACGGCATGACTTCTCCAGAAGAAGCAGCTGATCATTGGCATCATCATGGTCAGTATCTTTGTTTCACCGATCATGGCATGATGGGTGTTATTCCAAGACAAATCAAGTCTTGCGAAGCGATTAATGACAAGCATGGAAAAGACAAATTAACGCCTGTTTTTGGCTGCGAGTTGTATGTTAATAAAATGCATTTTGAAGCAACCCCTTCAGAAGAATCTCGCAAAGGATTCATGTCGAGACTTGATCCAAATCAATTAAATGATTTTAAAAAAAGCAGTCATTTACTCGCTATAGCCATAACAGATAAGGGTTACCAAAATCTTGTACGGTTATGCTCTTGGGGTCATCTGAATGGGTTTTACTCTAAGCCCAGAGTGAATTATGAAATATTAAATCAGCATAAAGAAGGAATTATTTTTTCTTCATGTTGTTATGCAAGTGAAATAGGCAGGGCTTTTGATGTTCATGGTGAAGAAGCAGCAGAAGAAGTAGTTAAGACATACATGGAAATGTTCAAAGGTCAATTCTACCTTGAAATCATGTTATTAGATTTTAAGAAACAAAAACCTTATGATGTTTTCATTTTAAAAATGAAAGAAAAATATAAACTGCCAATTATCCTTACTGGAGACTGTCATTATTGCAAAAAGGAAGATTCACATTACCAGCGTTTGATGCTGATGATTCAAACAAAAAGAACTTTGCCAGAAATAAACAAAATGCTTGCTGAAAACGATATGCAAGATTTATTTGAACTTCAAGACAGTAATCTTTGGATGAAGTCAGAAGAAGAAATGAACCAAATGTGGCTTGAAAAATATAGTGATGTGATTCCTTTGGAAATATTTGAAGAAGCCAAAATGACTACCGTTCAAATATGCAAGATGGCAAATGTTTCCATAGACAGAAATCTTAAGTTTCCAACATTTCCAGACGAGAGGGAAAGGTTGCTTGATTTGATTAAGGAAAGTTGCAAGAAAAGAAACATAAAATTGGATAAACAATATACCAAAAGACTTTATGAAGAATTTGATTTGATTGTCAGAAAAGGTTTCGCTAGTTATTTTATAGTGCAGAAAATGATGGCTGATGAAGCAAGAAGGGTTTGTCCAGAATTACTTGGCTGGGGTAGCGGGAGAGAAGCTATTGGGCCGGGAAGAGGGAGCGGTGGTGGCAGTTTGATTCTGTATCTTTTGGGTGTGACAGATGTTGATCCAATAAAACATAATCTTTTGTTTTCAAGATTTTTATCAGAAGCAAGAGGTGGAAAACAAATTAAATTAAAATTCTAACTATTTTACTGTAGAGGTGTTTATGTACATTTTTTTTCCACAATTGTTAAATTCTGAACGCTGTGATTTGTTAAACAAGGTTGCTTTGGAATATTTTGAAACCAATAGAATGAATCTTGAAAAAGATGGTTGGATGTATGACAACTCTTATGGCTTCGGTTCTATTCCAGAATATGAACAACTTCTTGATGAATTGACACCATTGATAAAAGAAAAAACTGGTTTTGAGAATATAAAAAGAGAAAATTCTTATACAAGAATTTATTTCAATGGTGCAACATTGAAACCACATGTAGATAGAGAAGGATTGGACATAACACTAAGTATTTGCACTTATTCAGATATTAATAAAAATTGGCCTTTGTATGTTGAAGTTGCTCCAAATGATGTACAACCATTTGAGACTCATGTAGGTGATGGTGCTTTGATACTTGGCACCAAAATGAAACATTGGAGAGATGATCTTGTTTGTGATGTAAATAAAAAAGTTATTCAATCATTTTATCATTGGCGAATAGTTTAAATTTTGCTTGACAAATTCAAAATACTAATCTAAAATTTATTTACTTAATCAATTTCTTTCTCATTTGCTCATAGAAATTGATGCTATAGATTCGCCCTGTAGCTCAGAGGTAGAGCAGAGTTCTTGAATGCTTTTGATACATTTTATGTATCAAAAGAGTGTCGAAGAGACACATATGAGCGACAAGGTAGGAAACTCCTTGTTGGATTGCTGCGAATTCGGTGAAACCTCTGGTTGAAACACCGTGGCAACGCCGAGCCAAGCTGATGGAGAAATTCATCTGGCGTGTGTAGAGACTAAGGGCAGCACACCTAAATCTCAAAAGGATATGGTGAAGACATAGTCCAGACCACGAACTCGAAAGAGGCGGTGAAAACCGAAGTGGTAAGATAAAGCTAAGGTCGTGAGTTCGAGTCTCACCGGGGCGATTTAACCCTTCTAGATTTAAAAATCTAGAAGGGTTTTTTTTGAGGATTTTAAAGATGCGTCAAGAGATTGAAGAGTATGCTATGGCAGCAGAACTGCCATTGTTATTTCTGGATGGTTATGATGATGCGATAATCGGGATTAGCAGACAATTTAATAGTACATCTGTTTTGTATGACAAGGACAAGATCATAGAAAAACTATGTGATGATATGCCTTTTGAAGATGCGCTTGAATATTTTGAATATAATATTGTTGGTGCTTATGTTGGAGAGCATACTCCGACATTTCTGGAAAGACCTTAACCTAGGAAAATATAATGCGATCTAAAAAAAGCATTTATTTCAAAACTGATGGTACACACGGTTATGTCCATCTGTTCAGAGAAACTTTAGATGACAGCAATACATTTCAATTTGAAAGAGAAGAACTAGAAAAAATTTCAAGAACAACAGTCAAATTAAAGCTAGATGATATGATTGCTATTGGAAAGATGGTTGATTTTGATCAACTTAAAAAACAAGCATTTCTTACTGATGAAGAAATTGAGGGATTTTGTTTGAGCATATCTCAGAAAGATAGTTCTTATTTTGAAAAAATATTTAAAAAGTATAAAGAGAAAAGAAATGAGCTTGCAAATATTATTATGCAAGCTCAAAAGTCTAAAGTTTATCCAATTGAATTTGGTTTGGAAGAAATTACTTCTTGGAAGCAGCAAAATCGCTAACTGCATTGCTGTACTTTGAATCATCACCTTTTTGTTTCATTTTTTTGTCATTTTCTGGTTTTTCATTATCTGATTTTGGTTTTTCGTTGACTGGTTTCTTTTTGTCTGTTGATTCATTTCGCACCATAGACAATCTACGCATAAATCTATTATGCCCTTCTTCATCAGACAATTTTTCCGACATGGTTTGATATAACTCTGGCATATTGTAAAGAAAATCGGTGTATTTTTTTAAACATCCACTCTTCTTTGCTTCGTGCATCAATGCCTTCAAGATGTTCTCGTTTTCATTCGTTAAGTAAACGATGTATTTTATTGCTTGTATTGGATCTGGATGATAGGCACCACTTGAATAAGCTACTACCATAGGTGCTTTCTTTTTTTCACAACCACAATGTTCATGCAATTCACTCACATTGACAACATTTGTTCTTGTTTTTTCAAAGTCAATTCCTGGTGTTCCTATGGAACCAAGACCTTCTTGGTCTTTTGGTTTGATAGTTTTGGCGACATAAGGGATTGGTTCTTCTGTTCTGGCAGCTGAAAAAGCGTAGTTCTTTCCAGAAGTCGCATATTTTGCTGGTTTATCTTTAGGTTTTTCACCTTGATATTTCATAATATCGACAGCTTTTTCGTCTGTTTTGCCTTTGGCATTCAAATATTCATTGATTTTTAGAAGTCCCATTGTTTCACCTTTTCATTATTTATTATTTTCACACGAATTTTGAATGTTGTGTTATTTTAAAAAAAATGTAGAATAATATTGAGGAGAAATTATGGAAAGGCTTGAACAACTCATATCGATTTTGGAAAATGAATTTCCTGAACTCATCAATCATCCAAATTATAAAAAAAGAAAAAGGTGGGAGCTTATTGAAATAGATGTTCAAGATGCTGCTGATTATTTTTTAGATTTGTATGACAATAAAAAAACATATGAGAAGAATGTCAATAATTTATTGATTCCTTGCATACTTGGAATAGTTGATCATGTGAATTTGGATGAAGATCCTTCGTACAAAATGGGCGATTTTCCAGATGTGGATGTGGATTATCTGCCTATTGTTAGAGACTATTTGAAAAACGAATGGGCACCTAAAACATTTGGTTATGACAATGTTTGTAGTATCGGAAACTACGGTACATTTGGTCTTAAAAGTAGTTTGATTGATATGACAAGGGTTCATGGCTTGGACAGAAATGAAATATTAAACATTACCACAAGTATGGGCTTGAAAGACGATGATGGAATTGAACTTACATTAGATAAAGCTATTGAGATGTATCCAGCATTGAAAGAATTCTGTGAAAGGAATCCTGAAGTTGAGAAGGCTGTAAGGAAAATACTTTATCGTAATCGAAGCATGGGCAAACATGCTGGTGGTTTGATTATTTGCAATAATCGAGTTGATAATTTTGTACCTTTGGTTCGTGGTTCTGATGGAAATCCTGTTAGTGCATGGGTTGAAGGCCTTAGTGGTCAAGATCTTGGGCCTGTCGGTTTGATTAAGTTTGATTTACTTGTTGTTGACGGTTTATATCAAATTGCTCTTGCCACCAAGTTTGTTAAAGAAAGATACGGGTTGGAAAAAATTTGTGCTTTGGAGGGCGACTGGGATTGGAGTGACACGACATACCTGAATGATCCGAAAAGCATAGAGATGGCAAACAATGGAGATTTGAAGTGTATTTTTCAATATGATTCTGAGGGTATTAGAAATCTTGCCGTGAAAGGTGGAGTTGATAAATTTGATGATCTTGTTGCTTATGTTTCTTTGTATCGTCCTTCAACGCTTCTTTGTAAAATGGATGAAGAATATGTAAATCGCAAAAAAGGTATTTCTCAGTATGAAATACCAGAAATTTTGCAATATGCATTAAGCGATACATATGGGGTGTTTATATACCAAGAACAGGTAATGCAGGTAATTCATACTGTTGGCAAGATTCCATTGAGAGATTGTTATCAAGTAATTAAGGCTATTTCCAAAAAGAAACTTTCGGCTTTTATAAAATATAAAGACAAGTTTGTGGAAAATGGTCAGATTACACTTGGCAAGACCAAACAGGAAATGGAGGAATATTGGGGTCTTATTGAAAGTTGGGCAGGCTACGGTTTCAACAGAAGTCATGCCACCGCCTATAGTTATTTGTCATCTCGTCAATTGTATTTAAAGTCGCATTATCCTATTGAGTTCTATTGTAGTAGTTTAATTTGCAAGGATTCTGATGAAAAGAAAAGGGAATATATAACAGAAGCGTTGAATCATGGAGTAGAAGTTTCCCCCTTGGATTTGAACAAATCAAATGAAAACTTTGCTATCATTGATGAAAAAATCTATATTGGATTTTCCAATATCAAAGGTATTGGCGAAGACAAGGCAAAACGCATAGTTGAATTGCAGCCTTATGCTGGATTTGTTGATTTTCTTGATAGGTATGGATGTGATGCAACTGTTTTAAGGGCATTGATACCTCTTGGCATTTTCAAGGAAGACAAACCTGAAGTATTGTACAAGTTTTGGCAAAAATATGCCGAACACCAAAAAACTTTCAAGGATATGCAAAAGAGATTTACTACATCTTGCGAGAAATATATTGATGATCTTTATCTTGTTCTGCCACCACAAATGCGGAAGGGCATCAAGACTTTGAATTCTAATGTTTTCAAAGTAATTAGAGATTTTATTGAATTGCGTAATATTGAAAACAAAGAGAATGTTTTGAAAAGCGTTGCGAATGTTGAAAAGAAATATAACGCAGCGGTTGAGAGGAACAGGAAGAAAGAACAGGAATTAAATGAAAAAAAACCATGTATTTCAACATTTGACAGAGATGTAAAAATCGATGACGAAAAGGTTGCAGAACTATTGAATAATATTTATTTAGCTCAAGAGACATATTATGGTTTTGTGTGGGATAGCAAGGTGAGAATGAGTCCTGACTATAAGCCTCACAGGAATGCTGCTAGAGTCAGGGAATTGATTGCATCTGTTGGAAGTCAATCTTGGTATGTTATAAATGTTGAAATAGTGGATGTCATGATTAAGAAGATGAAAACTGGAGGTTATTTTGCGATAGTTTCTGTTATTGATGACAATTTTGAGAAGTTTAGGGTTACATTTTGGCAAGAGGATTACGAGAGGTTCAAGGATGAACTAAAGAATGGGAATATAATTAGTATGCAAGTTACTTATGCTGTGCGGAATGGATTTGCTGGTTATACATTTAATTCTCCACCTAAGTTTCGCAGACATATGGAAGTTCCAAAAGATAAATTGGCTGACACAAGACTTGTGGTTTTACAAAGTCCTTTGGTTTAACTATTTTAAATTAATGACAGTAAACAGGAGAACTCATGAGTGAAGTAGTAATTGATGAAAAGAATTTCTATGAGTATTTCAAAGATGTAAAGACATCCAAGCCATCTAAGGGTGATGTGATGGCAGCATATAGGGCTATTGCTGAATTGCATAGCGGTACTTTAAAGGAAGATATAGTTGATGCTTTGTGTAGAGAACCGCTTGGCGCAAAGAAAGCTGTTCAATTACTGGTAAAAATAGGACAAGCTGAAAGAAGAGAAGCAATTGGTGTGATTAAGAAGGTTTGTGATGATCTACTTTCTGGAATGCCTAGAAATTCTGTCATAATGAAGTCGTATGAATATATATTTGAAATGTTTTTTTACACAAAGAAAGAGTATGTTCCAGAAAATGATAATCATTGGAGAATAATTTCTTTAAAGAATCTTGATGATTATTTGGAGCAATTAAACAATAAAAATGAAAAAAACGAATCTACAATTAAAGAAGATAAGGAAATTCATCAAGAATGATATTTGCGAATTGCCGATCATATACAGTTCCAAAAGGATTGCTTTTGGTTGTGCCGAAGAATACAAGAAGCAAGTGTGTATGTTGAATTGGTACTTTTGTCGTGAGATATTTCACGATGACATAGGAATTAGCAATCATATTTTTATAAATCATAAAAATGGTAGAACTAATTCTTTGATTAAGTTCATGAATTATTTAGAAGAACAGTTGTGTATCGAAAAAAAGTCAAAGGTATATAAAACATATAAAAAGAATTGCACATTGATTATTACATCAAAATTTTGGAAAACACGGCTTTTTTTCACACTTTTGACATTATTGTTACGCAATTGTGTTAAAAACAACTGGAAAAAATTGACATATGAAGGATGCAAAAAATGTAGATATTTATCTAGGACAATACCTGCATTGAAAGCTCTTATGAATGGTAAAATATGTTATGTTGGAGAAAATAACACATGGTATGAACAATTTTGTGATTTAAAATTGAAGGAAGTTAATAAATATTTGTTGAGCGATCACTAATTCATTTATTTGAGGGCAATTATGAACCACGATTCTAATTGGTATAAGCAGCGTGAGGAATTCAATAATTTAGTCAATTTATGGGATAAGGCTCAGGCCGATGGCATTTTCCCAGCTGCTGAAAATACTTCTTCAAATAATTCCGAGAACTTTTTCGGACAACAGCATATCAATGATACGGAAATCAGTAATTCTGATGTTGATTATTGGTCAGATGTTGTTTCTAGAAGTGGCGAAATGTTTCCAGATGAATCCATGTTCTTGATGGAAGCTGCAAGAAAAAAGGCAACAGAGAAGAAGAAAAAGAAAGTTAAGGAAAACAAAGTTGATAGCAAGGCTAAGAAGCTACCTCCAAGCGAATCTTCCAAAAGCTTGAATGACATGGTGAAAACTTCCTTGGAAACCAACAAGGAAACAAACAAAAAAGAAAAAGCAAAAACACTTGGAAATAATGCCAATCCAATTTACCCAGATACTACTGGCCCTGACAATGTTGATCCAAATGGCAGAGTAAGAGTAACAGCTGGTCTTGCTGCACATCCAGATCTTGAGAAGCTTGAAGACCTCAAGAAGAAGCTTTATGATTTGGAGGTACAGATGAATGATCAGAATGGATTGAAGAAGAATGTGTCTCCTATGGAAAAGAAGTTCAGAGCGATTATGAAGGAAATAGAAAAATTAAGCGATAGGATGACTGGCAAATTTGCTGATTCAGAATACTATAATTAGTATACTATGACAAACTATATGATTCGTTGTCTGCGTTGCAGATGGTCAAAAATTACTGACGGCACCCCAGAAGACTTACAGGGATTGATTGAAGTAAAAAATTCTTGTAGTGATTGTGGTAAGCCTAGAAAATTTAGATGTCAAAAATGTGGTAGACCATCAAATATGGTTCGTTTGCCAAAAACAAATACGCCCGAAAATTGAGAGTATTTTTTAAAAATAGAATAAACTACATGGATGGTTCTTTTATCGATAAAGAACCATCCATCGACAATATTGTTTTTAAGGTTCATTCATATTCTAAAAATAAAGGCAAACCATATCTTTTCATCAACTGCATGGTTGAATTTGGTTGTGAATTCTTTTTGCCTCATTATCTTTTGCAATCGATCAAACAAAAACATGATGATAAATACATAGTTGCATTTGGATGGAATGGAAGAGAATTTCTTTATCGTGGTTTGGTTGATGAATTCTGGGAGTTGACTGAAGAATTCATGTGGTTGAGAGAAACTACCAGAGCATTTCACAATGTATCAAATAATATCAAAAAAGTAGAAAATACTTTGAAAAAAAGTGGTTTGGTAATAGAATCTCACAGGCTTGGCAATATGGTTATTGAAAGTCATTGTCTTGAGTGCAAGAAGATTTTCCCAGATTACTTGGCAAAAACTATATGTCCTAGGTGTTATTCAAGTAAAATAAGTAGGTCTTTATTTTCTGATTGGAAAAACACGAAGAAAAAATACCGAAGTTTGAACAAGCCTTCTTGTTTGCATAGGGAATGGGTTGATAAGAATTTTCCTGAAAAGATATGCGCTATATTTCCAAGGAATAGAAAAACATATGGCAGAAATCTGCCTTTTGAGTTTTATAGTGATCTTGTAGACAGGATTCATTCTATTGGATATTCACCAGTTTGGGTTGGGGAAAAATTTGGAAGAATGCGATGTCCTACTGGGGCTATAGATTTTTTGGGAATGAATGAGTCTTATGATTTGGAATATACATTAGCATTAATTGAAAAGTGCGCTTTTACTTTCCAATGTTGGACAGCATCAACAAGATTGTCTCAGGCTATGAATGTGCCTTTTGTTCTTGTTGAAGATCCTGAACAAATATACAAGGGTCATGAAGGTCGCAGGCTTGAACTTTTCACGCAAGATTATCAGAAAAAGAAATTTGTCTTTTGTCACTACAGAAAAGTGCTGGAAAATATGAATGGTTTTTTAAATTTGTGTGTGGATAGTATAATTTCTTTATTGAACAAAGATTCATCTGATGTTATTGGTTTTGTAGGCGATGAAAACTATGTTAAAGATATGCAAGACAAAACAAGGTTTGTTATATGAACAGCAATGATTACATTTCTAAATATATTAACAAGATTGGATTAACAAGGGAAAAGATTAACAAGGAAGAAATCCCTGCCTTGGACAAAATAAAAATTTGGATATATTTTGGTGATTTGAATTCTGCGACAGTTTGTGGCAGGTATGTTTATCCGATACTTTTTGACAAATCTTTTTACAATATTGTGGTTACATGGCCGGGAACAAGTTGTTTTTTTGATGGAGTTGATGAGATTTGGTCTATTGCTAAGAGTCAAATAATTAAGCCAACCTACATTCATGCTTCTGGTGTTGACAATTCTGCGTCTAACCTAGTTCCTTTTGTTAGGAGTTTAAATGAGAATTTCTTGGATGTTAATTCAAGTGATTGTTTGAAAAAATATTTTAAAAACTATTTGGTTGATGAATTTTTTAAAAAGAACAAGGTCTTGAAGATAAAAGAAACGGAACATTTTGGGTCTAATTATTTCTCTCAGGAATTCAACAATAAGTTTTCTCTTGTTAAAAACAAAAAAATAGCTGTTGTTCCTTTTGTTCATTGTCAAAATTTGCATTTTGGCAAGATGCATTTGTCTCAGATAGATGAGGAATTTTATGTTGAATTGGTCAAATCTTTAATCTATTCGGGTCGTACTGTTGTTTGTTTTTTGAATGAATTTACTTGGGATATCTCGAAAAATATTCAGGATGATAATTTAATTGTGGTGCGAGAAGATGATTTCAAGAAGATCATATCCATGATGTATTTTTGTGATTTGTACATTGATTTTTTTGCTGGCATGTCATGCCTTGGCTACATGTCAAAAGCACCTACTTTATCTCTAGTCGAGAGAACCCATTACTTTTCAGCAAGAAAAAACAATGATGACTTACTTTTCAATCTTGGTGTCCCATTACAGAGAATGTATTCAATATTGCAATTTTGCAGAAAAGACAACGGTTTGAATACTGGATTTTTTGCATCTATAATTAATCGTATTGGTCAGATTCTTGATTGGATTGATGATCAAAAATATAATCCCGACACTTTAATAAAAAGTCGGGATTTGAATTCTGAAGTTTTGAATAAATCTTTAGTAAAAAGGTTTTTTTCAAAATACATTAAAAAAGGTTTGAGGTGCAATCGCACCCTTGAGGGCATGAATCATGAGAAGAAAGTGTAATGTTAGGGTTGAGGCAAGAGAATTGCATCCGAATGCTTCCTTTGAGGAAAGGGATCGCAATTTCAGAAATCTTATGAGTTCTTTTCGCCAAGCATGTAACAAGGCTGGAATCATGAAGGAAATCAAGAGATTGGAATTTTATGAGACTGGAAGTCAGATTAGGCGCAGAAAGAAGAGAGAGAAGGAAGTAACACTACTCAAGTTGCGTATGAAGGAATCATTCATTGAAAAGCCAAATCCAAAAAAGAAGAAGAAGAATGAAAAGCGTTGATCCAGACAAAAAGAAGAAAGTTGTCAGTTTGGCTTTGGAGCCTTCAATTCATGAGGCTCTAAAGCGTCAATCTGCAACCAAAGATGTTTCTGTTAGTTGTTATGTCAGCGAAATTATTGAGAAACATCTTAATGTTGACAAAGGAAATGTAAAAATTGTTTTGACTATCCCAAAAGAAACAACTAATGACTCAGGAAGTTTGGAGCAATGGTTGAATCAAAAGTGCTTGGCGATTTTGACCCATTTCAAAAATGGTATCCGTTAAAAATTGCCCATATTGCCGATATACCGTCAGCTGCTGAAATTAAAAGTTTCAGCAGCGACTTTATTAATTCTGACTTAAGCACTTTAAAAAAATATGAATTCCTGAACAAACTTGCAGTTCAAATGAGTTACCTCTGTTTGTCTTCTAAGGGGGTAGGATTGAATGCTGTTCAATGCGGAATACCTTTGTGCTTCTTTGTAGCTTTTGACCAAGAAAACCGTTTTAACGCTTATTTAGACGCAAAATACGAAGGATTAGGGCAGAAGCATAAATCCATTGAGGGTTGTCTCAGTCTGAAAGATGAAAATAATGATATTAAAAGATATATCCTTGAAAGATATGGAGAAATTAGGGTGTTTGGAAAGAAATTGTATGAGGAGTCTTTGGTTGATTTTGATGAAAAATTTAATGGTTTTTATTCTGTTGTGTTGCAACACGAAATAGATCACAACTATGGAATTTTGATTAGTGAATTAGGTGAGGAAATTAAATTAGTTTAGTCAAAGTGGGGGTTTTATGCCATTGAGTGAATTGCATGTTTTAAATGTGTGTAAGAAAAATGCTGGTGACAAGGAATGTCGTTATTTGAGTTCTGATGGAATAGATGACGATGTTTTTCAATGTTTGAAATTAACTACACAGAAAAAAACAATAGATGACATGGTTGAAAAACATGCCGACAAGAAGGGAAGTGCTGGTTATTTTTTTCAGAATGATCCACCTTTGGGCGACAACTGTCAGGGGTATCCTGTGCTTAGGCACAAAATAATTGGATTTGATGTTGACTGACATAGGTGCATTGGTCTAAATAGTCACTTGTTCGCACGGATGCTGCGATAATCATGGAGGTTTAAATGGTCAAGATTGATTACAAGTCTGATCTTTTTGGCTTTGCAAGCACGGTAGAAAAGAAAACATTCAGTTTTAGAGATGTCTGTAATTTTCATTACAACAAATCTGTAGTTTCGCAGGATTATTGTGAAAACGAAGATGGTTCTTTTTGTTTTGTTGAAAAACAAGAAGAGTACAGGGAAATGAACGACCAGCAGTTTGAGTGGTTGCAAAAACACAATATCTATAGTGCAACAAAAGTTGCTTATGTGCTTCTAAGTAAATTTTCCAATGAGTGTTCAAGTTATTGTGATGAAATCAGCAAGGACATAGAAATTGTCACTAAAATTTTGGGTCACTTGTCTTCCAATGGTGTTCCACAAGAAATAGCTGGTGGTTTTTTGTTGTTGATGATCAAGCATCATGTTTTGAAAAGCAGGTCATTGGTTACTAATTTAAATTGATGAAAATAAGTTTTTATGAAGCGAATCTCCGATGGTTCTCTTACAACTCTGATGACATAGAGTTACCATCGGAGATTTCGTTTATTTATAAATATTTTAGAACCAAAGTACAAACAGAATTTTTAAAATACTATTGGCATTTTGGCGATTATCGTTGTTTTGCACAACACACAGGATATCCTGTTGATTACTCTTACTGCTACAAATGTGCTGCAAAATACGAATATTTCATAGAACTGTATAGAAAAGCAAAGTCGGAATTTGATTTGGATAAATTGGTTTTGTTACAAAAGAGAAGGGTTAGAGTTCCTAAAAAATTCTTGTGATACATAAATAAGACATGAAAAACTTTTCTGAATGGTTAAAAGTACGAGAATCAAGCCCTGCAACCAGAAACAAGTTTGCAGCAGCATTAGGTCTTCAGCCCATGTATAGTGCTGATGTTTTTGGTCATGCCACACCTCCTCCTTGGCAGGTTGAAAGATTGACTAAAAAGTTAAAAAAGAAAAAGAAAAAGAAAAAGAAGAAAAATTGATTTTGGTATTAAAAACCAATAAAATTAATTATTGTGTTGGAAAAGATCAAAAAAAATATTGGCATAAAGCAAATTCAGGGACGAACAGATTTATATCTTGTTCAGAAGGGAAGTCCGTTCGATTTTTGTAATTTAGATATGTATGGAATGACTCCTTTAACTCCTTGTACTTATGACTATGTCAATTTCAAATTGATAATAAATGCTAAAAGAATACAGTTTTTTAAGACTTATAATTTTGTTTTGAGTTTGGATTTGTTTCCTGAAGAAGATTCTCCTGAATCTAGAATTCCAATTCCTCATGGTTTTCTTGTAAAAGATATGACTATAGAAGACAAGAAGAAGGTCGAATTTTTTTATGGGACGAAGAAATCGAAAATATCCTTTTTTCAGGTAGCTAGAATTGAAAGATGATTTGTTTTTTATGTCTTTGTCAGTATTGTCTGTTTGGAAATCAGGCAGTTTTAAGGATTTTCAGGCCATAACACTAGCAAATGATGAATTAAAAATAACGAATCATACTATGGTTTATCCATGCAGCATGGATAAGGACTTAATTGCGATTGATTATTTTTCAGAAATTGATTATGAAATGGAAAATTCTTGTATTTATATGACGCACTCACCTAATGAAATGTTTGTAAAGACAGCTGAATATTATGGAATTCAAAGGATAGTTTTCATCGATACTAAAAATATTGTTGATTTAAAAAATAAATATTCTAATATTTTATGCCCTTTTAATTTTAGTTTTGGAAAAATTATTGATGTGCTTGAGCAATTTTGTCCTAACAACTGTCTAAATAATGTATGATAAACTACAGAAATACCCCAGAATATGATTGTCATGGCATACCAATAGGCTGTGCTGATTTTGTAATAAAAAGACATGATACTCGACCTGTTTTCAAGGTTGAAGTCACAGACTGTGAAAACCCCATAGATTTGACAAACTTGGTTGTTGAAGCAAGCATGTGGTGTAATGCTAAACTTAAAAATTCTATAACGACTACAGACATTGTAATTTCTTTTGCTGATAATATTGGATTTGAACAAATCAACTTGGATACAATTATTCAGGTGGGAGATGGCAGAGCATTTGAAAGAATGCTTGTTCAATCCATCAACGAAGAGGCAAAAACAGTTACTGTATATCGTGCCCAGATGGATACGAGTGCTTTTAACTGGAAAAAGGGAACGAAAATAAGACTTTTAAGGTTTCTAAACAATCCTGCGATAGGCGAGCTTATTTATGAGGATGAGACAAAAATCGATGGAACGGTTGTGCCAAATGTTTTGGCAAAAAGCATTCTTGTTTATGAGTGGAAATCTGGCGATACTTGCATGACGGGGAAGTATTTCTTTGAATTCAAAATACTTTCCATCTTGTATACCGATCCAGTAGACATCGGTTCACAGATTTCTGCAATAAATTACCATTGTGACAACGGTGTAGGTGTTCAATGGGTAAGAAGGTTTCCGAATGACAGAGAAGGTTTCTTGATCGAGGTTTTTGATTCACCAACAGCTGAATAAGGGGGATTTTTCTAGCATGGCAAATGAGATAAGGTACAGAGTAAATTGGAATATTAGAGTACCATCAGTTCGTGTAAATTTTGACAACCAACAATTAGGTGTGATGAACACAGACAGGGCGAGAAACCTTGCCTTTGAAAACAATCTTGATTTGATAGAAATTGTTCCTAATGCCAATCCACCATTATGCATAATAGCTGATTTTGGTAAATTCAAGTATGAAAACAACTTGAAAGAAAAAGAAAACAAAAAGAAACAAAAGGAATCCATACAAGCAATCAAGGAGATCAGATTGACTCCAACGATTGAGGAACATGACCTTAATACTAAAAAGAAAGCTATTTTGAAATTCATCGAAGAGGACAAGAAAGTTCAATTGACGATGAAATTCACACCAAGGGAATTGTCTCATAAGGAGATCGGAATCCAGAAGGTACAAGAAATAATTGAATTTTTCAAGGAAAAAATTCAAGTGGAACAACAACCAAAATTTGAAGGCAAAAGACTTTATTGTAGAATAGCACCCAAGGTGAACCAAAAAGTTTAAAATGGATACAAAAGAAAATTTTGATTTCAACTCTGAAATTTATTCTTCCATAATGAATTTTAGAGTTGAATTTGAAAAAAATAAAAAAATAGAAGACTTCATAAAATCTTTTTTGGCACAAAAAGATTTGGACATATTATTTGGTGACATGGGCGTTTTGCTTAAGCAATTTTTGTATTCCATCGATATCACACACCCAGAGTTGCCTGACTTTTTAGAAAAAAATATCAAATACGCTGCTATTGATGAAATAAATCAGATAATAGAACTCAATAAATATTGCAAAAGAAAAAAGAATTTGTTCTTGAATAGTAGGTTTTATAGCCTTTGTAGAGATTTCGCAAAAGAAAATCTTGGTGTATTTGGTAGAACTGTTGGCGATCCTTTGTTGACAAAAATGCATACACGATTCTTGCCTAAAGAAAAAATATGGAAAGCAAGAGAATCTAAAAAAGAACAAGTTATAAATATCATGTCAAAAAACAAGGATTTGTTGGAAAATCAAAATGGTGATTTCCGTTCTTATCACCACAACTCATTGAATATAGTTGATTTGAAAAACGATCTGAAAAACAAAAAAGAAATATTCGATAAAATGAATTGTTCCTTCATGTCAGCGCAAATAAACCATGCGATAAGCAAATTGGAAAAAGAAATCACATTGCAGAGTTTTGGTTTTCATAGAATTACTTTATCTACTGTAGCTTCTAACATCAAATCATCGATACAATTCAACAACGATGTTTATATCAAACCAGTTGTTGAAGAGATGGTTTCAGACAACAAAACTTTTTTAAGTAAAATTGTAAATCTTTGTGATAATGCTCCATCGTTGGAAAACAAATATTCTTTGTTTGATCATTATGCAATTGTTCTTCCGAAAAACGATGATTTGGGAATAATTGTTGGAGAAAGAGATTGTCAGACATATTTTATAGGATATAAAAATCATGAGTAATTTAACTATTTCTGAATCAGAATTGGTTGATTTGCTTGTTGAAAGCTATTTGCAAGGGATTTCCTCATATGCAGAATTGGCTGAGTCATCATGCTTGAAGATTTTGCAAAACTTTATCAAAAATAAAACAAACAAAACAGAGGTTAATTTTACTTTAAGTTTGGGTGCATCAATAGTTTCAACTTCAACTTTTGCTAAAAGTGTTTCTAGTTACTATAATGTTAATGAGCCAGTTGTTTATACTGGAGAATCTTAAGAATTAAAAATGTATTTCATAGTAACATAGGGATTTAAACATGAGTGCAAAAAAGAAGAGTGTAGAAGAAGTCGTTAAGGTTGACCTTGGCCCTGTAACAAGTGTTAAGCCTTGTGGTTCATTGGTTCTGCTTGAGCTACTGACAGCACAAGAGATGTTGAACACAGAGCTTATTGTGACCAAACAAAAGACTATGCAAGAATTTCAGGCTATTGTCTTGGCTGTAGGCCCAAGCTTGAACCCAGAAAACTGGGGTTTTAAGGTTGGCGACAGAGTCGTTCTCTCTGGAACTGGCGTTCCTGTTCCAAACTTCAATCATTCTGAAAGAGAGAAGGTTCTGATGGAACCACACAGCATTAAGGGAGTTCTTTCTTAAATTAAAGATGGAATATTACTCAGTTCTTGAGTTGAATAAAAATTGTACTCAAGAAGAAATTGAAAAATCTTACAAGAAATTAGCACTTCGTTATCATCCAGACAGAAATCCGGGTGATAACGAAGCAGCTTCAAAATTCGTTAAAATTCAAGAAGCTTACAATACTCTTAAAGATCCTGGCAAGAGGCAACAATACGATAATCCTATCCAACAAGGATTTAATCCTTTTGGGTTTCACATGAACATGCACATGAATCATGGCGACATGTTTGATACTGAAGATTTGGACATCAAGATAAGAATAAACATTGCATTTAAGGAGGCTGTTTGTGGGTGTGACAAGAAAATTTATATCAGTCGCAGACAACCATGTACCGGATGTTCTGGTTTTGGTTTCTCAGATTCATCCTTTTGCCATGCATGTCAAGGCAAAGGAGTCATCGTCAACAATGCAAACAATTTCTTTAGATTTCAAACCCCATGCGGAAGATGCATGGGTAAAGGAAAAATTGGCACAACAAGATGTTCAACTTGTGTGGGTCAAAAATACCAACAAGCAGAAGAAAAAGAAGTATCGGTAAAAATACCTTCTGGAATCATGAATGGAATGATCCTCAACTTGAATGGACAAGGACATCTTGGCACTACTGGCAGGGTTGGAAATGTTCTTATTGAATGTAGGATAGATGAAAATAAAAATTATCAGCTGAATGGATTAGATGTAAATTTTTATCACAGAATAAAGTACAGCACCATGATTTTTGGTGGAAAAATAGAAATACCAACATTTGAAGATGATGTAATTGAGGTTGAAATACCTCCAATGACTCAAAGTCTTACATCATTCAGAATCAAAGAGAAAGGAATGCCAGACATAAGAACAAATGGTTCTATGCGTGGTGATCTTGTGGCTATGGTTGTTGCTGATGTTCCACTTAATATTCAACAAGATGTTAAGACTTATTTGATAAATCACGGACTGTAGGTGTATCCTACTTTATAGTGTTTCCTCAAAAATTCAGGGCCATTGAATTTAGATGTGCAACTAATTATTTTTGATGCATTGTTGCTCTTATCAAATGGTAATCTTTGGAAAACAACTGTAATTTGAGTATGTTTTGGTATTATTGGCAAATCTCCTTGAATTCTTTTGTATTGATCTAATGAAAAGAATAATTTGCTGCCATCAATAAGTTCAATCGCTATTGGATTTTTTTTGTAGTCAAAAAACTTTACAATACCTTGTTTTGTTGTTGTTGGTACTGTTAATCTGTCATCTCCCATAGCAAAATCGATTCCGGGCAACCAAACCGGATGTCCAGTAAGAGACATGGTTGGATCGCCTTCAGAACCTGTCCATGCTGTGGAAACAAAGCTTCCACCACCTATATTTTCCATATAATTTTTGAAACTTAACAACATGATAACTTATATATAAATATGGAACTAGACTTAAAACCATTAACTCCATTTTTAGTAACAAAAAACAATGAACAAAATTTTGTTGTTTTTATAGATCATCTTAATAGAAAAGTTTATTCTTTGTCATCAATAGATGATGAAACTGAACACTATATCAAGGAAAAATTTGTGGAAGCTTTTTCATGGACTGAAAGTGTTTATGAGCCAGAAATAGTAGACCTATCATACTATCAGAATTATCTTGAATACTTGAAGAACCAACAAAAAGGCAAAGACTATGTCAGTTGAAAGAAATTCAATCAAGGTAAGCATTGATGCTGGCAACAAGCTTTCTGATTACGAAGCTGCATCAAGGAGACAGAAAGTATCACTTCAAGTATACATGTTTCAAGTTGTTAATTACATAAATGAAAACATACAAGATGAGATTGTAAGAGAAAAAGTTTTAAACTATTTCAAGAAGATACCTCATGGAGCATTAGCAAGAAAGTTTTCAAAATTCAATGAAGTAGTCACAATGTTTGAAGAAGAAATAAGAATAGCAAAAGAAAAAGAACAGGGAATTGTTCCGAAAAAAGCAAAGAAACTAGAAGTAGAAATAGATGATTTGATGGATTTGCAATCAGATCTTATTGACGATTGGAAGAATGAAGAAGAAAAGATAGAGCCAAAAGACTCGGATACTTTGACTAATTAGTTTTTTTAAATTATAATTCAATAGAGTTTTTCTTGAAAAGAAAGGATTTGAAATGAGTGCGTCAGAAGGTAAGAAGTGTTGTTCTGGTGGATGCAAGAGACAATATTTGGTTGGCATTGTTGCTGATGACCCTAGATTTATACCCCAATATCAAACAGATGGTGCTGCTGGTGCTGATTTAAGAAGTAGCGTTGATGTGGTTTTGAAACCACATGAAGTTTATACTGTAGATTGTGGGTTTTCATGTGAAATTCCAACGGGATACCACGCCAAGATAACTGCAAGAAGTTCTATGGGGAAAAAGGGAATTATAGTTACAAATGCCCCCGGTATCATAGATTCAGACTATAGAGGTAGAATTTGCGTTTTATTGATGAATCTTGGAAAAGAAGACTATCAAATCAGCGTTGGAGACAAGATAGCTCAATGGCTTATCGAACCAGTTTATAAGTTGCCTCATGTTCTTGCTGAAAGTTTAAGCGAAACAGCCAGAGGGACAGGTGGTTTTGGAAGTACAGGTAAAAACTAAAATGCAAAAAGTATACATGTGCATTACCGTGGCACAGGAAATTAACGGTAGAAACATACAAATACGAGTTGACAAAGCATCTAAAGACAAAACTGTCATAGATTCTTATCTGTCATCCTCCAACAATTCTTGGGTTGAAAAGATGAAAACCCCTGAAGGAAATGTTGATTTTTATTGTGAAAGACACCCACAAGAGGTAGAGATAACTGATGAATAATGTCTACAATCCATTAGAAGGCAGCAAGCCAGAACTTGTTCTGAATCTACAAGACAGCACAGAAGATTCAATAAGCATCATTGTCATACACAAGGATAGACCAGAGTATTTGAATATCTGTTTGCAATCAATAGCAGTTAATTCCTTGAATAATAGCTATGAAATTATCGTTGTTGACAATAATTCCGGTTCAGAAACCCAAGATTTCCTAGAAGACATCAAGGATGATGTGAAAGTCGTTAAAAATAACAAGAATTTATATTGGTCTGCTGCTTGTAACTTGGGAGTACAGGCAGCAAATCCAGCTAGTAAATACTTTATTTTCATGCATTCTGATGTTGTTGTCCTTAATCCTTCTTGGATGGATTTATTAGTTAATGTTTCCGAAGCGAATGGTTCTGGAATGGTTGGATTGGAGCTTGCAAATTACATCATTAACAATCAAAAAATTGAATTCATTTCTGAATGGTGTTTGTTAATGACTAGAAAAGGGTTTGAAAAAATTGGCCCTTGGAATGAACAACTTCCTATGATTGGCCATTCTTTTATTATGACCATAAAAGCACAAGTAAATGGCTTGAAACCACAAATTATGAAAAACAATCTTGTACATCACTATAAGATTTTTGGCGTTGATGTAAATGATTATCAAGTTATGACCGCAGAAGCTTCAGCTTTATTGCCGAAAATTTACCAACAATGTCAGAGTAGAAATGTGTAGATAGTATTGTCTAATTCAGGAGAATCATGAGAAAACAAAAACTAGTCAAGAAGAAAAAAGAAGAAGTACTTCCAACAAGCAAACAATCTAACAACTTTCATATAGAATTTTTGAATTCAGAGCAAAAGAATGCATGGAAGACATTTGAAGCGAATGACATAATTTTCTGTTTAGGTGCAGCAGGTTCTGGCAAAACATTTTTAAGTACAGCATATGCCTGCCAAAGTATTTTAAGCAAATCCAAGAAGAAAATCACATTAACAAGACCGATTATTGAAAGTCAGGAGAGTCTAGGGTTTTTACCGGGGTCGTTTTCTGAAAAAGTAGCTCCTTATCTCATGCCAATGTATGATTCTTTGGATGATTTGGTTGGCAAAAATGGTTTGCAAAGAGACATCATTAATCAAAGTATCGAGATATCTCCGATAGCATATCAGAGAGGCAGAACCCACAAGGACGCAATTTGCTTGTTTGATGAAGCACAAAATGCCACATATATGGGTCTTAAGCTGTTTTTGACAAGAATTGGAAGTAACGCAAAGCTAATCATCAACGGCGACCCTGCTCAAAGTGATCTGAGGGGAACTGTGGCTTTGATGGATATAGTCAAAAGGCTTGAGGGATTGCCCGGAATTGCCGTAATTAGGTTCAGCAATGACGCAATTGTTAGGCATCCTCTTATTGGAAAAATGCTGGAAAAACTATAGTTTAATAATTTTGTTTTATTATTCTATTATTCATATATATTTTAAATGTTTATCCAATAAGAGTGTAGATGAAAATTGTATGCAAAAAAGGTATTTTTATTAAAAGAAAAACACCCAAAACTAGTGTTTTGAGGTGGTTTTAATGCCTACTTGCGTATCATATAATAATATTGCCAGTTTTGGTTTCTATGTAAACCCTTTGTCTGCTCCAGCCGATGGTTATTCTTATACTTGTCAATCACAAATAACTGGATATTTATATGCAAATTGCGTTTGCAACTCAAAAAGCGTACAAGTTACTTGTACAAACAATAGTGTCTACGATGTAAGTATAATTGTCACAATATCTTCAGTACCTAATTCATTTACTGTAATATCTGGAGCATCGTTTAATCAAACATTTAGTTTGAATAATAATGATGAAATATTTGTTGGTTTTGACACTATGGATGTAGCAGTAGGTGCAGACGAAATTAGTGGTGAAATAAAAGCACTTTCTAGTGGCACTACAACAACATCGACCACAACAAGTACAACAGCTGCTCCACCATCACCAAGTCCATCACCATCACCATCACCATCACCATCACCATCACCATCACCATCACCAAGTCCATCACCATCACCATCACCAAGTCCATCACCATCTCCATCTCCATCACCGACCACAACAACAACTACTACTACTACTACTACTACTACTACATCAACTACTACTACATCAACTACTACTACATCAACTACTACTACATCAACTACTACTACATCAACTACTACTACATCAACTACTACTACATCAACTACTACTACAACGCCTGCACCATTAACAGGACCATTTTATGGAGAACAATTCTTTATAACAAGAACTGGAAGTAATTATGCATATGTGTCATCAGATGGATTGACATGGTATAGAACACAACCAACAGTATTGTGTCCAATTAATGTGCCAATAGTATACGCACAAAATTCTTTTGTGTTTGTATGTAATGTAAGTACTGCAAAAACAAGCGATTCATACAACTACACCCTAGGCAGTTCAGGTTCTCAAAATTATGAAGCAAAAGGATTGGCTTATGGAAATAACAAGTGGTTAATTGTTTTTTATAGTACAATAGGTGTACAACTTAATTTTTATTCTTATTCAACAGATGGTGTGAATTGGACTAATTCTAATTTCCCATCATCCATAAATGCCTATGGTGTTGTTTTTGCAAATAATCAGTTCATTGTATGGTCTGGAAGCACAATATTTACTTCATCAGATGGATTAACATGGAGTACTTCAACTACTTCAGAATCAAGTTTAGGTGAAACAATTGCATATAATGGCACAAGATATGTGGCGTATTGTAGCAATCAATTAAAATATTCTACAAATCTTACTAGTTGGACAAATGCATCTGGTGATGTTGTCGGTTCTTTCAGAAAAATAATATATGCAAATGGTAGTTTCTACGCTCCGTTTTATAACAGTAACAAATTAAATTATTCTTCAGATGGTATTACTTGGAGTCAAACCAATTTACCTTTTACTTCCAACTGGAATGATATTGCATATAATTCCTCTTCTGGCATTTTCGTTATAAATTCACTAAATGGTTACATCACAAGAACTACAAATCCTTTGTCTTGGTCTAATTTGACTTACATAAATCCAGATGGGCAAGGATTAAATCACATAGCATATGGCATTTTACAGGCTACTACCACAACAACTAGCACAACTACCACAACTACCACAACTACAACGACTAGTACAACTACAACAACTAGCACAACAACAACGCCTATACCTACAACCACTACTACCACTACAAGCACAACAACAAGTACGACTACATTATGTCCCGGTCAAATTGTAGTATCGGCAATCACATATTCTCAAAGTTCTGTTTATCCTGGTGATCAAGCTGCAACTAATGATTCTATGACGAATGGGATTTTTGCAGAGACTGTTTATACTGGAACGAATACAGCAGCTTTATCGTGGGTTCAAATGGATTTGGGATGTGTTTATTTAGTACAAAGAGTTGTGATCGGTTGTGATTTCAGCAATACATTAGTTGGTGGTTTTGGCAAAACATACACAGAAAACAAAGATGTTCAATATTCAGTTGATGGAACAAACTGGACAACAGCATTTAATACTGGAACATTCACACAAGGAATTCAGGTATACGGTGTATATTTTGTTGCAAGGTATATAAGAATTGTTTCTGTAAATGATTATTTGGCAGTTACTGAATTTTATGCTACTGGCCCGGTAGCTTTGATTGGCAATGTAACTATGGTTGCCAATAGTGGAAATTCAGTATTTGATAGCTTGGATCTTAGCATTTTTCAAAAAGTTGATTTGACTGGCAGTAATGGCTGGTATGTTGCTTATGGTTCTAATAGGTTTTGCATAGTACAGAAGTCATCAGTCACATCTGCAATTACATACAACGGATTAGACTGGGAGTATGCAAACAATCTTCCATACAACAATATTTGGGGTGGCATAACATTTGGCAATGGTAAATTTGTTGCAGTATTGCAAAATGAGCGTTACACAGCATATTCTTCTGATGGATTATCTTGGACTGGTGTAAATGCAGGCATAACATCTCCATATAATAACAGAAGAATAAAATATCTAAATAATCAATATTTTATATTAGCTGATACGAGATTGTTTTATTCATCTGATGCTATAACTTATAATTCAGTAAATTATGGTGTTGGTTTTGTTGGTGGTGCATATTCTCCAAGCAATTCTACTTATGTATTTTTGACTGCTGATGGCACTTTGTATTATGGCACTAATTTAAACAGTTTGACTACGAGGAGCGTAGGTTTTACAGCAACATATACAGATATTGAATTTTATAGTAATAATTTTTATTGTGTTAGATCTCCTTCTGCTTCTATGTCTTATATTGCTGCAAGTAATTTAGCATCTGGAAGCTTTACAAATGTTGGTGTTTCTGGTGGTGTTCAAAGAAATTGGATCAATTTAATCAGAAGCGAAGATTCAACCAAGTTAATTGTGGTTGATAATACAAACGCTATATCGTATGCAAGCGACAACACAGGTTTTGAATTGCCTGTTATTTTAAACAATAATGGTTTTTCTTTGAACAATGTGGCGAATGGGGCATTGAATACAACAACGCCTACACCACCATCAACTACCACAACTACTACAAGTACAACTACGACAACTAGCACTACGACTAGTACTACAACAACGCCTGTTCCGACTACGACAACAACGACAAGCACAAGTACAACAACAAGTACTACAACAACAACAAGCACAAGTACAACAACAAGTACTACGACAACTACTAGTACAACAACACCTGTTCCGACTACAACAACAACGACAAGCACAAGCACAACAACAAGTACAAGTACAAGTACTACAACAACAAGTACTACGACAACTACTAGTACAACAACACCTGTTCCGACTACGACAACAACGACAAGTACAACTACATCTACAACGACTAGTACAACAACAACTACTAGTACGACAACACCTGTTCCTACTACGACAACAACGACAAGTACGACTACTACAAGTACAAGTACGACAACTAGCACTACGACTAGTACAACAACAACTACTAGTACGACAACACCTGTTCCTACTACGACAACAACGACAAGTACAACTACGACAAGTACAAGTACAAGTACATCTACAACAACTAGCACTACGACTAGTACTACAACAACTACTAGTACGACAACACCTGTTCCTACTACGACAACAACGACAAGTACGACTACTACAAGTACAAGTACAAGTACATCTACAACGACTAGTACTACAACAACAACTAGTA
>Ga0222713_10000355_pt1 | contig 50751 bp, 55 predicted proteins | sample C33_649DmetaG_FD_165061 | JGI IMG/M metagenome (GOLD analysis project Ga0222713, IMG submission 165061) | Estuarine water microbial communities from San Francisco Bay, California, United States - C33_649D | ecosystem: Environmental > Aquatic > Marine > Unclassified | place: USA: California...
TTGTCCAGCCATTAGAAGCTACCTCCGTCATATACTGCACCATTAAACAAACTTACAATAGTGCCATCAGACTTTTTAACATAACCTTTTTTGTCTGCTATATTTACAGCCAACTCTCCTATATTCAACTGCCCAGATGCAGGCACTTTTCCAGATACTTCGGATCTTTTAGGTATTATTGGTAAAGTTAGACTTACTGTAAAAGAACTGCTATCTACAAGTGTTAAGCCAGAACTGGTAAATCTAAGGGTTACATTCCCACTTCCTGTCAAAATCAAATCAGTAAATGTCGCAACTCCAGCAACTGCCGCTACTGTAGTTGTTCCAGATAATGTTGCCGTTCCAGATTGAACTGCTACTGTTACACTATTTGTGGCTATTCTAACCAAACTTCCAGCAGAGTCGTTAATGTTAATTTTGGGTTGAACTAATAGTTGATTTGAATTATATCCTACAACTGGCTGGGTGTTGACACCTAGTTGGTTGGAATCATTTTCGTAAATGGCTATGAAAGCACCAGTGCCAGTTGTTTGTACAGACCATCTTGTGCCAAACGCAACTGTTTGCACTGGGGAGCTACGGTGAGTTGTAGTATTATCTCCAAGTCCCCCATATTGATTGTTGCCCCAACACCAAAGAGTTCCATCGCTCTTTGTTGCTGTTGTATGTGTTGCATATGATACGCTTGTCCATGTGTTTGCCGATCCGTACACCTGAACAGGAGAGCTACGGTGAATCGTAGTATTATCTCCTAGCTGACCTTGTGTATTGGTTCCCCAACCCCATAATGTACCGTCTTTTTTCAAGCCAAACTGACAGTCTGCCAATATCCAATCTGTACCAAAAGCAATCGTTTGGACCGGAGAACTACGATTTACAGTTGTATTGTCTCCAAGACTACCATCAGTATTTAAGCCCCAACACCATAAAGTTCCGTCTTTTTTAAGAGCAGCAGTAATACTACCTACACATCTTACAGTTGCCCAGTTATTGCCGCCAGCCACAGTTTGTACTGGAGAAGATCTATGAATCACAGTATTATTTCCCAGTTGCCCAGAAGTATTATCGCCCCACATCCATAGTGTTCCGTCTGTTTTAATTGCCGCAGCGTAGTTGGAACCACAACTAACATATTTCCAATTATTTCCACGACATATAGTTTGTATTGGAGAGCTTTTGTATGTTATGCTGTTATCTCCAAGCTGTCCACGATTATTTCTTCCCCAAATCCACAAAGTCCCATCTGTTTTTATTGCAGCGCTTGATTGGTATCCACAAGAAACCTGTGACCAGTTGTTACCTCCTGTAATCGTTTGTACAGGAGAGCTTTTGTTGCCACTACTATACCCATTTCCTAATCCTCCATTAGTTGCTGTGCCCCATATCCATAGCGTTCCATCTGTTTTAATTCCTGCTCTGATTTGACCTAGCAAAAATAAACCGGCAGATACGCTGACCCAGTCATTACCGCCTGCTATAGTTTGCACTGGAGAACTTTTGCTGGTTGCTGTATTATCTCCAGATGCTCCTTGAGTGCCTAGTCCGCATAACCACAATTGTCCAGCCATGATTAAAAGGTTCCCCCATCTGGAATGATGGCACCAGATGCAAAATGGAATGTCCAGATTTGTCCAGATGCTATACTTCCAGAAACAACCGCATTGTCTCCAATATGTCCACTTCTGACCGCACCAGACGCAAGGTTAAACCATGCAACTACTCCACTAGCAATCTTGCCAGACACAACCGCATTATCTGCTATGTCTGCTGTTATAATAGCGCCAGAAGCTATTAAATCAGCTGTAATACTGCCTGAAGCTATGTGGAATGTGCCAATTTGACCAGATGCAATGCTTCCAGAAACTACAGATGCATTTCCTAAGTCTCCAGATGTCACTATGCCAGATGCAAGTAATCCCCAGAATTCGCCAGATGCATTGACTCTTGCATAAACTGTATTTGCACTGTCCTGCCATTCAGTTAGATTTGCTGTCTGAGATGTAAATCCTCTAATAATTGTGCCAATTCTAGAAGCGCTTCCAGTTTCAACATGCAAGGCACCGGATGGAGTTGTTGTTCTTACACCAACATTCCCACCTGTAAATAAAGCAGCACCACCAGAGCCGTTACCAAATGTTGCAGTTGATGTGCCATCTGACACATACAAGGCAATTTTGCCAGAGCTTGCAGTAACAGTGCTGGCATCAATGTAAGCACCATAATAGTAATGTCCAACTGTTACAGAAGCAGCATTTACTAGAAGTCCGTATGCATAACTTGTTACGTTGCCTGCTATTTTGAATTGTGCGGCAATAGCAGGTCTTGCACCACCTGTGTTAGATGCCTCTGCGTATATGCCCCAGTTACCATTACCAGCAAAATTTGTCGCAGTGGAATAAATTCCATAAAAAGTAGCGTTGGCACCACCAGTCCCAGCAACATATAAACCATATCCATCCTGTCCGCCATTGTGTGGATTGATTCTAATTCCATAATGTGTTGGAGATGCGCTTCCATTTACATCTGCAAAGTCAACAAGTATGCCACCTATAGTGCCTAGTAACCCGCCCGTGCCAGATGTTATTGTTGCGCCATGATTTACTCTTACAGCATAAGTTGTTAAATTACTTGATCCTCTATTTGAATTGGTAATGAAAGTATTGCCATATGTTACAAAACCAGATGTTGCACCGCCGCTGTAAAGACCTAAAGTTGCAGTATTTGTTTGTAATGATTCAGCTGGATAAAGATTGCTATTAGTAACAGTTATTTTAGAAGTAGGATTTGTAACATCTCCAATACCTAAAGTACCACCAGATCTGGGGTTGAATATTAATCCGCTTGAAGTAAAAGTTCCAGCTGATCCTGACAAGCTGGCGGCTAAATCAATGTAATAAACACCACTTGCTGTAACTGGGAATCGATTTGTATTAGTAACATATGTCCCAGAACTAATGTGAAATGATCCAATACTTCCAGAAGCGATAGATCCACTTACAACGGCATTATTTCCAATGTGACCAGAAAGTACAGCACCACTACTCAAAGCAAAATTGTTAACAGTGCCAGATGCAATATTGCCAGATACTACCTGTCCACTACCAAGTGCTGCGGTACTTATTACACCAGAAGCTAAGTGGAATATTCCTATTTGACCACTAGCAACAGATCCAGATACAACTGCTCCATCCCCAATATGACCACTTCTTACAGCACCAGAAGCATGAGCAGACCATCCAATAGAACCGCTGGCAATACTTCCAGATACAACAGCAGCGTCTCCGATATGTCCGCTTCTTACAGCCCCTGAAGCATGGTTGAACCAAGCAATTATGCCAGAAGAAACTTTTCCACTAACAATAACATTGTCAGAAAGGTCTTCGCTCACAATTGTGCCAGAAGCAATTAGATTGGTTGTAATGCTTCCTGAACTAATATGGAATGTTCCAATGCTGCCAGAAGCAATTGATCCGCTTACAACAGCGTTATTACCAATATGACCAGAATTAACAGCACCGCTGCTTAAGGCAAATTGACTTACAGAACCAGATGCAATATTACCGGATGTTACTTGTCCACTACCTAATGTTGCAGTGCTGATTGTCCCAGATGCCAAGTGAACAAATCCAACTTGTCCAGAACCAATCATTCCACTTACAACACCGGCAGTTGCGATTCCTATCGTCAAGCTGCCAGATGGATAGTAAGGACCGCCAGCCAAACCACTAGCTGTATTCAAAGCAGCAGCAGCCCAAGAACCACCTAGCGCTGTGCTGCTACCAGCTATTGTAACTGTTGAATTTACTAGGTTGTTATTCGCCACAGTATTGGCAGCAATGTGAACACCACCAATAACACCAGAGCTTATCTTTCCAGAAGTCACTGCTCCGTCAGCAATATCAGAATTAATGACTGCGCCAGAAGCAATGTGTTCTGCTGTAATGCTGCCAGATGCTATTGCAAACTGCCCAACACTTCCACTAGCAATAGATCCGGAAACAACGGCATTATTTCCAATATGTCCTGAATTAACTGCACCGCTACTCAGTGCAAATTGTCCTACACTGCCAGAAGCTATGTTTCCAGATGTTACTTGTCCGCTTCCCAGAGTAGCTGTGCTTATAACGCCTGAAGCAAAATGATTTATACCTATTTGTCCAGAAGCTATTGCGCCTGAAAGCACAGAGCCTGAAGCCATCATCTGTGCAACAACACCGCCAGAAGCAATTCCTATGGTCAAAGCACCAGAAACATAATAGGTTCCAGCCAGCAGACCACTTGCTGTAGTTAAAGCTTGCGGGGTCCAAGAATTGCCTAAAGTAACATTAAGCCCTGCAATATTAATTGAAGAATTTGCTAGGTTGGCATTTTGTACTGTAGCGGCGGCAAGCTTGCTACCCGTAATTGTTCCTGAGGCTATGTTTAAGCCTAAAACTCCTCCAGAAGAAATGTGTGAAGATCCTATACTACCTGAAGCAATCGCTCCACTGGTGACACTGCCAGAAGCCATCATCTGTGCAACGACACCACCGGAAGCTATGCCTATTACTGCACTTCCCGAAGGATAATAAGTCACTGAAGACAAACCACTAGCTGCTGTGAGTGCAGCAGCAGTCCAAGATCCACCTAAAGCCGTTGAACTTCCGGCTATTGTTATTGTGCTATTTGCAAGTTTGTCGTTTGCAACAGTACCACTTGCAATGTTAATGTTATTGACAGCACCAATAGCAAGGTCACCACTTCCAACACTTCCGCTTATTATTAAACCTTCTACTAATCCACTTGCGAGATGCGCTGCTCCAATTTGACCAGAACCAATGGCTCCTGAAAGTACAGAAGAATTTGCTAGCATCTGGGAAACTACACCACCAGAAGCAATTCCTATTGTCAAACTACCAGATGGATAATAAGTACCGGCTAGCAAACCAGAAGATGTTGTAAGTGCAGCAGCAGCCCAACTTGCTCCAAGAGCAGTACTGCTACCGGCAATGGTAATCGTTGAATTGACAAGATTTGCATTAGCCACAGTATTTGCAGCTATGTGAACGCCACCAATTACACCAGAACTTATCTTGCCAGATGTGACTGCGCCGTCTGCAATATCTGCATTAATTACTGCGCCAGAGGCAATATGTTCTGCCGTGATACTGCCAGAAGCAATAGCGAATTGTCCTACACTTCCAGAAGCAATGCTTCCAGATACAACTGCTGCATTTCCTATATGTCCAGAATTAACTGCGCCACTACTAAGTGCAAATTTTCCAACACTTCCAGAGGCTATATTTCCAGATGTTACCTGTCCACTTCCAAGAGTAGCTGTGCTAATTACTCCAGAAGCAAGATGGAATAAGCCTATTTGTCCACTAGCAATACTTCCAGACAAAATAGATCCACTAGCCATCAATTGAGCAACTATGCCACCTGAGGCTATGCCGATAGTTATACTGCCGGATGGGTAGTAGGTTCCAGCCAACAAACCACTTGATGTAGTGAGAGCTTGTGCCGCCCAGCTTGCGCCCAATGCTGTAGAACTACCAGCTATTGTGATTGTAGAGTTTATTAGATTCGCATTTGCAATAGTATTCGCAGCAATTTTATTTCCGGTAACCTGACCAGAAGCAATATTGTTTGTATTTACTGCGTTGTCACCTATCGTGCCACTTACTACTACTCCGCTTGTAAGGACTGCTGTGCCAAGATTAGTACTGGCATAATTTCCACCAGTTGTAATGTCTATGTAGAAGCCTCTAGCAAGACCACCTTGCTCGAAAAATCTTAGTTTATTTTGATAAACATCGATTGTAACGCCAGCACCAGATAAAGTTGTATTGGTTACTGGTTTTGCAAGTAAAATTTCACCGCCTTCGTCTCCTACCGAATTGGTAACACTTACTTGAGGAACAGACAAAATGCTGCCGTCCCAAGTTAAAGACGAAGTTGCCGCTAAAAGATTATTATTATTAAATTGAATCTGACCCGATGAGCCAGCAGCTACCGCATTAGCTAATACGCCGCTAGCCAAATGAGAAACTGAAATTTGACCAGAACCAATATCTCCACTCTGAACAGCACCATCAGCAATTAACTGACTTGTAATTCCTCCAGAAGCAATGCCTATGGTCAGACTGCCTGAAGGATAATAAGTACCTGCCAACAAGCCAGAAGAGGTAGTAAGGGCTTGTGCTGCCCATGAACCACCAAGGGCTGTAGAACTACCAGCTATTTGTATTGTAGAATTTGCTAATTTGTCATTTGCAATAGTACCGGAAATTATATTGATATTACTTACGGAAAATTGACCTATTTTCCCGCTTGTGACGCTGCCAGACGCTAGGTGGTTTTGACCAATCTGACCGGAAGCAATACTTCCAGATACAACTATGCCGGATGACAACAGACCAAAAAACTCACCAGAAGCATTGATTCTTGCATAAGTATTGCCAGCACTATCTTGCCACTCTTGCAAGTTTGCTGTTTGGGCAGTATATCCTTTAACAATTAATCCCTTTAGAGAAGCAGATCCAATTTCTACTTGTAATTTTCCGCTTGGAGTATTGGTGTTAATGCCAACATTGCCATTATCGAATATTGAACTATTTCCAATTCCGTTTGTGCTGACAAATTTGGAAACATAATTTACAGTGCCACTTAAGTTGTTTGGACTAACTGCTGTTCCAGATGCCAAGTGATCAGCGCCGATCTGTCCAGAAGCTATACTTCCAGAAACTACAGCTGCGTTCCCAATTTGTCCAGAGATCACAGTTCCTGAAGACAAATTGAACCAAGCGATTTGGCCGGAAGCTATGTTGCCGGATACAACAATATTTGCAGCGAGATATCCTGTAAAAACACCACTGTTGTTAACAGAGGCAACAGTTGTTCCAGATGCATTAATCCATTCTTGCACAGTCGCCGCACCAGACAAAGTTGTTTTGACAAACAATCTATTGGTATTCACTGCGCCAAAAGTAGTGGAAATTCCAACAAGACCACTACTGTTTACAAAGAAAATTGGATTGCCAGAGATATTGCCGACTTCCAAAATCAACCCTTGAGATGAATCGCTAACTGTAAAGAGTTCTCCATTCACACCCGTAACAGACAATGCGTTGGAACCGCTGGCTGTTGAAACGACACTTAAAGTCTGTCCATCAAATGTAAGATTCGCTTCAGCATTACCTAGATTTGTCCCTGAAGCAAGACTAGTTATAATCCTATTATCTGAAGGATTAGTTACGGCAAACAATACTCCAGAAGCTACATGATTAGCTCCGATTTGACCAGAAGCTATGCTGCCACTAACAACTGCATTGTTTCCAATATGACCTGAAAGAACAGCACCAGAAGCCAAATTTACGGAAGATATGGAACCGCTAGCCACCTTGCCAGAAACTACGGCATTGTCAGCGATATCTACGGATATAATTGCACCTGAAGCAATTAAATTCGCTGTAATACTGCCAGAGGCAATATGAAATGTACTTATTTGCCCCGAAGCTATGCTTCCACTAACAACTGCATTGTTTCCAATATGACCTGAAAGAACCGCACCGCTGCTCAATGCAAAGTTGTTAACAGTGCCAGATGCTATTGTGCCTGAAACTACCTGTCCACTGCCTAAGACTGCTGTGCTAATTACACCAGAAGCCAAGTGATAAAAACCTATTTGCCCTGAGGCTACACTTCCAGAAACTACTGCACCATAGTCTATGCTACCACTTCTAATTGCTCCACTACTTATATGTGCCCAGCCAATTTGTCCGCTTGCGATGCTTCCAGAAACCACTGCTGCATTGCCTATTTGACCGGAATTGACTGCACCACTTGATAAATTGAAAGAAGCTATAATCCCTGAAGCAACCTTGCCGCTTACAATAAGGAAGTCAGATAAATCTTCAGAAACTATGGTTCCTGAAGCTATGTGCTCGGTTGTTATTACACCCGAAGCTATTGCAAATCTACTTACAGCCCCGCTTGCTATGCTTCCTGAAACTACAGCATCGTTTCCTATTTTACCAGAGGTTACAGCGCCAGAACTTATGTGAAATTGTCCAACACTACCAGAAGCTATGTTTCCAGATGTTACTTGTCCTGAACCTAGTGTTGCTGTGCTTATAGTTCCAGAAGCAAGATGTACAAAACCTATTTGTCCAGAACCTATGTTGCCCGAAACAACTGCATTTGCCTCTATGTGTCCGCTTCTTACTGTACCACTACTTAGGTTGAACCAAGCTACGATGCCACTTGCTAATTTGCCAGAAATTACAGCATTATCTGCAATTTTTTCAGAACCGATAGAGCCAGACGCAATTAAATTTGCAGCAATAGCGCCTGAGGCAATTGCAAATGTCCCTACTTGACCTGAAGCAAGAGAGCCAGAAACAACGGCGGCATTACCAATATGACCAGAAAGGACCGCTCCGCTACTTAAGGCAAAGTTGTTAACACTTCCTGAAGCTATGACACCAGATGTTACTTGTCCACTACCCAATACTGCTGTGCTAATTACGCCAGATGCTAAGTGATTGATGCCAATCTGACCAGAGGCTATTTTGCCTGATGTAATAGCACCGCTGCCGACATTATTGTTGAGTACTGAAGCATCGGCTAGATGTGTAGAACCTATTGCTCCAGATACTATAGTTCCAGAAAAAACGGAACCATTAGTTATATGACCACTTCTAACAGCCCCGGAGGCAAGGTTAATCCATGCTACTATTCCAGATGTAAGTTTCCCGCTTACAATCGTGGCATCAGCTAATTTTTCACTGTTGATTGACCCAGATTGTATTTGATATCCAGCAATACTACCTGAAGCAATATGATACTGACTAACTTGACCACTGGCTATGCTGCCAGATACAACTGCGTTATTGCCGATGAATCCAGAGGTCACACTTCCAGATTTCAACATGGCTGAATCAAGAACGCCACTTGCCAAGTGATTTACAGAAATTTGTCCTGAACCAATATTTCCAGATAAAACAAAACTATTTTTCCAAACACCAGAATCGTAATAAAGTATTTGATTATTTGTGGCACTTGTAATATTGACATCAGATAAACTGTTTAAACTCAAGGATATTGTGCCACCGCCAGCACCAGCTGTGTTCCTGAATGTACCACCTTGAATGAAAGTGGCATCAGCAGTGGTATTTAAAGCTGTTGCTCCTCCTCTGATTATGATGTATCCCAAAAATACGGCAGAACTAGCCGTCATGGTATCTTCGTCAAAATCCTCAACAACTATGTTCTGGGCAGCAGTACCACTGTCATCATATAAAACTCTTCCATAGTAAATGTAAACATTGTTTGTATCTTTTGGAATATAAAAAACTCTTTGTATAGTCCATTTATCACTTGGCACGGTTCCCGGAGTGCCATCGCCATCATCATATTTTGTTGGATCAACAGACGAAACCGCCGTGTCAAATGTGAATGTGCCTGCAACAGAAGACCTATATGCATAAGTAATCGTGGCAGCCGATTTTGAAGACTCTGAAGTGACGCTTGTATTATTGACATCATTTTCATAATTACTACCAAGCGCAAAAGCAGAACCTGAATTTCTGTCTAAATTTAAATTCGCTCCATTAGCCGATATGTCTAGGCCATCAAGTTTCAAAGGTCCAAAACTTAGAACAAATGTTTCTACTTGACCCAATCCGTCATAACTGGTTAGTGGTCTTGGACCAACATCCGTGATGTTGGTATGGTCTGCATGAACAACAAACCCCATGATAATATGGTTGCTAACTTCATCTGGAGTAAATTGCGTATGTTGTTGAACAAGAGTGCCACCAGACGCTATAGCAACATATGTTACATGACTTCCACTGAAAAGAGGTGTTTGATTGTTAAAAGCACTCCAGCTAACATTAGTTACCTCTGGAATCCCACTTGCATTCCAAGCTACAACAAGCTGCCCCTGACCAGCTGATATGTTGTATGTTAGATTACCCGAATTTAAGGTAATTAAGCCGCCACTAGTAAGACCAGTTTTTAGTTGCTGTTTGTAACGATCAGAACTGATTCCACCAAGTCCTAAAGCATTGTTTATAGTTGCGCCAGAACTGAAATGATTTGTTCCGATTGACCCAGAAGCTATGTTGCCACTTTGTACAGAACCAACACCTAGATTAAATGTTGTTACTGCACCCGATGCCAAATTGCCAGAAGCAACAGCATACGGGCTAAGATTGCTAGAAACTATTGTGCCAGAAGCTATGTTTGCGGAATTAATTGATTCAGAACCAACCTGACCGCTTATTACTGCACCGCTGCTCAAGGCATATTGATGTACGCTGCCAGAAGAGATACTGCCAGAAACCACGGCTCTGTTGCCGATGTGTCCAGACAACACAGCCCCACTACTGAGGGTAAAATTGTTTACTGTGCCAGAGGCTATATTTCCAGATGCAACTTGTCCACTTCCCAAAATTGCTGTGCTAATAGTGCCAGATGCAAGATGCACAAAACCTATTTGTCCAGATGATATGTTGCCAGAATTTACTGCGTTGTTGGCAATTTGACCAGAGTTGACAACACCGCTGCTCAGATTGCTGGTCGCCACTCCACCGGCTGCAATTTTGCCACTGCCTATAGAGGAATCTGCAATATTGGCAGATGTGATTCCACCGCTGGCAACTGCAAATGTACTTATTTGTCCACTTGCAAATGATCCAGAAACTACTGCATTATTACCAATTTTACCAGATGTAATAGCGCCGCTACTTATTGCAAATTGACCAACTTGACCACTTGCAATATTTCCAGATGTTACCTGTCCGCTACCTAATGTGGCTGTGCTGATAGTGCCAGAAGCCAGATGTATAATTCCTACTTGACCACTACCGATATTGCCTGAAAGGACAGCATTGTCAGAAATATTACCAGAATTTACTGCACCGCTGCTTAGATTAAACCATGCTATTGATCCAGACGATATTTTCCCAGAAACAACGCTATTGTTTACAATTTTTTCTGTTGTAACAGACCCGGAGGCAAGTTGAACTCCATCAACAGCGCCACTACTTATTGCAAAGTGACCTATCTGACCGGATGCTATGTTGCCTGAAACAACTGCACCATCTGCGATATGCCCAGAATTTACTGCCCCTGAACTTATATGAAAATGACCAATAGATCCAGATGCTATACTTCCAGAAACTACAGCTGCATTTTGTATTTGACCAGATGCAACGCTGCCGCTGCTTAGATTTTGCCAACCTATTACACCGGATGCTATTTTGCCTGAAATAATCAGAAAATCAGACAAATCTTCGCTTATTATCGTTCCAGATGCAATCAGATTGGTTGTAATAGTCCCAGAAGCTATGTGATATTCACTGATTTGACCGCTTGCAATATTTCCAGATCGCACAGCTGCCGTGCCTATTAGTCCTGAAGCTACCGCTCCAGATGTTAAATTAAACCAACCAATGCTTCCAGAAGCTATCTTACCACTTATTATTGAATTGTTAGCCAAATCTTCAGATGTGATAGTACCTGAAGCAATATGCTCTCCAGTAATTACACCAGATGCAATCGCAAAAGGACCAATACTACCAGATGAAATTGATCCGGAAACTACTGCATTATTTCCAATATGTCCTGAAAGCACAGCACCTGAAGACAATGCAAAATTGTTGACTGTACCACTGGCAATAACCCCAGAAGTGACTTGTCCACTACCCAAAACTGCCGTGCTGATTACACCGGAAGCGAGATGATAAAAACCGACTTGTCCTGAGGCTATAGAACCAGAAACAACGATGCCAGAGGCAAGTTCGCCTTTTATGGTTCCGCTGTATACAACCAACCCATTTCTGGCTATAAACTCATTTGACATTTATTTTCCCAATCTTTATTTAATCACTAAAAGTATTTACTCAAATATCAAAAATAAAGTGAAAATTTAAAAGTATAAACTTGTAGCTACGAATACTTTATTTAGTGTTTTATACTAATCCAAATCTGCTTGAATTAGTTGTGTAACTATTTAATACTTCCGTACTAGAAAGATTTGTATTATAAATTTTCACGATTGCCAGATCACCATTCATAAAATTACCTGCGGAAAGACCATCATCCCATCGTCGCATAAGTCTAATCTCGCCGCCAGATAATGGAGTAGTGGCTACAGATGCAGTACCTCCATTTGCAACACCATTTACATATTGTCTTACGATGCTGCCGTCATATGTGCCTGCGATTTGATACCAAGTGTTTATTGATGGTGAAAATCCAGTTGTGTTGTACCAACCGCTCCTGAAAAATCCAGCAGCTAAGTTGTAATTTATTGGTGCATTATTTGTGCCTAAACTAAAATTTAAGTTTGCGGATAAATCGTATTGGTTTGTTACAACTGAAGAAACTTTGCTACTTATAGACGAAGAAAATCTTACCCAAGCTTCCACTGTCCACTTAGATAAATTTCCAATGTTTGCAATCGTTCCGTATTCAAAATTTGAATCAATAAAATTTAAATATCCTCCAAAACTTGAACTGTATGTCGGGGTATTAAACAAAGTTGCATCATTATTATTTGCAGTCAAGTCGTACCAAGAAGAACCAGAACCAGAATAAGAACTAGTATTACCAGCATCTAAGTATACCAATAAACTTGAAGGATATTCTGCTGGAGCAGATATTTTTGTTCTCCCAAGAATTTTTGTTGGTTGTAAAATCTTAATACTCATAAATATCCTTAAATTTTAGTTATTGTTACATAACCATGATTTGAATTACTACCGCTAGTACCACTTATAAAGGTGCCTGCGTAATAACTGCCACCGCCACCTCCAAATTGACCATCACTAGCTGCGCCGTTACCACCTCCGCCTCCACCTGAGTAACCTCCTCCTCCTCCTGCCCAACAATAATTAGCATAACCGCTATTATTGCTTCCATCGCCTGCACCGCCACCTCCACCAAAGCCTCCAGCGACTGTAAAATTGCTATTTACTGTAGTAAAACCTCCGAGCCAACCTCCCAATCTGCTCAATCCTTGCAAGCCATTAGAAGCAGCACCATCGGACGATATTCCAGCACCGGGACCGGCAAACAAGATTCCTCTTGTGCTTTTACCACCACCACTACCACCAGTACCTCCAGCAGCCGTAGATCCATTTGCTATGCTTACTGTCGAGCCAGATGTTGTGTCATATTTACCGTGTGCTGTTGTCTGAGATGTCAGCAAATTTGTACTCGATGCAGCAGCGCCACCGCCTCCTCCTGCAACCACATAATAACTGATAGAAGAACTATTATAAACAAAACTGCCGCCTCCACCTGCGCCACCGCAGTAATTACCTGTTGGACCTGCACCTCTATTGCCTCCCATTTGCCCAACAACAATTGCAACTATAGTGCTTTTTGTTAAAGACACTCTGGTAGTCAAAACAGCACCATATCCACCTATTCTGTTGGGAGAGACTTGTGTGTTGTTTCCTCCAGCAGCACCCGCAGCGGTGATCTCGTAAGTAGCATCTTCAGGCACAGTCCATAATTGAATCCCTTGTGTTGTCATATTGAAAAAAGCAGTATTTTGCGTCCATGAAGCGGATGAGTAAGCTGATTGGCAAGCAGATAAAGTGGGACCACTCCTTCCAGTTGCGCTAGCGTTTGTAAAAGTAAATGTAGAAAAGTCATACAAACCAGATGTTGGAATTCTTCCGAGAACAGTATTTGCTTTAATCACGCAATTGTTTGTCAGAATACTCATGTGACAATTCTTGCTCCTACGCTTACATTCCAAGTTCCAGAAGTTATGTTAGCTCTGAGGGTAAGATTTCCACTCACAATTAGTGCTGAAAAAGCTAAGGCTATCGTTGAGCCACCCATATCAGCAGTCGAAGTTTCGCTGTAATTAACTGTGTCTAATCCAGAATCCCATACAGCAGTAACATTTCCCGCCCTAGAACCGCTACTCACAGTATTTCTTACAAAATATTCAAAAAATCCCGCTTGACCAGCAGTATCTGGAATGCTGAATGCATCAAATGTCGTAGTCTGACCGCTTGTTAAACTGCTAAATGTTCTACTGAATCCAAACGAACTTACTTCAAATACAGTTGTGTTAGATGCATTCACAACTTGCAACAACGAACCACTTGTAATGTCATTTACAGCCAATAGAGTTCCAGAAACTCCTGTCACTGACAACAGGGTGCTACCTGCACTAGTGCCAGTCACGGCAAGCGTAGTTCCATCATATGTCAAATTAGTTTCTGCGTTGGCTTGGTTTGTGCCCGAAGCAAGGCTGGTAAGAATTCTATTATCAGAAGGATTAGTTACAGTGAAAAGCACTCCAGAAGCTACATGATTAGCCCCGATTTGACCGGAAGCAATGCTACCTGAAACTACGGCGGCATCACCGATATTTCCGCTCCTTACAGATCCTGAAGCCAGATTGAACCAAGCAACAACTCCGGATGCAATTTTTCCAGAGATTACAGCACTATCGGCAATCTTTTGAGATGAAATTATACCAGAAGCCAAAGCAAAAGAACCAATTTGTCCAGATGCAATATTTCCAGAAAGTACAGATCCAGAAGAAAGATTAAACCAAGCTACAACACCGCTTGCAACTTTACCAGATACCACTGCATTATCAGCGATATCAGCAGTAATTATTGCGCCAGAAGCTATCAAATCCGCTGTAATACTACCAGATGAGATATGAAATGTGCCAATTTGTCCAGAAGCTATGCTCCCACTCACAACGGCATTATTTCCAATATGACCTGAAAGTACAGCACCAGAAGACAAAGCGAAATTATTCACTGTTCCAGAAGCAATTACGCCAGAAGTTACTTGCCCAGAACCCAAGGAAGCTGTTGACAAAAGTCCAGATGCCAAGTGATATAAACCTATTTGCCCAGAAGCTATATTGCCAGAGTTGACAACTCCAGAACCAAGAGTAAACCAAGAGATTGAACCACTAGCAATTTTTCCAGACACTACAGCATCGTCAGCAATATCGGCTGTTATAACTGCACCAGAAGCAATATGTTCTGCTGTTATGCTGCCACTTGCAATCGCAAATTTACCAACACTCCCGCTAGCAATGCTGCCTGAAACAACAGCTGCATTACCGATGTGACCAGAAAGAACCGCTCCACTACTAAGTGCAAAATTGTTTACTACGCCAGAAGCAATCACACCAGAGGTGACTTGTCCAGATCCAAGAGTTGCTGCGGATATCACACCAGAAGCTAGGTGAATTGAACCTATTTGACCAGAAGCAATAGATCCACTTACTACAGAGTTGTTTCCAATATTACCTGAAAGTATGGCACCAGAAGAGATATTAAACCAAGATACAATTCCACTAGCTAATTTTCCACTAGTAACTGCGTTGTTTGCAATATCTTCAGAGCCAATAGCTCCAGAAGCAATCAACTCACTTGTTATACTTCCAGAAGCCAGATGATATGTTCCTATTTGACCAGAAGCTATGTTTCCACTTACAACTGCGTTATTGCCGATTTGGCCGCTGTTTACTGCACCACTAGAAAGAGCGAATTGACTTATTTGACCAGATGCTACATTTCCACTTACAACTGCGTTATTGCCGATTTGACCACTATTGACAGCACCACTTGACAGATGCATCTGACCTATTTGTCCAGACGCTATGTTTCCGCTTACAACTGCGTTGTTGCCAATTTGACCACTATTGACAGCACCACTTGACAGATGCATCTGACCTATTTGACCAGATGCTATACTGCCACTGACTACTGCTGAATTTCCTATCAAACCACTTACAATTTCTCCAGATGTAATTGTAAATGAATCAATTACGCCACTAGCTAAGTGATAGAAACCAACCTGACCTGAAGCGATATTGCCACTTGTTACTGCGTTATCGCCCAAGGAGCCAGAAGCTATTGCTCCACTTGCAATATGGAATTGACCGATGCTTCCACTAGCTATACTGCCAGAAACAACTGCTGCATCACCAATTAATCCACTGGTGATTTCTCCAGATGTAATTGTGAAAAGTTCATTCATGCCAGAAGCAAGATGAACAGGTCCGATTGAACCAGAAGCGATACTACCACTTACAACTGCATTGTTGCCGATTTGACCGCTGTTTACTGCACCGCTAGAAAGAGCAAATTGACTTATTTGTCCAGATGCTATATTTCCGCTTAAAACAGAATTGTTGCCCAGCAGCCCACTTACGATTTCCCCCGACTGTATTGTAAATAGAAGCTCAAGACCGCTAGCCAGATGTGTTAATCCAATCTGACCAGATGCGATGTTGCCAGAACTCACAGAGTTGTTGCCAAGATTTCCTGAAAGTACAGCACCGGAGGCGAGATTGAACCAAGCGACAACTCCGCTTGCAATTTTTCCACTTATAATTGCATCGTCAGCGATTTCTTCACTTGTAATAGATCCCGAAGCAATATGCTGGGATTGTATAACGCCGGAAGCAATATGAAATGAGCCAATCTGACCAGACGCAATGCTACCGCTTACCACGGCACCATTTCCAATCATGCCAGAAACAACTTCTCCACTTGTTAGTGTAAATTGTTCTGTCAGACCGCTTGCCAAATGATAAATACTAATTTGACCAGATGCTATATTTCCAGAAGCAACTGAGTTGTATCCCAGATTTCCAGAATTAATCGCAAATGTTCCAATGTTGCCAGAGTTGACAACTCCAGAACCAAGCGCAAACCAAGATACTGACCCACTCGCAATTTTTCCAGACACTACAGCATCGTCGGCAATATCAGTTGATATTACCGCACCGGAAGCAATATGTTCTGCTGTTATGCTGCCACTTGCAATTGCAAATTGACCAACACTTCCACTAGCAATGCTTCCAGAAACAACGGCTGCATTTCCTATATTTCCAGAAAGAACCGAACCAGATGCAATATTAAACCAAGCTATTACACCACTTGAAATCTTCCCGCTGACGATGGCGTTGTCAGCAATATCGACAGACATTACTGCGCCAGAAGCAATCAAGTCAGCTGTAATGCTGCCAGAGGCGATATGGAAAGTGCCAATAACACCTGAAGCGATGCTGCCTGAAACTACGGCAGCATTTCCGATATGACCGGAAAGGACTGCGCCGCTGCTTAGTGCAAAATTGTTTACTGTGCCTGAAGCAATTACACCCGAAGTGACTTGTCCACTACCCAATACAGCTGTGGATATTACACCGGATGCTAGGTGAATAGACCCTATTTGCCCAGATCCAATGCTGCCTGAAATTATTGCTGAATCAGCTATATTGTTGCTTCTAACCGCTCCTGAAGCCAAGTTGAACCAGTCAACAACTCCAGATGCAATTTTTCCACTAATAATTAAATCATCAAATAATTTATCGCTGGTTATTGTTCCAGAGGCAATGTGGTGACCAAATATAACGCCAGAAGCTATTTCGTATTGGCCAATTTGTCCAGATGCTATGTTTCCAGAAACAATAGCTCCATAACCAATATGGCCAGATTCGATAGCACCGCTACTTATGTGTTCATGACCTATTTGTCCGCTTGCGATGTTGCCGGACATGACTGCCCCATCAGACAGATGCCCAGATCGAACGGCCCCAGAACTTAAAATATACCAAGCAACAACACCAGATGCTATTTTACCGCTGACAATCAATTCTTCAGCTAGGTCTTGAGAAGTTATAGTTCCAGAAGCTATCTGTTGTGTGGTTATCGCACCAGAAGCTATGTGATATGTCCATATCTGACCCGAAGCTATGCTGCCAGAAACAACAGCATTATTTCCGATGTGTCCTGAGAGTACAGCACCACTACTTAGTGCAAAATTGTTAACAGTTCCAGATGCTATAGTACCTGAAACTACCTGTCCAGATCCAAGGGTCGCAGTCGAAATTACACCCGAAGCTAGGTGGTAATATCCAATTTGTCCAGAAGCGATGTTGCCTGAAACGACAAGACCAGAAGCAAGATATCCTGTAAATATACCACTGGCATTTATTGATGCCATAGTTGTGCCAGAGGCATTTTTCCATTCTTGTACTGTTACATTACCGGATAAAGTCGGTGTTACAAATATTCTGTTTGCATTTACAGCACCATAAGTTGTCGCTAAGCTTATTAATCCGCTGCTATTTACAGATAATATCGGAGATCCAGAAATACTTCCAACTTCAAGAATAATACCATCAAGAGCATCAGTCACAGTGAAAAGTTCACCGTTCACTCCTGTTGCTGTAATTACATTTGATCCACTGGTGCTTGATGTTATACCTAAAGTTTGGCCATCAAATGTAAGACTGGATTCAGCGTTTGCTTTGTTTGTCCCAGAAGCCAAACTTGTAAGAATTCTATTGTTTGAAGTATTTTCAACATTAAACAAGACACCTGAAGCAATATGATATTGGCCAATTTGTCCAGAAGCTATGCTGCCCGACACCACGGAATTATTTCCAAGGTAGCCAGATGTTATTTCTCCCGAAGAAAGTTTTAATTCATCAAATAAACCGCTTGCAAGATGGGAAGCTCCTATTTGTCCTGAACCTATTGTTCCTGACAAAACAGATGAGTCTCCAAGAAAACCACTTGTTACAAATCCTGATTGTTGATGCAAATAAAGTGCATCTGCTCTTGGTTTGCTTAGACCACCATTATGACCTGTTTGGCTATTAAACATATTCAAACACCAACATATGATATTGTTTGTGAGGCTGCATCAGAAATAACAAAAATTCTATTTGTATTGTCTACTGGCAATGACACGCTTTCTCCCGCTCCTAATTCAAATCCCGTCAATGTGGTCACACCTGTCAGACCGACATAGACTGTGCCTGAATTTCCATTATTTGCTTTCACAGTTACTGACATAAAAACGGGGTTATTAGGAAGCTGAACTTGGGATGTGCCTACAGTGGTTTGTCCTGCTACAAAATTGCTTCGTCCAATTTGTTGATCAGATGCAACAACAACTGGTCTGCTATTTGCGCTAGTTTGCAAGCCCTGCGCTGCGTCTCTGACTACTAAGGCTATAGCAGACGAGGATGGCAATGATGTTGTCAGAGCTACAGCCTGTGAATCAGCATCTGTAACTTGTATTGGCATTGCAGTTTGTATTCTTGTCAAATCTGACATCAGTCCACCTTACTGTATTGGCTTCTATTGCTTAAAATATATATCAATAAAATACAATATGTTCTAAATTTGATTATTTTAAATTTTAATCTAAAATGAAAGTAACAAATAAATGGGGAAAAAGATATGCAAAAACTTTATATTAATGGCGAAAATATAATTATTGACTCAACTTATACTCTAAGATGGGTTGAAAATGTTGATAAACCTGCTATTCCAGTGCTGTATAAAAATGGCAAACGAGTTGTTAAAACTTGGAATTTAGTCCTTAATTATATTTCACCCGAAGATCCATACGGTGAAAATGCGAATACTAATTAACATCAGTCATAAACTTCTCCTGTTGCCACGTCAATATGTTTGCACCGGATGCTTGTATCAACAATTAGGCTATATCCAGCATCACGAGCTTTTTGACTGAAGAAACTATCTTGTGTTAAATTATCTGTAGTTGCAAAATAAGGAAATTCAGTAGCAAGGAAAACAGACATAGGAAACAAGGTACATCCCATCGGAATGGTATAAACTTCGTGCATTTGACCATCCGCTGGTAATGCTTGGCGCTTACCATCAATCAAAATAATTGGTGTGCCTTCTTTGCTGGCGGTCTTCTTTGGATACCAACCACCTAATATTATTTTCTTATTTTGTGAATTTCTAAAGTGACTCATCAATTTTACAAAAGCATCTGATGGAGGAAACGTGTCATCCTCAACGCTAAGCATAAAATCTGCTTTGTCTTTTAATGCAGTCATCACTGCATCGTTATAAGCATCGTGTACATTTCTTCCATAAACATTATAATATTTGACTTGTACTCCAGACGGAATTTCCAACTTTTCTAAAACTGGCAAACTCGAAGCTTTTTCTCGTGTAGGTACTACAATCAAGCATTTTATATCACCAACTTCAAGATATTTTTTTTCAACTTCTCTTACATGATCTAGTTCTGGCACTCCTGCCATTCCAATCTGTCTTAAAGCCTCATGGTTGCCTGCACCTATCCGACCAGTAGATTGTACATCTTGATAAGCCTGTCTTTGTAGACGAAGCTTCCAATACTGTTCTTGATTTGCATCAAGCTCGTTCCTTGAATATTTCTTTGGAAATGATTGCCAGATATTATACAGGCATTCAAATTCACGCAAAGCACCGAGCATAGCCCTGTCTTGTTCTTCAAGGTCGATTTTTATAATATCGGCTTCAATCTGATCTAGTTCGTTGTGTTTGGCCTCTAGTTCGGCAATTTTGATTTCAAGTTTTCTTTTGTTTAGTTTTGCTCTTCTTATATTATCATACTTAATCTGCATCTCTAATACACACTGAGCATATCTTTGTTCATCAGTATCGTGCTGCCCAACTACGAACTTATTTAAAACATATCCAGTTCTGGGTTGCTGTATTTCAAGAAAAGCTCCTTCTAATTCCTGAATAGACTTCAGAACATTATCAATTCTTTCATCAATTGGGGCAAGATCATTCATAGTTGTACCTCTTAATATCATTATAGTTAATTTTTAACTATAACACTAAATAATTCATATGCATAATCAAGATAACCCTTTGGAAAATGTCAAAGAAATTTTGGAAGTTTCTGCAGAAGATTTAGCAAAAATATTCCAAGAATATTTTTCAACTAAACACCAACTGTTAGACGAATCTATTCAGTCAACAAGATATGCTGTAAATGTTGATTATAGAACAACCATGGATGAAATCAAATTTGGATTTGCTAAAATAGCCCTTGGCTATGTGAGTGCAGCCTTAAAAAAATTAGGATTTCATATTAAGCTTGTTTTTACAGAAAAACCTTTGCGCATAATTGTCTCATCAAGAAACTGGGATGATAATGAATGGGTTGGCATGATCTCTTATAATTCAACCTTGGGTGCATTTATATTATCAAAAGGATATTATAATAGAAGCAAAAAGACCGTGACTGTTATGCGTTCCACAACTATTGATGGCTCTGTAAATGCGTCAAATATGGCAGAGAAACTAAAAAGTACTATGGATTCATTAGAACATGAGCCTATTAGAAAAACACCAAAAATAGAAATTAATCTTAAGCGTGGACCAAAGTCGTGATTAAAAATCAAGGTGCTGGTTTTTTGTTTTATACTTCAGACAGTGTGCTTTTACTTTTGAAAGCAAAAAATTTACTATGGGAAATACCCGGTGGCAAGAAAAAACAAAACGAAAAACATATTGAGGCCGCTAAAAGAGAAACAAAAGAAGAAATAGGCAAACTTCCCAAACACACAAGGACAGGATTTCAGTTAATTGAAACAGATAAACACGAATTTAAAATATATTTTGGCAAGGTACTAAAAAAGTTTTCTTGTAAAATTTCCGATGAACACCTTAAATGGAAGTGGATAAAAATTGATAAATTAAAAGAATACAAACTACATCCCAAAGTAGAAAAAGCCGTGCAGTTTATAAAAAATACACTGCACGGCCCGAAAAAAAGTGGAGATTGGTTTTCTTCTTTTTAACCTTTAATAATTTCAATGCCTTCCATAGGATTTTCAGTGAGCAGAACATCCTCGGAGTTTTTATTTTGGTTGTTATCATTCATAACCTGTTTGGGTGTGCTTTTTGCAACATTTTCCGTTTTTCCCTCTCGGGTAAAAGTCTCTGGTTGATCTAAAATAAGTTTTTCCATATTTTCTCCTGTTGACTCATTTACTGGCTTATAAGGCGGGTGAACAGTTTGGACCAATCGCATATCTCCAGTTTTCACAAAAGCCATAAAATACTCATCGCCTTTAAATGTACCACCGGGTGGAATCAATTTTTTACCACAAATTGATTTCTTGGGCAGAGCCAAATCACTACGCCGATGATTTTGGAATATATAGTAGATTTCGTTCGCATAATCTTGTTCAGTTTTTTGTAATTCTTTGATTCGGGCTTGAACTTCAGCAGTCTTTTCTTTGTTGTGCATAATATTGCCTTGTGCTTGAGACACTCTTATTATAGTCATACAGTTAGTTTTTCAGAAAGGACAGTTTGCTATGCCTGCACATTGGTATGACGTTTACCCCAGAAATACTAAAGAGGGGGATGAGGAAGAAAAAATCTTTACCAGCTTAGCAAGACATGCTACTTGGGCGTGGAGAAGTGTAAGTGCTATTGCTAAAGAAACAGGCATAGATAAAGAAAGAGTCGAAGAAGTGCTGTATAAGTATTTCAAGAAAAATATGGTCTTTCAAAATCCAAAAAATGAAGACCAATGGGGCTATTGGTCTAGAGTCCCTGAAATGTTGAATAAGCCAAACAAAAAATCTATTAGGCAAGAAGATGTGGATAAAAGATTGAACTTGGCAGTTTCTCAACCGCCAAGTTCAAAAGACGAAAGTAATACCGACTTAAATTAAGCGTCGAGAGCAGTATCAGGACCAATGCCTTTGTGATCGACTTTGTTGTCGTCAACTTTGGCACCCATTTTCTGCAAAGCATCTGCCGCTACTGGCATAAAGTAGTTAGAAGGATAGTGCGCTCTAACATAACCGTCTGGATAAGCCCAGCTAGCAATGCCTGCTCTGGCGGTTTTTTCAACTAAAGGAAGTTCTAGTTCGTTGCTCTCAGCCCATTGTTTGAATGATTTCATGTGACCTCTTTTGTTTCAAATAAATGAAAACATTTCTATAATCTATATAGTTGCCTGATTTAAATTATTGTTATGTTCGCAAAATATGATTTAATTAAAGAACAAGGAATAGTCGAAAGTACAGAAGTTTTGCATATATGTAAAATATGCAAAACTCTTTTTACAACAAGTTTGTTGCAAAAAGAAAGTAATATATGTACTTGTTGTGTAAAAAGAAACAATATTCCATTTTTTCTTTTTTCATTGAAATCAATTATTTACAAAAAAATTGATGACCTCAAACAAAAAAAATCATGGTATTTTTTTCAAAATCTTGAAAAAAAGTTAGTGAATTTGACAGAACAGAATGAAGCTTTTGAATATTGTTTTCATAATTTGTTTTGGTATATACAAAAAAACACAACTTGTATTGATGGAATTGTAGAAACCATACAAAATATTGAATTTACGTTTATAGAATTTTATAAAATTGAAAACTATAGTTTATTAGATGCTCAAGATATAAAAAATCAATTGTATGGAAAAAAAACGTTTTTATACACAAATTTTTGCAAATCTTATTTTGACGTAAATTCTTCGCCTACCTTGCATTCCGTTATTAATAGAAAATTGTTGCAGAAAAAACTTGATACAAATTTGTCTTTCTTTGTTTTTGAATGATAAAATTAGCTGGTTAGTTTTTTCACAAGGAGAATAAACATGGCTAAGAGCAATCCACTTCGTTTTGACGTGACCGCAAAGACTGTTAATGGTAACACCTTCTATGAAGCTGTGGCTAATATCCCCGGCTTCAGCAATGCAAATGTTACCAAGATTGAAGACGGTACTAATCGCTTTAGCACCCGTTCAGCAATCACTTCAGCTTGTAATAATCGAGCCTCCTCGCTTGGTATGACAGCAGTGATTCGTTATGCGGGTGAGCAGATGACCACGCCTGCTGGCAGCACCACGACTGCTGCTCGTGCAGTTAAGAAGACTGCCCGAACTCGTACCGCAGCAGCAAAGCGCTGAAAAATTCTAAATTTTTAAATTAAGAGCGGTTCAAATACCGCTCTTAATTTTTTTATGTAATTCTGATATCACCTGCATATATGTTTTGGAAGTAGTTTTACGTACAATTTTTATTGATTCATACCAGTCCGAATTTTTGCGCTTACGTCCCCATCTAAAATCAGGATATTCACTCACAATAACATAGCTTGGCACACCAATGCTCCCTGCTATATGAACCGGAAATGTATCAACGCTTACGAAAACATCTATTTTGTTCATAGCCAAGGCGGTGTCCCATGCATCGGTCAATTCTGGTGCAAGATCAATAATTTTGTAATCTTCAAACCCTGTTGAATAATCATAAATTTTTTGATCATAAGCATATTTTCTTGGCCTTCTATCTTTCTGAAAACTGTAAATTTCTAAATCCTTGTCCTCTAAAAATGATTCATACCATCGTAAATGAGTCGATCTGGTTGCATCCATGGGATGATATGGAGATCCAGCCCAGCAAAGTCCAACTCGTAATTTATCAGATTTACATGGTTGGTGTTTTAATGGTGAGTCGATTTTTGGTATTTTTTGTATTCCTAAATGATACGGAAGACTCATTATGCTGATAACATGCGAAGATGAATCATCAAACTTTTCTATGACTCTAAGACCCATAGATTCGGCAAATTTTTGTATTGGTTTCGGTGCAAAATAAGTACTGTTCGGAGCAATTTTTTGAAAATTTGCAACAAATCTTAAAAACATTAGATTGTCACCGAGACCTTGCTCAGGTATGATGCAAATCTTTTCCTCATAATACTTCTGTTTTATTTGATATACCGGTTTTCCAAATTTTTGAATCATAGTTGCTAATTGACCATTTTTTTTGTATCTGCTTTCATAATATGGCCATGCTTTTTTATATAATTGCATATTCATAAGCAAGTAAAAGTAATCAACATGTGTGTTTGGATCTGTAGGATCTAATTCCAAAACTTTTTCAAATTGTGCTTTAGATTTTTCAAGTTTCCCTGACTCAGCTAACATGGCAGCCTTATTGAAATTGAAAAGCAAATTTTTACTGTCTAGTTTAAGAGCATCTTCCAGTAGATTGTATGCTTTACTATTCTGTTTGAGCATTTTACTTATAATTGCATAATTACCAACAATTGGTGCGCTGTCTGGTTTCAATTTATACGCTTTTTTTGCGTATTTATAAGCTAATTTTTTATTACCGCTTGCCCTTTCAATCAAAGCCATATTGTTTAAATCTTCTGCTAAATTATATTTTTTTATATTGTCTTTACATAAAAGCCTAGCTTCTTCATACTTTCTTAAGTGCATTTTTGCCATGGTCGCATATTGTTGAACTTTCCAGCTTTTATGCACTTTTAGATATTGGTCTGCAAGAATTTCGACACTTTGGAAATCTTTTTTGAGAGCAAATTCTTTAATTTGTTCTAATGCCTTTTTGCATAAATCTTCAATATCAATACTTTCGTTGGTGTCCATAAGTCCTCATATTTTGTTTTAATTAATTTAGTTTAAATCTTGCATTAAGTTTCGTAATCATGTATTTTATGTAAAGGAGGACATCATGCAAGAAGACATCAAGAAATTAGTTGACTTCAACAAACTTCGCAAATCAAATGACTTGGGGAAAAAGTGGGCCGATAGACTTGATATAGGTGTTAATTTTTATCTTCAGTACATGATTGATCTGAAGAAAAATTATGAAAAGTACAAAAATAAACTTGAGCATAAATTTAGATCTCAATTTTCCAAAGACTATAGGAAAATGTGGTATGCTTTAGAAGTAGAAGATGTATTAATAAGACAGTATGAGCCTTGTATTTACAAAATTGCACTTAAATTCTGTAAAGATGAATCAAAAATGGATGAGTATATTAGTTTGGGTATGAGAACAGTACGTCAAAGTGTATGGCAGTATAGAACTCATAAGTTCAAAGCAAGCTTTTTTACTTTTGTGTACAATGGATTATTTCAAAGACTTCGTGGTTTTAGATCAAAACAGCTGAAGGTTTTGAAAGGAAGAAAGAAATTTGTCGTATTTAATGAAGCAGATCTGAAATCAGGTGATGGTAAAAATGTTTTTAATTTGGAAAATCGTCCTGAAAAAGAAAAACCACACGTATTTGAAGATGAAAAAATTTGGTATGAAAATATGATTAAAACTGTAATTGATGGATCTGTTTTATCAAGTGAAGAAAAAGTATTGATAAATATGTATATGCAAAGAAACGATGAGCACCCTGATTGGTGTCAAAAATTTCGTAATTTGTATCCCAAACAAGATGGCAAAATCATGTCTAGACAAGGTGTTCACAATAAACTACGTGAAATACAAAAAAAAATGTGGATTACATACAGAAGAGTTCAGATAAAAAATATTAAGTCTGGTGTAAGATTTGCAATTTAGCAGTAAAATACTAGATAATTTATACCACAGATGAGGTGAACTATGGCTTGTGCTTGCGGTAAAAATAACAGAAATTTGCAGCCTCGCAGAGGTCCTAATCCCATGGCGATGGCTCCGAACACAAATTCAAATTTACAACCTTCATCAAACAAAACAGTTGTACCACTGGCTGCGGAAAGAGCCACGGCTCTAGGACTTAATGCTGCTAAAAACGAAGAATATATGAGCGCAAATAGACTTCGAGTCGAAAAACTTCGAAGAGAAGCCATACAAAAGGCTTTGGGTAAACAATTTCTTTAAAATTTAAGCGGCACCATAAATACATACATTATTATTAGGAGACATCCATGATTAGCTATGAACAGTGGAAGAAACTAAATGAAACCTTAATGCCTATGACTCTAGGTTTAAAGAACACTCAAATTCTGGGTATTAGAGGAGCACAGCTAAGTGAAGATGGCTGTTCTATGGAAACAGAAGAAGAACATGATAAAATGCATGCTTCAGAAATGTCCGACGAAGGCGATATGGAATCCGACGAAGATGATATGGAATCTGATGAGGACGACATGGAATCCGACGAAGGCGATATGGAATCCGACGAAGATGACATGGAATCTGATGAGGACGATATGGAATCTGATGAGGACGACATGGAATCCGACGAAGATGAAATGGAATCCGACGAAGACGATATGGAATCTGATGAGGACGACATGGAATCCGACGAAGATGACATGGAATCCGACGAAGATGACATGGAATCCGATGAGGAAGACATGGAATCCGACGAGGAGGACATGGAATCTGATGAGGACGACATGGAGTCCGATGAGGAACACATGGAATCCGATGTGGAAGACATGAAAAAGAATAAAAATGGATTCGAGGAAAGTATCGTAGGCATGATGGCTATGGAGCAGACTTACAGAAAAATTAACTAAGTAGTTTTTAGGCCCTATTTTGACCGAGCAAAACATATTGATTTTGCTCGGTTTTTCATTTAGTATGCCTTTATGAATAATTCAAAAGTTTTTAGTTATTATTTTAATCTTGGGTATCAAGTAATTCCTATTCATTATCAAACCAAAGTTCCAATATTTAAATCTTGGAATAAAAATTATGATTCTGCAAAGCTTGAGGAATTTGTAGCAAAATCGACAGTGCCTTTGAATTTTGGAATATTGTTGGGAGAAATTGTTGATATTGAGGGAGATTGTGAAAAGAGCAATCGAGAAATTGATGAATTGCTTGTAGAAATTCCACATCCTGTATTTCAGAGTAGAAAATCAAAACATCATCTTTTTAGGAGCCGTGTAAAAAACCTTACACGTATTGTCAAAAATGGCATAGAATTTAGAGGTTATAAGCATCAATCTATTATACCGCCTAGTTGTCATGAAAATGGAACAAAGTATGAATGGATTACAGATGTTTTTAAATTTGAGGAAATACCTTTTTTGCCAACTAATATACACAATTATCTAAACACTTTAATAAATCAAGACAAGCCACAAGTGAATAAAAAAGAACTTAAGCCACATCATCTTAGTGTGTCGTGTGCATCATGTTTAGACAAATTTTATTTGCATCAAGTAAGATTCGAAAAAGAATTACGAGCTTTTAAAAATACTGGAAGTCGGTGGTTATGCAGGAAATGCCGCCCTACAGATCTGCGAGATACAATACGAAATTTTAATGCCAAGTGTGGAAGAAAGGTGAACACGCAGTGAAAAATTCTTTTTCAAATTTAACAAGCAAAGAATCAGGCATAAAATTTGATATAAATTTATAGTATTTTTTTGCTATATTTATATCACATTCATTTATTGCTTTTCTTACCTCTTGATAGTCATATCCAAAACAATCATACGAATTTTTATTATAAGAGCCTGTTTTGCTCTCTTTGGTAGACCAAAACTTTTTGTGTAGTCCTTCTTCCATAAAATTATTTACAAATTCTACCATATCAAATACAAGTGAGCATGTCTCTGGAGATCTTATCCAAAAGGACGATAGAGTCCTGTATTCTATTCCATACTGTTTTGACCTAAAACATCCTGCTTGACCATAAATTTTACGTCTTTTGTATTCATCTACAGAATTTGCAAGCATGACAAATGGAAGAGCAATGAAGAGATCAAGCATATACACATAAATAGGTTTTAGAAAAGGATCACAGACGACTTCATCAGAAAAACCCCCTATATGAATGTGTCCACCGCTACTTCTTTGACCATATTTCTTGAATGCATTAAGTGGTACTTTGTTGTAAGAAAACGTATATGCGTTAAGATCTGCTTCGCATCCAACTTGGTTTACGTTCTTTCCGGCCATAGACTTTGGATCGATCTCTCCGTATGCCTGTAAAGATATTTTATATGGATCTATTTTGCCACAGAAAAAAGCCATGGCCTCTGCAATTGCACTTGAAAATTCACGTGCGTTTTTTGCAGGTTTGAAATTTAATTCAGCTAAAATGTTATCGTAAAAAAAAGAGAAATTTTTTTCTTTTAAAGGCTTCTTTTTGCAATAAGGCAAAATGCTTATAGCATTAACTATTTCATACTTATCATTTACTAGGAAAAACTCTGGGTCTGCGCCTAACAGCATACAACGCCTTTCCAAAAATGTTATATTATTATTCTATTAGATTTAATTGCAAAAACAAATTAATAGATAAAATATTATGATACAACCAACGGATATTGTTTTTACTTTTTCAAATGGCTCAAATGGGCCAAACAACTCAAATCCCAACCTTAGTCTAGGATCAACACCAAGTGCTGTTAATGTAGGGGTCAGTATTGAAAACCTTTTTGAAAGCCTATCAACAGAAGATGCCCAAAACGGCAGGATAGACTATAGATGCTTTTATGTTTTCAATGATTCTGCCTCAGAAAATCTTCCAAGTACAGCTGTATATTTTGACTCTCAACTTAACAGTACTGCTCAACTTAATGTAGGTGTTTCAGTGGCCAACGAACAACAGAAACTGACAGTAAGTGGGGTTCCAAGCGGTGGTTCTATAAAATTGACATATGATGGTGATGAGACATCAGCAATAAACTATGGGGGCTCCCCAGCACAATTTGCAACAAATATAGCAACGCAATTAAATGCGTTGGCTGCTCTAAGTGGAATTACTTGTGTCTCGACTGATTTTGGATCATATTCGGTGTACGATATAAACTTTACTGGAGATAGCGGAAATAGGTATCATCCTATTCTAAGTATTTCAAACAATTCCTTAAGTGGAAGCGTCACGCTTTCAATAGTAAAATCCGTTAACGGGAGTCCAATTAACACTGTTGCCCCATTAATTACTAATTCATTAAATGCGCCTGCTGGAATCAGTTTTCGAGATTCCGGCCCGAACGATAGAATTAATATAGGTTTGCTTGGACCCACTGAAGGATTTCCAATTTGGGTTCGCAGAATAGTACCAGCTGGTACATTTGCATCATCCTCTTCCGGTGCGACATTTAAAGTGTACGGAGTGCCGATTTGAAACGAATTATAGCAACTGTTTTGCCTCTTATTGTTTTCATTTCTTTAATATTTAATTTTATTTTATTTCACAAGCAAAAAAGTGATGAACAAGTATTATCTCCAAAAAAAACCGATGATGAAAACAAAAGAATAAAATTAGTCGCTGAAGATTTTATTGAAGAAAATAAAAAATATTTTGATATAAACTTTTATAAAGACTTGCATTTCAATTCAAAAGACAATAAATCTTTTTTAGAATTTAATCCGGTTGTAAAACAAACTATTAAATTGGCTTTTTTATGCGAACTTGAAAAAAGATTTACAAACAAATTTGAAAAAGAAACTTTGCCAGAAGATATAAAACACGAGCTACGAGAATTTTATTACAAAATAAATAAAGAAATTGACAAAGAAAAAAGAATTCTTTATGATGTATACCCCGACAAGATTTCTGTTATCGATAAGATGTATCTGGACCAACTAAAATGACGGAATGTCCTTTCAAAAAACATTGCAAGCACCCCAAGACAGAATCTCTTAAAATATTAGGTGCTGAGTCTAATTCTAAATTGATTCAAGTTTGTGCAAAATGCCCTTTGCTTTTGAGTGCAAACAAACTTAAAAAAACACAAACATGCTGTATGCACTGTAATATAACATTCGAAGAGATTGTAACAACACAAAAAGTAGGATGTCCTTATTGTTATTTATTTATAAAGGATTTAGATAAAGTTGTTCACGCTGCACAGAACAAAAATATCAAGCATAAAGGCAAAAAAAGCAAAAGTCTTTTACTTCATTTTTTCGAAGATATAATTAGCAGTTATATTAAAAACAATACTGAAACAGAACATGATTGCGAAAAATTAAAAAAGTATTTACAAGAATTATTCTGATTGCAAAAGAGCCAAAAATGATCTGATATCTTTTTTGAGTTTTTCGTTTTTAATCAGAGAAATTTGGTCTTTTATTCTTATGGCATCTTTTTTAATTTGCTCTGCCGTTCTGTATTGGACCCATTCTTCAAATTCGTTGGGGTTTATGATGCCCATTCCTTGCCAGAATCTTTTGCCCTGTTGATCTAATGTCAGATCTAAGTTCTTGATATCAACAGTCCTTGATTTTAATATTTCTCTGTATTCTTCAATTCCAATCTTGGCCGTAGGATCTATTTCTCTTCTTTGGGCAAGTACTAAGGCGGCAGTGCCCACTGCAAAAGGACAACTCATACTTGTTCCACTAAGGAATGCATACGAATTTGTTGGTACAGTGCTATAAATACGAACCCCCGGCGCTACGAAATCTAAATTAGGACCCGTACATGAAAAATCTGCACGCATACTATTTTCATCGACAGCGCCAATAGAAATACATTCAGTGTATGCAGCTGGGTACAGCAACTGTTTGTTAGATCCTGCATTTCCTGCTGCTACGAAGCATGTAACATTTTTGGAATTCGCATAATTAATTGCCTCTTTGAGTTTGTCCACAGGATTTCGAGTGCCCAGACTCATGGTAATTATGTCCGCTCCGTTATCTACAGCATGATATACTGCCTGAGCTACGTGATCTATAGATCCAGTGCCGAATGAATTTAAGACCTTTAGTGGCATGATTTTAGTTTTTGGCGCTATGCCAACCACGCCTTCTTGATTATGGCAAGCAGCTATTATGCCACTTACATGCGTGTTAGAAACAAAATGGCCATTTGCAATATAATTATGATAATCTTTTACAGTAAAATCATAAAACCATCCTGAATATTTTATTCTTTCTATGGACTTTACTTTGCGTGATTTCCTTTGTCCCTCTACTTTTCTTCGAGATCTTTCTTGTTTTTTTGGATGTGCAAGGTGTTTTGATATACAACTTGTGACTGCCGAAAAACGAATTTGATAAACAGGATGTTTGCTAGTTATTTTTCTTTTTCTATTATCGTAAATTGGCTTAGTAAAACATGCTGATAGTCCTATTGAATTTAGTAGTGATGTTAATTTTTGCGCAAAATCTAACGATGCCGTAGTAATTCTATTTGCGATGTTGTTTTTGGAAACGCATCCATCACCATCGATTACACCGGCTAAAAAAGCCTCGATAAGATTTCTAGGCGCTCTGCCAACCCAAGATGGCAAGGTCTGAATAAGACTTTTTCTGCCCATGGATACGCCGAGAGACAAAAGCAAATTAACTGCTTTGGAACCATAAACTAGTATTCTTTTGTCTTCTAACTTGTAAGACCAACCGTTTGTTTCACTTATGCGTGCAACTTTTTGTAAAATTTCTGAAGTACAAGAAGAAACTTCAAACCTGTTGGATCCTACCTGCATGTGTCCATCAGTCAATACTATTCCACAAAGATAAGATAAGTCTTCATTTATTTGAACTTCTTCTGAATAAGTATTCCAAATCATTTTTTGACATTTTTTGCATTTAGACGGTTTGTCACCGGTCCAATACTTAGGCCTATGAGCACAATTGCCGCAAACATATCTTTGTGGCATGATGACCGATATGTCATCATTTAGCTGTTGTCCATTACCATATATAAAAAAGTCTTCGGTCGTTACTTCATCTGCACGCTTTCTTATTACATCATACAAATTATGGTGTCTGTTTTTTAGCAAATAAACAGGATGCCATGGCGTTAATCGATATTCAATACCGCCTGCTAATGTTATTTTGACTATTTCCGTATCAATAAAAAGTTTTTGTATAGATTCTATTTCACTCTTTACTGTTTTTTGACTATTTGTGTCATAGGAAAATGTGCTTAAGTTTTTAGTCGGTTTTACAAAATATTTGCCATCATTATGATCGATCTGTTTTTCATCTTCTTCAATTGAATCATAAAGTTCTTCTATTGTTTGAATGCCATTTATATTTGTTTGAATCAAACAATCCGGGCTTACACACCCATGACAACCAGCGTCTGTGGGTGGCAAATTTGGTTCTACAAAATTTTTGCCATCAACTAAGTTAGGCGCTAAATCAATATGGGTTAAGTCACATCCAGAATCGATTACGGCTACTGTGACCCCTTCTCCCTGAGTCAATTTCCATACTTCATCAAGCTTAAAACTTGAAATATGCCATCCTATATATTGAGAAGAAGACTGTAGAGTAAAAATGTCCTCTTGGATGTATGGTAATAAAAAACACTGTTCATCTTGTGAGCTCATTACTTATTTATATGATAAAGGTATAAAAAAATGTCAAATGTATATACAGAGCTTAATGTTGGTTCGGGCGGTTCGAACATGGATGAAACTGGGATTACATATCCCGATGCGCCAGTTTTAAGACGCAGAACAAGGATAGTACTCGCAGGAAGTGGACTAAACGAACTAGTTGAAGTCAAAAATACAGCATTGTCAGCTGCTGAGTATGGTTTGATAACTAAAAATTTACCTTTTGTAGCAGCAGAACCAGTGACACAATATAATTTGGTAAGCTCAGTAGCTTATAATACGGAAACCACAATAGCCACTTATACGGTACCAGCTGGTAAAACACTTGCATTTACAGGCGCTATAGGTCATGGAGATTTACCAGCGGTATATAGGATTTATGTTGGAGCTACATGTAAGTTTTCATATCGGACAGTATCGTCTAGTCCATCCATTAATCAAATATTTGAAAATCCTCCTTTCACTGCAAGCGCAGCATCCGTGGTTACTATTAAGGCCACGCATTTTTTCAATGGGACTTCAGGAGAATTTGAAGCAACGATATTTGGATACACATATTGATGAATATTCAAGATTTCTCAGAGTGGTTTGACTCTTTAGATGATATAGAAATAATTGAAATCGTAGATAATAAGATTTTATTTGATTGTGTATCACAAGATCTAGTTGTTAAAATTACTAAAATATCAGAAAAAACAGAAAATACTCTCGCCTTGCACAGTCTTGGAGATAAAATTTGCATGTGTTTGCATGCTCAGAACCTTGAGAATTTTTATAAAGCATGGAATTTCGAATCTAAAAAAGGCATACCGGATCTTTCATGGGTGACTTGTAAACAAATGGCTGATGAATTAAAAAGCAGGTCTAATATAACTTTTGCTTTGCTTTGGATTGAAGAGAAGGGTTCTGAAAATATTTCTTTAGAGGCTAGCGGCAATCCCACTACCTTGTGTGGTCTTTTATCCAGAGGATTAAACATGGCCATACAATTTGCTGATAAAAATCTTCATTTTCATCAGAACGAAGATCAATAATAGAACCTTATTTTTCCTTTTTTATAATATATAAAACTATGGAAATGGATTTTTTTATTTTTACACCAAGAGGTACAAATGGGCGATATAAAAACTGGTCTGCCTATTTCAATTACAGACGCTAATTACAATGGTACGACAAATACGAGGAAAGCTTCTGTTTCAGCTACAGGGGCTCTTAAAGTTACAGTTGAAGAGTCGCTTTCCGGTGCAGTATGTGCATCAGGATCCTATGTCGGAGTTGCATCTGGTAACACTGAAATAGCTTGCCAATATACTGTGGGAGCATCTCAAACATTTAATTTAAAATCTATTGTAGCGTCTGCCAGCGCTGGCCCTTGCAAAGTAATTGTAGATTACACTGATGGTTCTGTTGTCGTTGACACTTTGGCCACAGGATTTTTCTCAAGTGTGAGTCCAACTGTCCAGATTAATTTTCCAGCTACTTTTGAACTACAAGCAAACTACGTTGTAAGAGTAAGAATCCGTAACAACGCCGTGGCTGCCCAAGATGTGTATGCATCTATTATGGGTCAAATCCAGTCGTAATCAATAAAGTTAGCCTAAATGCTAAACTTTTTTGATAAATAATCATACATGTTAATCACACAGTATATCCTGAATATTGATTTCCAAGCCTTAAAATATGTAGGTTCTGGTACGATATTGGTATACGGATCAGCACCATCAGCACAGATATTTTATGGTAATTATTCACAACAATTTTTTGTTGGTGAATATGTTTATGACCAGAACCATACAGTTTGGCAGATTACAAGTATAACTGGTGATGCTACTAATCCTGTTTATAATGCAACTGCGAATGGGGAAACAAAATCATTTAGCGGAAGTGAACTTACAAAATTTAACCAAGCGAGTCGGTATTTTAATAATCAGTATGATAATCAAATATTGTCATACGAAGAAACAATACAGAAAATAGATTCAATAGTTCCTCCACCTGATGTGTATAACACCGGAGAAATTCTATCTGATTTTTCAGTTGGTGAATTTGTTTATGATCAAAATCATAAAATATGGCAAATTGTAAGTATTGTAAAAGATGTTAACAGTATAGTGTATAATGTTGTATCGCAAAATCAAACAAATTCTTTTTCATATAACGAAATATTCAAACTAAATGAAGAATATAAATTTAATGATCAATATGATGCAAAAATAATTTCATTCGAAGAAACAATACAAAAAATAGATTCAATAACACCTCCTCCCGATGTATACAATGAAGGTAAAGTTATTCCTAAATTTCAGGTTGGAGAATATGTCATTGACATCACAAATATAATATGGATAGTTTTGAACATAGAGAACGATGTAACAAATATTTTTTACACTATTTACAACCAAAATGGAGCTAAGATTGTCGCAGAAAGTGACCTGTATAAACTTAACGAAGCATATAAAATCATGGGAGTCGTGTATGATCAACAAATTGAGGAATACCAGCTTTTGTTGAATCAAATCAATCAAAAAATAATAAATTTCTAGGAGTAAAATTATGCCATCATACGTAGGTTCTGGAACAATAGTAATAAATGGATGTACTGTTTACAACATGTTGAAAACACTTGTTTACAAGTATTTGCCCGGAGACGTGCTTTTTTTAAAATACAAAGCACAAAAAGGTAAGCTTGAAAAAATATGCATCAAAGAAGTAAAAATTGTTTCAAATTATGAAATTTACGGATCCACAGTTTTTATGTATAAGGATACACTTAATGCTCTTTATGGAGTTGATGATTTGGTTAACGAATATCAAGCATTACAGTTGGCAAAGTCTTATTACGAAAAGCAAATACTACTTACAGCGGCAGCAAAAAACTCTTGCAATGTAGTGCCGCAATTATATTAAAATTTGAGATATTATTTCTTCTGGCTTGGTTAATCGCATGCTAGGCCAAAAATCTTCATTTAGAAAAATATAATCAGATGGATCAACACCAAATGGTAACCAATCATTATTTGATCTATTTGGTATGACTTTTGTTGGTATGCCAGCCAAGCAAGTATATGTTTTTAGCCAAGTGTCTACAGATATGACCTCAGAAGCAGAATTTATAAGTTGTAAAAAGTCGTGAAATTTAAGTGGATTTATTTTTTGATTTTTTTCAACTAATTTATCTGCTGTGATCCAAAAATGATTTTCGTGATTTATTTTTGTATAAAAATTGTAATCCTTGTCAGCGCCAGTCGAGATTACATGATAATTATGTTTTAAATAATAATTTACAATTCCGGTGTATTCATCATCGCTAAGAAACTTCTGTTTGTGTTGAGACCTGAAGGATCCTGACGGGCTTATAAGCATGGTTTTTTTGGATTTAAACTCTTGTACAACACCTACGTCATTAAGCCATGAAGTCGATCTTACCATTCTATTCTTGTAGATTTCTGTATTTAAAGACCAGTCTGTAAAGTATAAGCCCTGCGCCAAATGAGCAGAGTTTTTTAATCGACCAGTGCCTTTAAGATAATCAACTACATGATTTGCTGTTTTTGACCCCATAATATTAGGATGGATATAAGAATGTACTTTAAAATGATTCAGAAAATGCTTGCCGAATTCAGCAGCATTGTTGTTTGCAAAAAAAATTAATTTGGCACTCACGTCCTTATAACATTCTGCAAGTACTAAAATTAAATCTCCGACACCACCGAAAACAACATAAATATTACCATGATTACCTGCAAAATGCTGGATTCTTTCAAGTATTGTTTGATCTTGCTTGTTTTGAATTCGACTTAATATAGGATTAGTTTTCGGCGTTGGAGGTCTTTTGTTATTGCATAATTTTGTTTTATTGCCGATTTGTTTGTTAAGATCAGCAATATTCATCGTCTTTCTAGTCAAAGAAGCCTGAATAATTTGTTTATGATTACCATCTTGCATTAAACAAAATCCTCGTAATCACTTGTTTTAACAAGTTTTCTTTTTTTAGATAATTTGTTTCCTATATTGTCTTTCTCTTCTTCCATGTATTTTTGTAAATATTTTTCAATTCGAGAGTACCAAGATGTAACTTTATGTTGCGGGACATTAAAAAGTTTTGCTAGAGCTTCAGGATTGTTCAACAAAGAAATAAAATTTTGCCAAAATTCTGGATTTGCAAGAAAACCTTGTCTAATTGCATCCACAGCCAAGGAATCCTCGATTTGTTTGGAGGATTCCTTGAATGCATGCATATTTTCAAAAAGTTTTCCGAAACTACTCATGTTATGACCAATCTATAGAAACAACTTCTAATGTATCAGTAGCCAAGCCCGAAGCAAAAGTATTCTTTATATAGTAGGCATTCAAACCATACGCAACAAAAGTATCGTTATTTTTCAAATTATTAAAATTACCACCAACTGTATATCCTTGTTGTTGGTTACCGTGAGCAATAGTAGGGAATGATGCGCTACGAGTTGTTATTTGGGAAGTAGACTCGGTTACAGTCTCATTGCCGACTAGTGTTGTGTTATAAGGGGGTAAATCGCTCGTTAAAGCTGGGTCTCTATTTGTTATATTTACTCTAAATGTAATTGCCGGTTTAGGATTTGCCATGTCAACCTCCATATTATTTATTAATTTTGTGACATCTTTTTTTTCTGAAATTACAGTCCGCTTTATCACCACTCATTTGCACATCTGCTTCTTTTTCAACTCTAGCGCTTTTCACTCTAGTCTGCAAATACACATCATTAGCATAATTAGTGTTTACAATCTGGCCATAATATGATTCTTTTAGCCATTCCGAAAATTTTATCATATTATATTTATGAAATATATTCGTTAATATTAAGATTTTTAGTCCAAATATATTTTGTTGATTCTTTTTTATAACCTAAATTTGAAAGACCCATTTGCTTAAGTTTTTTATATGGAATTTTTTCTTCACTTACAAATAAAACTACCGGACTTTCTTTGATTTGATTTATTATATCATGATACTTGTCATCAAAACTCGGAATTACTATTACGGTATCGGCATGATCAAAAGTACGTGCGGTTTTTGATAAATCTTCGGAAATCACAAAAACATTTTGAAGCCTTTGTGATAATAATTCTATTTTTTTAAGAAAAGACTTTAACTGTAATTGCGTTTTAATACGCATACTAATTAATCGTTTAAATATTGAGTTTAGATTTTCCTGATTATCATATATTTTTTGCAAAATGTTTTTGCGTGTGTACTGCGATGCGACAAACTTATAATTATCACGAACTTTTCTAAGAAAATCACCATAATCTGTGTCAGTTGCACAAATTACTTCCCTTGAATTTTGATTTCTCATGCCCAATATTAATGAGCTTCCGTCAGAAAATTCTAAGTAATCAGAAGAGCTTAAAATGTTATGCAGAATTTTCTCTAGGCTTTTATTTGCTTGAAAATTTTTATAATCTTTACTAGAAAAAACTTTAATCATACTTCCTCTGGATCATGTATGGTTTTTTGACACTTTTCACAAGTTACTTTATATTCTCCAAAGCCACGTGTTGACCCTTGCCAAAAATACGCACCTTCAAGATCTAAAGTATCCATGCATTCAGTACAAAAACATTGCATCTTCCTGACATCCTCTGGTATCTCCATGTCTAAATAAAAATAACAATCTAATGATGGCATAGATATAATAAAGTTAATGAACGTTTATTTGTTTATGAAAAAAATATTCATCGCAATTCTACTTTTTTGTGCAATTATTTTTTGTAATGCACAATCTGAATCCGAATATCAAACTTTTGTCGAAAAATGTTTAAAACCAACTGTTTTGATTGGCAGCAATGATGATAGCATCACCGGCACAGGTGTTATTGTTAAATCAGAAAAACTAAAATATGTTGATGCTTATTTTAACGTTATATTTTCCTGTGATCATATTTTGAAATCAAATAAACAAAATATAAAAATATCTGAGTTTGATAAAAATGGCATTTTTGTTAAGTATACAAATGCCAAAGCTGTGGTATTCTATAAGGATAGAGATGACGATTTAAGTATATTGTTTTTTACATCAGATAATATTATGCCAACAGCAGACCTGTCTTTTAACTATAATCCAAAATTAAAAGATTTTGTATTTTCTATTGGACATGGTATGGGAGATCATTCCCGCTATACTGATGGTGTAATTACTGGTGCACTAAAAACAAAAGAAGACTTTACCGATTATAAAACATCAATACCTATTATTTTCGGAGATTCCGGAGGACCTCTATTTTACAAAAACAAATTAATTGGTATCACAAATAGCATCAGATCGCTGAAGGTAACAGAAAATGTTAAAGTTCCTGTCTATAACATATCGACATTTAAATCATTAAATCTTTTTAATAAAATTTTAAACACGACTAGTCTTAGCGATAAAGATTTTAAGAATTTAAATATACCTGAAATTCTTGGTGTTGATTTGTGGTTAAAATATCAAAAAAACATACTTGATAATTAAATGTATCCAATCCTTGTAGCTTGCAATATTTCTTGCATAGTAACTTTGCGCCCTACCAAATCGCTGACTGCGTTTGTAAAATGCTCAGCAATGTCTCTCTTTATTGCATTTTGATACTTATCACCCATTTTTCTAGCTTCCATATACGATGAAATATCAATAGACCAATCTAATAATTGATTATCAATCCATATTTCTTTTTCCACGCTTCCATTCCCATGCACACGAACCCGAGTTTCAAATTTCTTTTTGCCAAATGGAATTTCTTCGTTTGTTGAAATTATGTTTTCAAAATTGTCATGTTCTTGCATATTTCTTCTCTCGAATCTTTTAAAGCCATAGCTATTACTTGATCCATATTTAAATAAGTATACCTTCCTAATCTTCCTCCGATTATGTAATTATTTAAATTTTCACTTTCATTTTTGTATTTTTCATAAACCTTCTTGTTTTTATCACATGGCAAAGGATAAAACGGTATTTGGTTTATGTCATAATCTACTGGATATTCATACGTTACGACAGTTTTATCTTGGCTCGATTTCTCAAAATATTTGTGCTCAACAATTCTCGTATATGGCACAGACGTTTCTGTATAATTAATAATCGAATTACCAAGAAATGTCTTATTAAATGTTTTTTCCTCAAATCTTAAACTACGATATCCTAAAATGCCGAACTTGTAATCAAAAAGCTCATCAAGTTTTCCACTGTAAATAATTTTGTAAAAAGATTTTTCAAATTCTTTTTTATTTTCAAAAAAGTCTGTTTTTAATATGATTGTTATATTTTCATGATCTAAAATATTTTCGAAAAAATTTGTGTATCCTTTTTTTGGTATTCCTTGGTAAATGTCAGTGAAATAATCATCATTGAAATCAAAACGAATTGGGATTCTCTTTGCGACAGATACATCAAGTTTTTCCGGTGGTATATTCCACTGTTTTATTGTGTATCCTTCGTAAAAAATATTATAAATTTCTTGACCAAGATTTTTTAAAATATATGATTTAAAATTTTTTTTATTGGTTTTTACTTTTACTTTATTTAAAATTGCTTTAGCTTCTTTTTCATTCACCACACCATATATCTGATTCAAAGTAAACAAATTTACTGGGAATGAATAAAAAGTGTCTTTATAATTGACTTTTACTTTAAGTTTAAAATCATTGAATTCCGCAAACCTATTTACGAAAAGCCATACTTCAGTCGAATTCGTATGAAAACAATGCGGCCCGTATTTGTGTATGTTAATATTGTGTTTTTTTTGACTGTAACAGTTACCAGCTATATGATTTCTTTTGTCAATTATAGAAACTTTATGACCCGCTTCTGCAAGTTGTCTTGCAAATACAGATCCGTATAACCCACATCCAACTATAAGGTAATTTCTCATATAACAAAAATTGCCTGCCTACATTATGTAGGCAGGCAATTAAATTATAATCAATTAAACATTATAGACCAAAGTTTGCAACTTTAACAACTGCATACCCAACAACATCAGAGCCAGTACCGGCTAGAGTTAGGGTGCAAACGTTGCTAGAAATAGCAAGAGTGCCACTGACGGCGGTGCCATCGGTCTGGTTGCTGACCAATAGAATGAAGTCAGAAGTGCTTCCTGTTAGAGGGAAGACAACAGATGCTGCACCGCTGGATAGGGTGGCAGAGCCAGCCTTAGCGATGTATGGTCCAATTAGATGGCTCACGCCAAGTGTCTGACGCTCTGGTGCGCCCTTTGTTGCGCCTTCAGCTGATCCGGCTCCAACGCCGGTTACGGATGTAGCTCCCATATTAAATACCTCCTTTAAGGTTATAATTAGTTAAGCGTCTGTGTCTTTAAATTATATACATTTGGTATAATTTAATAAAGAAAATTGTAATATATATATTTATTATGTTAGATGAATGGCAATATGATGGAAAGAAATTAAGAAAAATAGACTTAACGAATCGTGAAAAACAATTCGTTCTTGGCAGTCTTTTGGGCAACGGTAGCATAATTTTTCCTAAAAAATCACTGAGTCCACACCTACAACTTCGTGAAAGCATTAGCAAAGGAGGCACATGGCTTAGATGCAAAGCAGAAGAACTAAAAAGATTCAGCCGTCAAAAAGCATTTATCCGTGATCAGGATAGCTTCCGATGGAATTCCATTACAAATCCTTGTTGGGAGTACTTTTTCGATATCTGCTACAAAAATCGTAAAAAAGATGTAACCATGAACTGGTTAGATCTACTTCAAGACATAGGCCTTGCTGTTTGGTTTTTAGACAAAGGACATATATTTCAAAAAAGCTGCCACATACGTGTTAGTAGAATGAACGAATCTTCCATGAAAAATTTTATAGAATATTTTAGAATTATAGAAATACCATGTACATTAAAAAAATATGGAGGCAGCACAGTACTACATTTTGATCAAGAAGAAATGGTTCGTTTAATACGACTTATCGGTCCATGCTTTCCAAATTATCTCAAGTCTTAAGGAACCTTACGTGCATAATTTAAATAAAACGGCTTAGAATTTTTCCATGCTATAATACCCAGTTGCTCGTGATGCTGACCTTTGTAGTCCAAATCATGCCAACGTGTTATAAGCTCTGCTTTTGGTATATAACCACGAGTACAGTTTAACCAAGGATCTTCAAAAATTATGTTTTTTTTGTCATATCCAATTGCAACTAAATAATGACCATTACCGTTATTTTTGTAGTTTTTAGGAGACCCATAAGCTTGTAATACTAAAATTACAGGTCTTCTTTTTTGCAATTCTTGACATAATGATCTTATTCCCATATTGTAAACCATCTTGCAACTTATTCCCACTTCCTTGAAATATGTCACCATTTTGTTTGGTGGTGTACCATATGTTTCATCTGTCTCTAAGTAAGCAAAATAATCATAATGAGATTCTAATCCTAATCCGTAATACGCACATATTGAATGTACAGCCGCTGCTCCACAACTAAAATGTGTTTTTTGTTGAACTTCAGGAAGCCAAACCTTTATTGCATCTGGATTGATCTTCTTGTTGTTTGGCCTTTTATTGTTATTGTAAGCCATGATATATTTACAAGAGTAAGTCGTTAAAACTCCTCAAAATTTAAATATTAGTCGATATATTATGTTATTATTTGCCAGCGCCTGCAGATGTCGCAGCCATTTGTGCCATAGCAGGACTTGCACCACCACCTGCGCCTCCTCCACCTCCCGATCCGACGATAGGACCAGTAGTTACAGGAGGAGGGCAAGCATATCCAGAACAACCATCGGGCTTTACTACGGGGCAGTCTCCGGGACCACCACGACATCCCTTATTGCCTCTGTAATTTACTTTTTTGTTGTCAGCAGCGCCGGATGGCGTGGGCTGCCCGGGACCCGTGCCCTGCGTGCCCATCAATTGCGTGCTTTCCTCGTTCATATAAAGCCATGCGGCAAAATTAAAATGCATGAAATATATATTGTACTATGAAAACTTTCCAAGAATGGCTCTTTGAAATGGCAGGAACTGATGCAATAGTATCTTGCAAAGATCTTGACAATCCCAATTTTCAGATTCAAGGAAGCCTATCAAATCTAAATTGCAAAAATAAGAAAACGCAAAAAATACCATATACAACAGATCCTGTAAAAACTAAGGCTGCGGCTTCTGCATAATTTTATTTGGTGGCAAAAGATATGCTCTAAAATCTGCATCCCGAGTCAAACTTCCTTCCCCTTCCCCAGTCACTTCTTGGCCGTCCATGGGCTTGCGTGACAAAACTACATATCCACCCTTTTTTATTTGCTCCATAGCATTCTCAAGACCCTGATGTGCTTCTTTAGAATATGGCATTTTAAACATTCTCGCTGTATCATCGGGTTTGTAAAAAACAAAATCATACCAAGAATGTGTAAACAAATCATACTCTCCATGAGCCTCACCAATCACATACAAAGATTTTGGCTCATTAGAAATGAAAGACATAAGTCGCATTTGCATGGGAAGATGCTCATCTGCTGGCCATCCCATATATGAACGAACCCCAAACCATAAAATTATTACAAAAAATGTCGTGATGTTTATTAACCACATCTTCGCAGTTAACCAACCTTTTACACCAATTACAATCCACAATAAAACACTTGATAAGAGTAAAAACAAAATAGGAAACAACAATGTGTTCATTGCTCACCCTTTTTTTTAATTAACTTCTTTTGAGGACCGTCTGTCACATAATTCACATCCCCATTTTTATCCACACCAAATCTAAAAACCGTTAATTCTTGTCCTATAGTAGCTAATTTTATTTCTTTGCTAGCTATTAATTTGTAAGGATTCATTTTTTCAATTCTTATGCTAACGGGCGTTGGCTCTGCACCAGTTCTTTTTGAATATAAATGAGAATTTACAATATACTCTCCCGGTACTATGCCTCTAATGCTCACTACCTCACGATTCTCCTTGTAATCAATTTTCTTGCCATTAGGCAAAGTAATAGTGTCGTTTTTATTACCCAGATCATCTCTGTCTAAATGCATTAACCCATCTTCTCGTCTATTAAAAGATGTTATATTATTCAGCGGATCAACAACATAAATGTCTATGTCATCATCCCACTGATACGGCCATGTAGATGTTATTAAAAATTCAACGTTCTTCACGGTCGGCTTGGATTCAGTTTTCTCACTTATTAACAATAAAGCTAACATAAAAAATCCAACAAAAGCCAATAATGTATTAAATAACAAATCTAAAAATGCAGTTGAAGACCCGTAGTTTTTACTTCTTTTCATTATCTTCCTTCAACTTTTGTATTTCATTTTCCATATCAAAAGCTTGCAATTTAAGTATATTGCCAAAAATTAAACCAACAAGTGTTGTGTACAAAGCTGTAGACATGCCATAACTCATACCAACAATCAAAGATTGAATCCCACTTGAGTCCCCCGGACTTAATGAAGAAAAACCAGCCAACATTTGGATAAAACCAACCACAGTACCAATCATTCCTAAACTTAAACAGATTTCTGAAAAAAACCAACTTAGCTCAATTTTTCTTTCCAAATCTTTGGTGTCTTTTATGCTCGATGCCAGCTTACCATTATAACACGAAATTGTAACAAATATTGCCATAATTACAAAACACAAATAACTTGAATCTTTTTTATAAATCTCATGGAATACATTAAGCTTATAACAAATAAATGATGCTATGATTAGTATTGAATTTAGCAACCACCATCTCAGAAATGCACTGTTTTTGTTCATAAGTACCTCATGATTATATAATTAACCGCAAGTCATAATTGACAAACAATTTAGTTGGCGCTATCTTTATAGCAGACATGAAAGAACACATTCTTGTTAAATGTGCCAAAATACTCATAAAAGATTGGGCTGGGAATAAGGCCAGACCAACTTTTCATTATGCATTTGCCATCAAGAAAAACAAAATAATCGCCATCGGAAAAAACAAACCAGATTTTCCCTCTCAACTCGCTGCAAAACTAGCACGACTTTATAAAATTGAAAAATGGGTAAGATATCCTTATCTCCACGCTGAAACTGATTTGTTGCAACAACTTCAACCTGATGAAATAAGCAAACAAATTGAAATTCTTAATCTCAGAATCAATAGACATGGACAGTTCCGATTTTGCAAACCATGCATCAACTGCCAAAAAGTACTTGACACTCATAACCTACATAAAATAAGTTGGTCAAAAAACTTACCCGAAGATAATCCGAAAATTATTATGATAGATGGATATCAGCAAACAATTGTACCAAATCCATTTTATGCAAAATTAATACAAAATAATAATTAATTTATATATATAATAAATCGAAATTGGAGACGAAATATGTCTATGTCCTTTCTTGAGTATGTTGAAAATCGTGTTTCACAAGATGTTGACTATGTAGCACTAGCGGAAGCCGTAAATCGTTGCTACCAAGAAAAAGGAGAAGTTACTCCTGAAGACCTACAAGAAGCTTGGAGCGATTTGCTTAGCTCACAAGGCCGACAAAGACTTTTGAGAGGTGGACTGAATCTCGCAGGCAGCCTTGCCTACCAGCTACCAAAAAATCTTGCTATGAAAGGACTTAGTGGAGTTCTTTCCAAAGAACCATGGCAAAAGTCATGGAAAGCCGCTCAAACTGGTTACCACGCTACTGCCGCAAATCAGTTCATGAACGCTGCTAAGAGCGCAGCAGAAGCCGCATCTGCTCTTGATCCTAAACTAGCGGGCAAAGCATTTGCAGGCATGGGTCCAGAAAGAGCAAAATATATCGCTTCTGCGAAAGAAAAACTACAGAAAGCTCTTGATAACCTAACCGCTATGGAAAAAGCCCCAGCAGAGGCCCCCGCACCAGCAGGCGCACCAATGCCTCCCCCAGCAGGCGCACCAGCAGCACGCTAACATAAGTCAAAATATAAATGAAAACAGGAGACTTTATAGCCTCCTGTTTTTTTTATTCCTTATAAATTTTCAAACCTTGCTCTTCAGCTAACTTCTTTTGCTCTTTTTTAGTTCTAATATCGTCAACAACAGACAAAATAAAACCTTCAAGAAATCCAAAGATAGCTAAAACACACAAATATCCCAAAAGCAACACACCGCAAATCTTTGCAATCATCCATGCAAAAGCTTGCCAATTGTCCAAATTAATATTCATGTCAACTCCTTTCTTTTGTGACTGTGGCTCCAACTAGTAATTTTCTTTTCGCCACTATACAGGATATACAGTCTCTAAGCCAATTCCCTTAAGCATTGGATTGGCAGCTAGATTTTTAGCGTTACTTTTGACCCAAGACCTAAACTTATTCTCGGCAGAAATAGCATTAGGCTCCGTGGGTTGACGACCCTGCTTCACGTCCTTAGCATGCGTAGCCTCATGAACTATAGTAGATGCTATTTCAAGTATTGTTAAAGCATCTTTATTAGGCTTTCCAGCATGCTGAGCCACATTACGGCTCGTATTTACGTGTATGATGCTCGATGGTTTTATCTCTTGAATTTGAATGTCAGGATAATTTTTAAGCTCTTTTTGCAACAAATGATAAGGAAGTTGCTCCAATCTAGATTTGTAACTTTTATAAGTATTTTTTCCAAATCGAAGCATTAATTTTCTTTCAACATCAGGACCAAGAACATTACTATTCTCTCCACTTGTAAACATTCCAAAAACACCTTTAGTCAAAGGTGCAATCGTACTTATATCCCACAAAAGCTTCTCCCCCTGCGGTAACGTAGCATCATAAGCTCTTACTAAATCAATAGCAGATTTAGAGCGATTATAATAGGGAGATATCTTGTCTATGACAGCTTCTGAACCTAAAACAGAAGGATTTATTTGTTCCTGTAGCCATTCAAAAAATCTTTTCATACTGTATTTATGAACACGCTAAATTAAAAAGGAGGAAAAATGCAGGAAACAATTCAATCTCTGAAAGAAGAAATAAAAAAACTTAAAAAAAATGCTATAAGATCTCAATATATGCTTGATGAAGGCATAGAAATCATGACCGGAGTTCATGAACGCATCGTCACCCTTATGAACGCAATCAAAGAACATCGATTCAGGACAGAAGATGCAAAACTCACCGTGAGCGATTATGATGAGAAATTGTGGCAAGTCCTTGATGAAATGGAAAAACTTGAGGAACTGTAATGTCAAATATATTCTTCATTTCTGATACCCACTTCGGCCATCAAGGCATGTGCTTCTTCACCAGAGATGATGGCACTAAAATCAGACCATTCAATACATGCAACGAATGCGATGATCACATGATTGAACAATGGAATAAAATAGTCAGACCTAAAGATAAAGTATATCACCTTGGTGATGTCGCTATGAAAAGAGCATACATCTCAACAGTAGAAAAACTAAACGGTGAGAAAATTCTTATTAAAGGAAACCATGATATTTTCAAGATTACAGATTACACAAAATATTTCAGAGATGTCAGAGGAACTCATAAATTAGATAAATATATCTTGTCGCACTACCCAATTCACCCTGAACATATTAATCAAAATTGCTATAATTTCCACGGCCATCTTCACTACAGAGAAGTACTTCTAGCAGATAAAAATATAGACCCAAGATACTTAAATCTCTGCGTTGAATGCATTAATTACTGCCCAATTCCATTCGAAGAAGCTAAACAAAAATTACATTCACGACTTTAATTCTAGCCACTCCTTAAATCCTTTGCCCTTCATCGAAGTTAACATGTTCCTCAACGCTGCAAAAGTTGTGTGAGGCAACATATTCATCTGATTCGTCTTCACTTTTAATTTCGTGCCCTTTTCAACCTTGGCACTCGTGCCAGTCATGCCCACATCACCCTTCTCAGTCTTGGCACTAGTCCCTCCCATTGTCGTTCCATGCAATTTGTCATAATCCAAGTCTTTCACATTTACGAGTGTCTTCAAACCACGCTTCTCCTGAGCATCGTAAAAGTCCTTGGCTTTTAATGCGCCCATGCCATTAATCTTTATACCATTTCTTCTCAATGTATAAACTATCTGCTCAAGTATTATGTTGTTTACAGCAGGATCATTTGGATCAAATCTAGGATTCATAGTAGACCCAGTTATCACCAAAAAGTCTTGCTTGGCTTGCTCAAATGCCGGTGTTCCAACCACCAACTTGGGATACTTCTGACCAAATAATTTGAGTTGCTTAATCTGAGGTGTCTTGTAATTCAATAACATTCTCTCCGAAAATCCACTATCAAAATCCTCTACATCCTCAAGCTTGCCTTTTGCACGCAAACCAACTACATAACCCTCGTCTTCCGCTATGCCATAAGTCTTTTTATCCAAAAATCTTGCATCAAAAGTATCACCATCCACTACACGATATCCCTGCCCCTTGCCAAATCCTAAAGGATACCAGAACTGCGGAAATCCAACCTTGCTCTTCTTGACCCCACCTATCCAGATAGGCAAGGCCACACCAAGACCCTTAGACAAAGCATCCATAGTCTCTTTCAAATTGCCTTCCTTAACACTAAAAGTAATATGGTAATTTGATGGCAATGCCTTGTTGCCAAATGTCTTCATCAACCCCGGAATAGCCGTATAATCATAAAACTGCAAGAACGCAGGATTAAAATTGCACTTGATTCCAGTAGTTGCTTGTTTCCACATCTGATTGAAAATATCAAAGAACACAACCCTGTCACTGCCATCCACAGCAGCTAATGTGATTGATTTAAACTCTATTGGGTTACCTTCCTTAGAACTTTTACCATTTAACAAACGAAGATATTTGTTAATACCATCTATTGTTTTTTGATCTAATAAAAATGCATTAGCATAATGCTTAATATCAGTAGTGCCATTCAGACGAATTGCATAATGATCTAAGTCCTTGCCCTTGCGACAGTTTTCATACAAAGCACCTATAGCTGCTTTAAAATATTGCTCCAAAGTATTGTTATAAAACAAATCCTGATTCGTTTTATACATGAACGTTTTCTTATAACCACCAACAGTCTTCACATCAACATGACCGCCACTCATATGCAAACACGTTAATGCACAACCACCAATTGCTTTTATCTTGCTAATAACGTTATAAGGCACCTTAATTGCATCACTCATGCCAACATAATTGCCATGCTCAGCAGTCATCTCAGGCTTGCGAGGACGAACAGTAATACTGCCAGATACAGGCCTAACACCGGGAGACTTTACACCACGCACTTCCTCTTCCTGAGGTATAATCGCAACCCTTTTACCCAAACGCCTAGAATTAAATTCAAAATTCTCAGTGTTTACCTGTAAACCCTCTATGTAGGAAGCTCCATGCTCTCGAACATACGGAGAAAATTTTTCCACCTCTTCCTTAGGTAAAATACTCTCCCAATTAGACATCAACTCAATTAACCAAATTACCGTAGCAGATGCACAAGTTGTTTGACATGTCCTGTCCACACTTGCTAATGGCATCCTCTCTGCCTCAAGCAAAAACCAATCTTTAAACGCAATATTGATCACAATAAAACACCTTTATTTTTATATATAAAGGGTTTTTGCTATTTTATATCCCTTAGAATCCAACCAGTACTTGTATGTCGTATTAATTGCATCACAGTGTTCTTTACTTAATCTTTTTGTGTAATGCTTAAATGTATTTTCACTTATGTGCTTGACATGCATCAAAGTAGTTTTATCAAATTCACCAGCAGGATTGCCAATTCTAGATAAATCATCTAAAAGTTTGTTACAGTCAACTGGCAATCCCAAAATGCCAAATATTGTTTGAACAACTTTCTCCTTGTTTTCCTTAAAGTCTTCATAAACTAACTCATAGTCAGTGTGATCATTCCAAGCTTCATACATATCCAATATTTCTTTACACATTTGAATTATACTGTCAGTGTTTTTGTAAGTTCCTCGTGGCATTAAATCTAAAGCAGATGCTGCAATGTACCTAATATCCCTTCTAGTCGTAAAAACAAAATCACTCCAATTCAACCATCTTTTCTTGAAGTCATGTATCTTCAGAATGTTATGATGCTCACCCGGAACAAATGAATTCACCCACTGAGCACTTATCTGCTCAGCAGGAAAATTCTGTTCCAATCCTAAACGCACTATATTGTAAAGTCTTGTACTTCCTGATCGTGCTATGCCAGCACAAATAATATTCAAATCCCAAACCCTCCATTAAATCCAAAACCTTTGGCTCCACCAAATCCTCCCCCTAGTCCACCACCGAACTGTCCACCGCCAAAGGAACCAAGATTAGAACCGCCACTAAACCCACCAAAACCAAAATTGTTACCGCCAAGTTGACCTCCTCCCAATCCAAATTGACCACCACCAAAACCACCGCCTAATCCCTGCATCCCTCCACCAAATCCACCCATGCCCATGCCACTCATACTTCCACCACCCATTCCTAACATGTATCCACTTTCTATAGGAATAATAGAGTAAGGACCCCCCATACCAGTAGGCCTCACAACCGTTCCGGGTGTATAAGCTCCAAAAGGATTGTTATTTCCAGAATTACCACCAATATTCCCTCCAATACCCATCATACCACCCATACCACCCATGCCGCCCATGCCCATACCGCCCATGCCCATCATTCCACCCATGCCACCCATTCCCATACCACTCATGCCCATCATTCCACCACCCATACCGCCCATTCCCATACCACTCATTCCACCACCCATGCCACCATTTCCTAAATTACCACCATTTACTCCCATACCACCAAAATTCATACCGCCACCCTGAACACCCATCTGACCACCCATGCCCACACTTATCACAGGAGGTCTCATCGGCGCAGGTAATGAAGGACGTGGAGGCATCGTCGGCCTAAATTGAGCCGCCGTCAAAATACCCCCAAATACAACCACTACAAAAATCAAAAATACTCTCAATAATTTCATTTCCATAATCTCAC
>Ga0222713_10000356_pt1 | contig 50704 bp, 57 predicted proteins | sample C33_649DmetaG_FD_165061 | JGI IMG/M metagenome (GOLD analysis project Ga0222713, IMG submission 165061) | Estuarine water microbial communities from San Francisco Bay, California, United States - C33_649D | ecosystem: Environmental > Aquatic > Marine > Unclassified | place: USA: California...
AGATACGGGGCAGATATCGCGCTGCCCCTCTCGCGCCGTGGCTTCCTCGCCACAGAAAGTGTCAAAGCAAACTGGGACAGCGTGTCTCAGATCGATGCCTTGAAGCGGCGTTGCTGCGCGGCAGTCAGATTCTCAAAGCGCTTGACCAGCAGCTCGACCGGATCAGTCGAAGCACGCGGCTTGCTCGGCGTCTTGCCGTACGCCAAATCCAACAGGCGATTCATCGCACGCTTAGCCGCGCACTTCGGGTTAGCCCAGCGCAACACGCCGCCCTTTGTCTCGTGCAATTCTTCGCCCTTCTGCGTGGCGAACTCCAAGATGATTGCCTGCTGCGCCGTCTCGCGCTTGCGGTACAACGCCTTCAAGTCAACGGCTGCCTGCGTGGCGCCCTCGCCAGCCTTGATGAACGAGCGAACGATGGTTTTAACATTGTGTGTCATGGTAACTGCTCCTAAGTAAGTGAGACATCGTGTCCCACAATGAGTTAAGCCCCTGCACACAAGGCGTGTGAACAGGGGCTGCGTGTGTCGTGCATAGGGCAAATCCCTACCCAACGACAACTCTATTTTACCATAGCGTGTTTTGGAGCTAGGGGAAAACTTGGTCTTTTGGCTATCCGGCGACCCCACCGTACCCCCACCAACCCGATTGGCGTGGTGTCTTGGCAGCTTGGCCCGAAACACTGTTTTGCTCTTGCACCAGAATTTTTGGGGCCCCATGTCTAACCTTAGACATTTATAAAAAATTCCCCAACACTCTGTCTAACAATTGACATCACTACCAAAAAAGAAGCCCCCAGAGGGTGGGGGCTAAAGGTTGGAGTAGCGACCATGACGCCGCTTCACAACGAAGGAGATTGCAGTATACTGTATCCATCGCGCTCACGCAAGAGATGTCTAATGTTTGAAACGCTACTCTCTGTTGACGAAGCAGACTACGTACCGCCGCAACTGGGCGACGACGCTGCATTCACTCCTGACGAGAAGGCCACCCCAGCGCAAATCACAGACGGTAAAGTGAAAGCGCTTGATTGGTTGAAGGAGATGGGCTTCGATGATGACGCTGTAACTACAGAGGCCGAACAGAAAGCAGCCCAAGATGCCTTCGCTGCCATGACAATACCGCTGGACCAGCAAACGCAGAAGACCGCGCTGGCCAAAGTTGAAGTCCCGGCAGCGGTCAAACACCTTGTCGGTATGTTGACGGCGTACGATTGGGCGTTTGTGGAGCAAGCCAAGGAGATTCGCGGCTACTGTATTGCGCAGCTGCTGGAAGAATCGAAGCACCCCGACGCCAAATACCGCCTGAAAGCCATCGAGCTGCTGGGCAAAGTGACTGAGATCGCGCTGTTTACCGAGCGCGTGGAGGTCAAGAAGACGCAGATGACCGACGAAGAGCTGGAGTCGGAGATCAAAGCACGCATGGACCGCTATTTCAAGCTGGCCAAGACCGTTGAAGACGCTGAAATCATAGAACCGGCCGATGATTCCACAGGCGCGTGACCAAAAAGAGTCGCTGCTGGAGCTTCTGGGCGAGAAAATCAAGCGTCTGGAGATCAAAGCCGCCCAAAAAAGCCTTATTGACTTTGCTAAACGTGTCTATCCTAACTACTCAGTGGGTGCACACCACAAAGTCATGGCCCGGATATTCAAGGAAGTGGCCGAAGGCAAGAACAAGCGCGTGATCATCAACATCGCGCCGCGCCACGGCAAGTCTGAGCTGACTTCCTTCCTGCTCCCGGCATGGTATCTGGGGCTGAACCCCGACCACCAGATCATTATGGCAACGCACACGGCGTCGCTCTCCGAAGATTTTGGCGGCAGGGTCCGAAACCTGATTGCGTCGGCCGAATACGCTGAGATTTTCCCCAACACAAAGCTGGCGGAAGACAAAAAAGGGGCGGGTAGCTGGAACACCAGCAAGGGCGGCAAGTACTACGCGGTGGGTGTGGGCGGTGCGCTGGCCGGTCGAGGCGCAAACCTGCTGGTGATCGACGATCCTCACTCGGAACAGGACTTGAAGAGCGGATCGAAGCTGCCGTTTGAGCAGGCGTGGAATTGGTATCAGACCGGTCCCCGGCAGCGCTTGATGTGGGGCGGCTCGGTGATTGTGGTGATGACACGCTGGGGTCAGCTTGATCTGACGGCCAAGCTGGTGGACTATCAGGCGCGTAACCCCGACGCGGACCAGTGGGAAGTGGTGGAGTTTCCGGCGATTCTGCCCTCGGGGAATCCGTTGTGGCCGGAGAAGTGGCCGCTGGAAGAGTTGATGAAGACAAAGGCGACGATCAATCCGCGCTTTTGGAACGCCCAGTATCAGCAGGAGCCGACATCAGACAGTATCGCTGTCATCAAGCGGGACTACTGGAGGATATGGGAAGCAGAAGAGCCGCCCGCCTGTGAGTTCATCATTCAGTCGTGGGATACTGCGCACGACACCAAGACCACAAACGACTACAGCGCCTGCACTACGTGGGGTGTGTGGTACAACGAAGAGGACAATGACACGCCTCACTTGATACTGCTTGATGCGTTCAAGGATCGTTGGGAGTTTCCGGAGCTAAAACAGCAGGCGTACAAGAGCTACATGGAGTGGGACCCGGATGCGTTCATCGTGGAGAAGAAGGCTGCTGGTGCACCGTTGATCCAAGAGTTCAGGCGCATGGGCATACCGGTGCAGGAGTTCACGCCCAGCCGAGGCAACGACAAGAACGTGCGTGTGAACGCGGTGGCTGATTTGTTTGCTAGTGGTAAGGTATGGGCACCGGATACACGGTGGGCGCGGGAGGTGATCGAGGAGGTTGCTGCGTTCCCGGTCGGTGAGCACGACGACTTTGTTGACACGACAACACAAGCCTTGCTGCGGTTCAGGCAGGGCAACTTTATTTCACTGGACTCGGACATGAAAGATGAGCCGAAGCTGTTTAGGTCCGTGAGACACGCTGGATACTACTAAGGACACATCATGGCAGTCGATAAGGCACTGTACCAAGCCCCGGAGGGGATCGAAGCGCTGGCTGAGAATGAGCCGGACATCGAGATCGAGATTGTTGATCCGGAAGAGGTCAACATAAATGCCGACGGCATGGAGATCAGCATCCGTCCGGGCGACGAGGTGGGTGAGATTGCCTTCAACGCAAACCTTGCCGAGCACATGGATGAGCGCGAGCTGGAGACGCTTGTCTCTGAGCTGGCCGATGAGGTCAAGAACGACCTGATGTCTCGCAAGGACTGGGAGACGATGCTCAAGGAAGGCATCGGCTTGCTGGGTCTGAAGTATGAGACGCGCACTGAGCCGTGGCCGGGGGCCTGTGGTGTGTACCACCCCATGATTACTGAGGCCGTGGTGCGGTTCCAGTCTGAGACGATCATGGAGACATTCCCGGCGATGGGGCCTGCCAAGACAAAGATCGTTGGCAAACAGACCCAAGAGAAAGAAGATGCCGCTGATCGTGTGGCCGAGGACTTGAACTGGCAGCTGACGGAGAACATGACCGAGTTCCGTCCTGAGCATGAGCGGATGCTGTGGAGTCTGCCTGCCACGGGTTCGGCGTTCAAGAAGGTCTACCGCGACCCGGCGCTCAACCGCCAGACATCTGTGTTTGTACCGGCTGATGACATGATTCTGCCGTACGGAACGTCCGAGCTGCTGACCTGCCCACGCATTACACACCGCATGCGCCGCACCGAGGATGAGATCACCCGCATGCAGTACGACGGGTTCTGGCGCGACGTGGAGCTGGGCGACCCGCCCAAGGTGGTCACGGATATTCAGAAGCGCAAGGACGAGGAGATGGGCTACTCGGCCATCAACGACGGGCGCTATGTAATCTATGAGATGTGCGTTGACCTTGACCTGCCGGGGTTTGAAGACAAGGACAAAGATGGCAAGCCAACGGGCATCGCGCTGCCATACATCGTCACCTACGTAGACCAGATCAACGCGGTACTGTCAGTTCGCCGTAACTGGAAAGAAGACGACAAGACCAAGCAAAAGCGGCTGCACTACATACACTATCAATACATCCCCGGCTTCGGGGCATACGGTCTGGGCCTGTTCCACCTGATCGGGGGCTTCGCCAAGAGCGCCACCAGCATAATTCGCCAGCTGGTCGATGCGGGCACACTATCTAACCTGCCGGGGGGCCTGAAAACCCGTGGTCTGCGGATCAAGGGCGACGACACTCCCATCTCTCCCGGAGAGTTCCGCGACGTAGATATTGGCTCCGGATCGCTGCGCGACAACATCCTGCCGCTGCCCTATAAGGAGCCAAGCCAAGTACTGGCCGGGTTGCTGGACAAGATTGTGGACGAGGGCCGTCGGTTTGCTGCCACGGCGGATATGAAGATCAGCGACATGTCCAACCAAGCTCCTGTTGGCTCCACGCTGGCAATTCTGGAGCGCACGCTCAAGGTCATGAGTGCTGTGCAGGCGCGTGTGCACTTTGCGTTCAAGCAAGAGCTAAAGCTCATTGCCGAGCTGGTGCGCGAGGACTCCCCGGCCAACCAAGAGTATCCGTACGACGTGGATGCGCCCAACGGTCGCAAAGCCAAGTACGAGGACTACCGCCATGTGGAGATTGTGCCGGTGTCCGATCCGAACGCGGCGACCATGAGCCAGCGGGTGGTGCAGTATCAAGCTGTGCTGCAGCTGGCGCAGACGGCTCCGCAGATTTACGACATGCCCGAGCTACATCGGCAGATGCTGAACGTGCTGGGTATAAAGAACATCGACAAGCTCGTGCCGACTGAGAAAGACCTGAAGCCCGTTGACCCGGTGCAGGAGAACCAGAACGTGCTGGCTGGCAAGCCCGTCAAGGCGTTTGCGTATCAGGACCACGAGTCGCACATCAAGGTGCACACCTCCGCGATGCAGGACCCGGTGATTGCCCAGCTGATGGGGCAGAACCCACAGGCGCAGATGATCATGGGCGCTATGCAGGCGCACATCGCTGAGCACGTTGGCTACGCATACCGTAACAAGATGTCACAGGCGTTGGGTGTACCGATGCCGAACTCGGAGGAAGGTCTGCCGCCGGAGATGGAGTACCAGCTCTCGCAGATGTTGGCACAGGCCGCTCCGCAAGTCTTGGCTGCTAGCCAAGCGATGGTTGCACAACAGCAAGCCCAGCAGAATGCGCAAGACCCGCTGCTCCAGTTGCAGATGCAGGAGCTGCAGCTAAAGGCCAAGGAAGTGGAGATCAAGGAGAAGAAGATGGCCCTTGATGCCGCTGCTAAAGCCGATGAGCTGAAGCTGAAAGAAGCGGAGCTTGCCGGGAAACAACAGCTGGAGGGCGTTCGCTTGGGCGCTCAGATGGCTAAAGACAAGGAAAACGCTCAGCGAGACGATGAGCGCGAAGGACTTCGTATGGGAGTAGAGATCGCCAAAAACAGGGCGCAGATGATGCAGGCTAAACAACAACCGAAAGGGGGTAGCAAGTGATGATTCCCGTGGATGCTCTACGGAGCAGGCTGCGCACTGAAATGAACAACTACGCCGATGATCTAGCGACCGGCGCATGCAAATCGTTTGACGAGTATCAACACCTCTGCGGGGTGATCCGGGGTCTAGCTACTGCAGAGCGGCATTTAATCGACCTTGCAGAAGAAATGGAGAAGCAGGATGAGTGACATTGATGTTGGTGCAACGCAGCAAGAAGCAGAGGAGAAGGCAAAGCAGCTTCCCAAACCGAAAGGCTACCGGATACTTTGTATGGTCCCTCACATCGAGGCGAAGTATGAAGGTGGGCTGATCAAGGCGGAAACTACCGTCAACCGAGAGGAGTTGACCACGCAGGTGCTGTTTGTGGTCGAGCTTGGTGACATGGCCTACAGCGACGCGAATCGGTTTCCGACCGGCCCGTGGTGCAAAAAAGGCGATTTTGTCCTGACCCGTACGTACGCCGGAACCCGCATGAAGATTCACGACCGGGAATTCCGCATCATCAATGACGACACCGTGGAAGCCGTGGTTGAAGACCCACGCGGCCTTTCTCACGCTTAAGGAGGACTTATGGCAACAAGTAATGGAGAGTACAAGTTTCCGGATGAGCAGGATGCCCCGAGCGCTGAAAACGCTTCGGACGCTCCGGACATCGAGGTTTCAGTCGAAGGCGACGTAGATATTGAGATCGCAGACGACACTCCGGAACAAGACCGGGGCCGCAAGCCCTTAGAGAAAGAGCCTGAAGACCTTAAGGACGAGGAGCTGGCCACGTACAGTGCCTCCGTTCAGAAACGTATTAAGGAGTTAAGCCATGCTCGCCATGATGAACGGCGAGCCAAAGAAGCACTGCAGCGCGAACAGGAGGAGATGAAACGTGTCGCTCAGCGACTTGTTGAGGAAAACAAGCGGTTGAAGCAGTACGTCTCCACCGGGGAGCAGGCGTATGCCGGTTCCATGAAGACGGCGGCAGAGGCTGAGTATGAAATGGCCAAGAAGCAGTTCAAGGAGGCGCACGAGTCGTTTGACGCGGATGCCTTGTTGGAAGCCCAAACCAAACTCATGCAAGCCCAGATGAAGCTGGAGAAGGCAAATAATTTTCGTCCTACCCCTTTACAAGATGACGTAGAAGGTGTAGAAACGACACAGATCGAACAGCAACAAAGCCGCCCTGATGAGAAAACGCTGCGTTGGCAGCAACGTAATCAGTGGTTTGGGCCTAATGACGAGATGACCGCCGTCGCGCTGATCGCACATAAGCAGTTGGTCCAATCGGGTATAGACCCGCGCAGTGACGAGTACTTCGCGCACATAGATGCACGCATGCGTAAACGGTTTCCTGACTTCTTCAACGAGAAAGAGGAACCTACCACTCAGCCAACAGAAGTGCGTAAGGCTGCTACAGTCGTCGCTCCAGCAAGTCGTTCTAACGGACCAAAGAAAATCACTTTGACTAGGACGCAAGTAGCTATTGCAAAAAAGCTCGGAGTACCTTTGGATTTGTACGCTAAACAACTTGCACAGGGGAACGCATAATGGCTGAGAACAGACTCGCTCGTGAACTCGAAAGTCGAGAGACTACACAGCGCAAAAAACCGTGGGCACCATCAAGTTTGCTTCCTGATCCTGCACCATCTAAGGGTTGGAAGTTTCGGTGGATTCGCACGAGTATTACCGGTCAGGCTGACCCGATGAACGTGTCGGCAAAGCTTCGGGAGATGTGGGTTCCTGTGAAAGCAGAAGACCACCCGGAGATGGAAATGTATAACGATCCAGCGTCAACGAGCCGGTTCAAGGGCAACATTGAAGTTGGAGGCTTGCTGTTGTGCAAAGCACCGATTGAAGCGGTTGAGGAACGGAATGCGTATTACGCGGCCCAAACTCAAGCTCAAGCCGAGGCTGTGGACAACACATTGATGCGTCAAAGTGACTCGCGGATGCCGCTCTTCAAGGAGCGTAGTTCCAAAGTGTCATTTGGGCGCGGAACCACATAATCCTTTAGGAGTTTCACATGGCATATCCGACTGTTGATAAGCCCTACGGCTTTAAGCCGGTGAACCTGCTGGGTGGCCAAGTTTTTGCTGGCTCAACCCGTCAGATTCCCATCGAAAGCGGCTGGGGCACTGCAATTTTCTTTGGTGACGTTGTCCTGATGTCCGCATCGGGCTGCGTCGTTGGTGGCGGCACTACCGTTAACACCACTACCACGGTTCAAGTGGCTGGCGTTTTCATGGGCTGCTCGTACATCAACTCCGCCGGTCAGCGCATTTATGCGCAGTACTACCCGGCAAGCACCACCGGCACGCCCGACGGCGTGAACTCGATCCAAGCGTATGTTGCTGACGATCCTGATCTGGTGATGAAGTGTGCAATTGTTTCTGGCACTACCGTTGTGGCGCAAGCTACCCGTGCGAACTTGGTTGGCGGCAACGCTCAACTGGTGAACAACGTGGGCAGCACCATCACCGGTGATTCGCAACAAGCTATTCTGAACTCGGCTGGCACGACCAGCACCTACACGTTCAAAGTGGTCGATGTTGTGCCGGACACTGCACCTGCCGCTGGTTCCTTTGTCGAAGTCCTCGTGACTTGGACTCAGGGTGTTCATATCTATCGCGGTGCTACGGGCATCTAAGGAGTAACACATGGCTATTTCACGCGCACAACTACTGAAAGAGCTGCTCCCCGGCCTGAACGCCTTGTTCGGTCTGGAGTACGCACGTTACGGCGAAGAGCACAAGGAAATCTACGAAACCGAGACTTCCGAGCGTTCGTTTGAAGAAGAAACCAAGCTGTCCGGTTTCTCTGCAGCGCCGGTTAAGGCGGAAGGCAATGCCATTGCTTATGACAATGCGCAAGAAGCTTGGACCGCCCGTTACCAGCACGAAACCATTGCCCTTGGTTTCTCGATCACCGAAGAGGCGATTGAAGATAACCTGTATGACAGCCTGTCGGCTCGTTATACCAAGGGTCTGGCCCGTGCTATGGCTTACACCAAGCAGGTCAAAGCAGCCGCAGTGCTGAACAACGGCTTCACCTCCGGATACACCGGTGGCGATGGTCAAGTTCTGTTCTCGACCGCTCACCCGCTGGTGTCTGGCGGCACTAACAGCAACACCCAGTCGACTATGGCTGACCTGAACGAGACTTCTCTGGAAGCCGCCGTTATTCAGATCGCTGCTTGGACCGACGAACGTGGCCTGCTGATCGCTGCCAAGCCGCGTAAGCTGATTGTTCCGCCGAACCTGATGTTCGTTGCGACCCGTCTGCTCGAAACCGAGCTGCGTGTTAGCACCACCAACAACGACATCAACGCTCTGAAGAACAACGGCTCGATCCCGGAAGGCTACAGCGTCAATCACTTCCTGACTGACAGCAATGGCTACTTCCTGATGACCGACGTTCCGAATGGTCTGAAGCATTTTGTCCGCACACCGCTGTCTAACAGCATGGACGGCGACTTCGACACCGGTAACGTCCGTTACAAGAGCCGCGAGCGTTACAGCTTCGGCTGGTCTGATCCGTTGGGCGCTTGGGGTTCCCAAGGCGCGTAACACGAACGGGGGGCGTAAAAACCCCCCGTTTTTTGTTTTTGGTGTATGCTCCACCTATCTGGGATTTTTCACCCGTACAGACTGCCCCAGCAGACTTAGTAGAGACGGTACGGGGATGTGCTACTACACAAGGAATATCAAATGGCTATTTCCACATTTGACGGCCCGGTACGGTCGTTAAACGGCTTCTACACGCAAGGCCCGGGTAACTTCATTACCCTTGGCGCTACCGCCACCCTCACTGTTGCGCAACACGCTGGCCACATCCTGTTGGTTCCGGCGACCTGCGCAATCACGCTCCCGACGATCAATGCTTCGGCTGATCCGACTTCGGCTGGCCCGGGTTCTGACCCCAACACCCTGAACAACCTTGGTGTGACGTTCACCTTTATCTTTACCGCCGCTTCTTCGGGAGCTACGGGACAAACCATTACCTGCTCTGGCAGTGATGCGTATGTCGGCCAAATTTCCGTTGCCGGTACGACCACCGCGTCGTTCAACTCGACCGCCAGCACCATCATCACGCTGAACGCAACCACCACTGGTGGCGCTGCTGCTGGTAGCCGTCTGGTGCTGTCGCCGTTTGCCGCGAACAAGTGGTCGGTGCAGGGTTCGTTTGTCGGTTCGGGTTCCGTCGCTACGCCGTACAGCTGATCAATCTTCTTGGGGGGCTTCGGCCCCCTTCACTGAACTCCAAGGAGATTGACCATGCAATATGATGTCTATTCGGGACACCTAAACAGTTCCGGGTTCTTTATCAACTACCGCTCCCGCCTCAAGGGGATCATGTACACGTCGTCCTCGACGGCTGGCACGATCAACATGTGGGATGTGACTGCTGCGCCCACGGCAGCAGCTACTGGCTATACGCAGTCTGGTAACACGGTGACGGTTGTGAGCGCCGCACACGGCTTGCAGACGGGTGATCGTATTGGTATCACGTTTGCCACCGCTACTGGCGTGTCTGCAACCAATGGCAACTACACGGTTACCGTCACTGACTCCAGCACCTTCACCATCACGGATGTCAACAGCAGGACTATTGCAAGTGCTACTGCTTGCACGTTCTCCAATGCTGGCGGACGTTGGTTGATGTCGGTGGATACAGCTGCGCTGACCAGTTCTGGTGTTCCGCAGAACCAAAGCATGCTGATTCCGGGTGAGGGTCTGCTTTGCCTCAACGGTATCTACGGGCAGCTTTCCAACCAAACTGGCGTGACCATTTTCTACGGGTGATTTGTGCAAAACCAAAAAGGGTTTGATCTTGTTGGCAAGAAGTTGATGATTGGTCTTCCGGCCTATGACCACAAAGTGGGCCTGAAGATGGCAGTGTCGTTGATGCAGCTTGCACAGAAGGTCTTGGAGCATGGGATTCACATTCAGGTCAGCAGCATCTGTGGCTGCTCTGTTGTATCCCGCGCTCGTAACCTGATTGCGTATGAGTTCCTTGAGTCAGACTGTGACCATCTGATGTTCATCGACTCGGACATGACGTTCGATGCGGACTCGGTGATCCGTCTGATGGCTTGGAACCAGAGCAAGGCAATCGTTGGTGGCGCGTATCAAGCCCGGAAAGCTGGCAAGGTCTACATCCTGTCGCTCGATGGCGGCGAGGGCGTGAATGGCACAGAAGGCACGGTCAGCATGGACGGCTGGGGTCTGGTCAAGGCGCATCGCATCGCCACCGGCTTCATGATGATTCAGCGTCAGGTGTTTGAGAAGCTGCGTGCCAACCACCCTGAGTGGCGGCACAAGGACACCAACAGCAACAAGAAGCTGCATGCTTACTTTGACTTCATGACCACGCCGGATGGCTACATTGGCGAGGACTTCCTGTTCTGCGACCGCGCCCGTGCGGAAGGCTTTGACATCTGGATCGACCCGACGATCAAGCTGGGTCACATGGGTGTCCATGAGTATGAGAGCGACTTCGGGAATGAGATTCTGTACCCGATGTTGAAACCTGTTGACGCACCTATGAGTGATGCTGCGTAATGGCTAAGACACCTGCATGGCAACGCAAAGAAGGCAAAAATCCTGCTGGTGGTTTGAACGCCAAAGGACGAGCCTCCTACAACGCAGCCAACCCGGGCAAGCCGGGGCTGAAACGTCCGCAACCGGAAGGCGGGGCACGGAAGAAGTCGTTCTGCGCCCGTATGAGCGGGATGAAGAAGAAGCTGACTTCATCGAAGACGGCGAACGATCCGAATAGCCGTATCAACAAAAGCCTCCGGGCTTGGAACTGCTGAGGAAATCATGGCTGATCAGTACGATGCAAAAGCCGCGCAATACCGCAAGGAATGGGCTGAGATGAACAAGACTGGCCCTGCTCCTATGCCCAAAGAAATTGCTGATAAACAGGCGGAACAGAAGCGCAAGGAAGCGGAAGACAAAGCATACGAAGCCAGCAAAAAGCCGGTCAAATTTGCTAAAGGCGGTTCAGCTTCCTCTCGTGCAGACGGTTGCGCTCAACGCGGCAAGACGAAAGGTCGGATGGTCTGATGCCTTGGACCGCCAAACAGCTGAAGCTCTTCCGTGCCGCAGCGCACAATCCTGCCCTTGCCAAGAGCAGCGGGATCAAGCAAGCCGATGCTGAACGCATGTCAAAGGAAGGTTTGAAGAAGATGGCTGGTGGCGGTAGAGCAGTGATCAACAAGCAGGACACGAAGCACGGCAAGATGGATATGCCGTTCAACAAACTCAACCGGTTCGCCGGTATGAAAGCTGGAGGACTTATGGACAAAGGCGTTGACAAAAAGCTGCCTACGGGCAAACAAATGGGGAATCTCGGTATGAAATCTGGCGGAATGAAAGAATCCAAGGCGATGGTTGGCAAGGAAGTGGCCTTCATGAAGAAGAAGGGCGCTCCCAAGTCAATGATCCGGCACGAAGCTGCTGAGATGGGCGCGATGAAAAAAGGCGGTATGGCCAAGTACGCCAAGGGTGGTGGCATCGAGTCTCGTGGCAAAACCAAAGGCACGATCATCAAGATGGCGGCTGGTGGTCTGGCTGGTGGCCACAAAGCGGCTGATGGCATTGCCCAGCGCGGCAAGACCAAGGGCATGAAAGTGTCCATGAAGGGCGGCGGGTACTGCTAATGCGCCCCTCACGCGGAATGGGGGCAATTGCCCCCGCCAAGATGCCGAAGGCTAAGACCATCAAGCGGAAAGACGATCCGCAGGATGTGGACATGTACGCCGAAGGCGGCAAGGTAAGCCGCGTGAATGAAGCTGGCAACTACACCAAACCGGGCATGCGCAAGTCGCTGTTCAACCGCATCAAGGCTGGTGGCAAAGGCGGTGCTCCGGGACAGTGGTCTGCGCGTAAAGCACAGATGCTGGCTTTACAGTACAAAAAGTCTGGCGGGGGGTATAAGTGAGTGGACTCGCCAAACCGCAAGCCAGCCTCAAAGCGTGGACCCAGCAAAAGTGGCGCACGAAAAGTGGCAAGCCATCTACGCAGGGAAGCAAAGCGACGGGAGAGCGTTATCTCCCCGAAGCCGCCATCAAAGCGCTCTCCCCGCAAGAGTACGCCGCCAGCACCCGTGCCAAGCGAGCCGGTAAAGCTGCAGGAAAACAGTTTGTACCGCAACCTAAAGGCGTGGCTAAGAAAACTGCTGCGTATAGGAAATAAGTAATGGCTACCGTTCCGTACAAAACTACTGATACGTACAACTTCAACCTAGACCTAAATAATCTGGTTGAGGAAGCGTTTGAGCGTTGCGGGCAGGAGTTGCGTTCGGGCTACGACATGCGTACGGCACGACGGTCATTGAACCTGCTGACAATGGAGTGGGCAAACCGTGGCATTAACATGTGGACAGTGGAGCAAGGACAAATCACGCTTGCTTATACAAGCCCGACTCCTACCATTACTTACGATCTGCCTGTTGACACTGTTGATCTATTGGATCACGTAATCCGCACAGGCACGTACCAGAACCAAACTGACATCAACATCAGTCGGATCAGCGAGTCTACCTACGCCATGATCCCGAACAAGAACGCTGTTGGTCGACCGATTCAGGTTTGGATTCAGCGCCGTTCAGGAGCTACGGATTCCGCTGGTGTGGCGGTTCCGCCACGGATTCACGTCTGGCCAACGCCAGACAACAGCCAGACCTACACCTTTGTGTACTGGCGGCTTCGCCGTATTCAGGATGCCGGTAACGGTATCAACGGCCAAGATGTGCCGTTCCGCTTCATGCCTTGTATGGTGGCGGGGCTAGCATTCCAGCTATCCATGAAGCTGCCAAACGTCGATCCTGCTCGGATTGCCATGCTCAAAGCTGAGTACGCAGAGCAGTGGGAAATGGCTGCTACGGAAGATCGGGAGAAAGCTCCGGATCGGTTTGTGCCGCGTGAACAGTTTATTAGGTAATCATGCCAAACAGATTTTCGTCTGGCAAAAATTCAATTGCGGAATGCGACCGGTGCGGTTTTCGGTTCAAGCTGACGCAGTTGAAGAACTTGGTTATCAAGACCAAGAATGTGTCGATCAAGGTGTGCCCAGAATGTTGGGAGCCTGACCAGCCTCAGTTGTCGTTAGGTCTGTACCCGGTTAACGATCCGCAAGCTGTACGGGAACCAAGACCGGATGTTAGCTATGTAACTTCTGGTAACAGCGGGTTGCAGGTTTTGCAGAATAACACCGGACCTTTGGGTAGCGGCTCTCCCGAGGGTGGTAGTAGAATCATCCAGTGGGGTTGGAATCCGGTGGGTGGATCAAGAGGCATTGATGCAGGGTTCACGCCGAATAACTTGGCGCTGACGATTGCGATTGGCAGCGTAACAGTAGTGACTTCATAGGAGTAGAGAATGAACACCAAACAGGTCAAAAAGATTGCAGACAAAGAAGTCAAGATGCACGAAAAGCGTCTGCATGGTATGAAAAAAGGCGGCGTAACCGGCATGGCTATGCGCAAGGTCGGTCGCAACATGGCGCGTGCAAACAACCAGCGGGGTCGGTAATGAACTCCAACGACAAGTTTGAATTCTTCTCGGCTGACACTGCTAACCCGATGAACAAGTACACGCAGCCGCGCCCAAATACCAATTCGACTGGCAAGAACGGATACCCTGACGTTGCCAAGTCTTCGGGTATTGAAGTGCGTGGTGGCAAAGCTCAGACCAAGGGCAGAATGGCCCGTGGCCCGATGGCGTAACCATGAACTACAGTACGCTGTTTGAAACCATCAAGGGATACCTTGAGAATGACTTCCCTGCGTCCACTTTCACGGACAGCGCAGGGACAGGCACGGCTACGCTCACGAGTACCGAACAGATCAATACGTTCATCACTCAAGCCGAACAGCGTATCTACAACACTGTCCAGTTCCCATCGCTTCGCAAGAACGTGACTGGCAGCGTGACTGCAAACAACAAGTATCTATCATCACCAACTGACTTTTTAGCGGTTTACTCGCTGGCTGTTGTAGACGGGGATGGAGCGTATTCGTACCTGCTGAACAAAGATGTGAACTTCATTCGTGAGGCGTATCCCACGCCAACCGATACGGGTTTGCCAGCGTATTACGCTTTGTTTGGTCCGACCGTATCTGGTTCAACCATCAGCAACGAACTGTCTTTCCTGCTTGGCCCTACCCCCGATGCCTCATATGTTGTTGAGCTTCATTACTATTACTACCCAGAAAGCATCACCACTGCCGCAAGTGGCCAAACTTGGTTAGGTGATAATTTTGACAGCGTGTTGCTTTATGGCTCTCTCGTAGAAGGCTATACCTTTATGAAGGGTGAGGCTGATTTGATCACCGCCTACAACACCAAATACATGGAAGCACTGGGTATGGCCAAGCGTCTGGGCGATGGCATGGAGCGTCAAGATGCGTACCGCAGCGGTCAGTACCGCCAGAAGGTGACCTGATGGCTTTCACCGGCAACTACGCCACCAACACCTACAAGAACGGGCTAAACACAGCCACGTTTAATCTGGGTACGGGCACGACGCAGGTCTTCAAGATTGCGCTGTATACCAACACGGCCACGTTGGATTCGACCACCACCGCCTACACCACGACGGGCGAAGTGTCGGCTACAGGATACACGGCTGGCGGACAAACGCTAACTATCAGCCAAGTGCCTACCGTTGGTTCGTCCGGTACGACTTCGTACTACTCGTTTGCCGATGTCACTTGGTCTGGTTCGTTTACGGCGCGTGGCGCGTTGATTTACAAGTATGACGGATCGGCTAATCCAGCTATGATTGTGTTGGATTTTGGTAGCGACAAAACGTCTACCGGTACGTTTGAAGTGCAGTTCCCCGCCGTCAACAACACCAACGCAATCGTGAGGATATCGTGATCGTAACCACCACTAAAGGTGATATAGATGAGGCCCTGCTGGAGAAGCGGGAAGGCTCGATTGACGATGACAATGAATTGACCACTTGGGTCGAGTACTGGCTCGATGGTGAATTGGTCCACAGATCAGCGCATGTCACGCTGAAAAAGTGGCCGACTGTCGGCGGTGAAACATCTCTTTTTGGATAGGAAATATCATGGCAAACACCCAATCAATGTGCACCACGTTTTTGAAAGAACTGATGCTCGGTCAGCATCAGTTTGGCTCGTCCACGCTGACTTCGCGTGGCAGCTTGACTGCTCCGACCACTGACACTTTCAAGGCGGCTCTGTACTTTGCGTCCGCCACGATGGATGCGTCTACCACGGCATACACCACAACCGGTGAGGTCACAAACACGTCTGGCACTGGCTACACGGCTGGTGGCGTTACGGTCACCAACGGCACGGCTCCGCTGTCCACCAACACTTCGGCTACGGCTGGTGTGGCGTACTGGACTCCGACCGCCAGCTTTCAGTGGACTGCACTGACCGTCACCACGGCGTTTGACTCCGTTCTTCTGTACAACTCGACCCAAAGCGACAAGGCTGTCAGTGTGCATACGTTCGGTTCGCAGACTATTACTGCCGGTACGTTCACGCTGACTATGCCGAGCAACACGACGAGCACTGCACTGCTGCGCCTCTCGACCACCTAATTGGAGCGCGGCCTAGCCGCGTAGATTATGTTCGGGATATCCGCATTCGCTGAAACTCCGTTCGCAGCACTTCCGGGTGCTTCTGGAACGACGGTAACAGTAGCTTTAACAGGGAGTGCGGCCAGTGGTGCTGTAGGTACGGTTGCGGCTGCATCTGATAGCACAGTTGCTCTGACTGGCAATGCTGGAAGTGGTTTTGTTGGTGCGGTAGCGGCTACAAATGCTGCTGCTTTGACGGGTGTTGTTGCAAGTGGCGTGGTTGGAACGGTAGAGCCAAGTCTCTCTGTTGCTCTGACTGGAGTTGCTGGAAGTGGTTTGGCTGGGTCGGCCACGCCCAACAAAGATTTCGCGTTGACCGGAGTTGACGCATCAGGAGCAGTTGGGCAGGTAACCCCCGCAACCTCCTTCTCGATTGCTTTGACAGGGAATGCAGCAAACGGGTCAGCCGGAACTGTTACTGCAACATCCGGTTCGAGTGCTGCCCTGACCGGCGTAGTGGAAAGTGGAAGTGCTGGAACTGTAGTCGTCTCAATGACTTCGACGGTTGCTCTGACAGGCGTAGCCGGAAGTGGTCAAGTTGGTTCGTTGTCGGCATCCATCAGTGAGGCAGAGCTTGGCGACATTGCCTTAGGTTTTGCTGGAACAGTTGGCCCAGAAACAGTAGTTGGGTTGACCGGTGTAGCGGCAAGCGGTGTAGTTGGAACAGTTGTAGCAATAGCTGGTTCTGTTGTCGCTGTGACCGGCGATGCAGCACTAGGTTCTGCGGGTAGTGTCGGGGCAAACCTGACGGTTGGTTTGACTGGCGTGTCTGCTTCCGGATCGACCGGAAGCTTGATAAGAGTAAATGCGGTTACCGGCAATGCGGCGGTGGGCAGTGTTGGATCGGTTGGCAGGTCTGTCAGTATCGCCCTGAGTGGTGTGTCGGCAAGAGGTTCTGCTGGCAGCGTGACAGCGATATATTGGAAATTAATTGACGATTTGCAGACTGCAAACTGGGCGTTGGTGGATAGTGCAGAAACTGCTGGTTGGACGGTGATAAGTAATGATGTTTCTGCCGGATGGCAGCTTATTGATGACACGGTGATTTAATGGCCCTGATTCTTGCAGATCGAGTAAAGGACACGACGACCACGTCGAGTACAGGCACGATTACGCTCAGTGGCACTGCGCCAACTGGCTATCAGAATTTCTCAGTCATTGGCAACGGTAATACCACCTATTACACCATCGCGCACCAGACTGCCAACGAATGGGAAGTTGGCATCGGGACGTACACGTCTTCCGGAACCACGTTGGCCAGAACCACGATTCTGGCATCGAGCAACGCAGGTAGCGCAGTCAACTTCAGTGCTGGCACAAAGGATGTGTTTGTTACCGCTCCAGCAGAGCGGACTGTGCAAGGTCTTGGCGGTGGAACCAGCACTCAAGCCATTGTGTTGAATGGAACGACGGCATCAGTGTCTGGAACGATTGCAACTGGTACAAACGGAATGTCCGTTGGCCCGGTCACGGTTGCGTCTGGTGTTGTGATCACAATCGCATCTGGTCAAAGGTGGTTGATACTATGAGTTCAATTGTCGTTTCAGGCGATACTAGCGGCGCTATAACAATTTCAGCCCCAGCAGTGTCTGGGACTAACACGCTTACGCTCCCGGCAGCAACCACAACTTTGGTTGGACTGACAACCACGGATACGCTGACCAATAAAACTTTGACTAGCCCCACATTAACAACGCCAAACATAAATTCAGCACAAGTTGCTACTGTGTCTGGTACAGCGCCGCTTTACATGTGTCGTGCTTGGGTGAACTTTAACGGTACTGGAACAGTAGCAATCCGCGCGTCTGGAAATGTATCAAGCATTACTGATAATGGCACTGGTGACTACACCATTAACTTTACGACTGCAATGCCTGACATAAATTACACCGTTGTTGGGCAAGGAGTAAATCCGGCTAGTTGGACTTTGGGCCCGCAACCATTTATATCATCGCCATCATTGGCAGAAGTTGCGCCAACTACATCAGCAGTTCGTTTGGTTGTTGGCAACAATTCTGGTTCTTTTCTTGATGCCAAGTATGTTTGTTATGCAATATTCCGCTAAAGGACAACCATGAACCAACGAATCATTTATCCGACTGATGACGGTGTTGCCATCATTATTCCTACGCTTGAGTGCGGACTGAGCATCGAAGAGATTGCAGCCAAAGACGTACCTGCTGGCAAGCCATTCAAGATTGTGGATGTTGCTGACATGCCAACAGACCGCACATTCCGTAACGCATGGGAATACGCAGAATGATTACGATCAACTTTGACAAAGCAAAAGCTATCACTAAGGATAGACTTCGTGCAGAACGCGCTCCATTATTTGCCGCTCAAGATGTGGCATTTCAACGCGCAGTAGAATCCGGCGCAGACACATCAGCAATTGTGGCTGAAAAGCAAAGACTGCGAGACATTACGAAACTTGCAGATGCTGCAACGTCTTTAGATGAACTCAAAGCATTGAAGGCGTAAGCATGAGCACAATTTCCGCAGGGACTACATCCACCACCACACTGCAAGTTGCTGGCGATACGAACGGTGATTTGGTTATTAAAACAAATGACACTGGTTCTGGCGGAACAACCGCCATGACAATCACCACTGCTGGTGGTGTGGCGTTTGGAACTTCTGGCACGGCATATGGAACTTCTGGTCAGGTTTTGACGTCGGCTGGCAATGCAGCCCCAACTTGGACAACACTCAGTTCAAGCCCTATAACTTCAATGGATGTATTTACAACCGGCACTTCTGCAACTTGGACGATTCCGGCTGGCGTTACTAAAGTTCGCATCACCGTTGTTGCTGGCGGTGGGGCTGGCGGTGCTGGTAACGCATCAAACGGCGGCGGTGGCGGCGGTGGCGGCGGAACAGCAATTAAGGTGCTATCTAATCTTGTTGCTGGTTCTCTTACTTATACGGTAGGTGGGGCGGGTGCTTCATCACAAGTAGCGTCCGGAACAAACAATACAATTACTACGGTTTCTGCGACCGCAGGGTCTGCTGGAAACACCGGCGGCGGTGGCACTGGTGGCATTGGAAGCAATGGAGATTTAAACATTGGTGGAACTGGCGGCGCTGGCGGTTGTACGGATGGAGATACGGTAAGCCCGGTTACTGGATCGGGGGGAGCCTCTTACCTTGGAGGTGGAGGATATGGGGCTAGAGGTGGCACGGGTCAAAGCGGTCGCGCTTACGGTGGAGGCGGCTCCGGCGGCTCTGGATCAGGTGGCGCTGGCGCTGCTGGTGTGATTATTTTTGAATACTAAGGTGAGGGCATGAAATACGCATACATTTCCACGCAGGAACCCTTTTCTCTTGGGGTTCGGATTGTTCAAGTTCAGGACACAAAAGATGGCCTTGTGGATGTTGATGGTCTTTTGTTCTGGGTTGAGTGCGCTGACGATGTAACTCCAAGCACTCACTACTACGACACTGGCGACAGCCAGATCAAGGCAGTTCCGGTTTCGGAGTAGTAATGACTATCACGATCAATGGCACGAGTGGCGTGACGTTTCCTGCTGGGGGTGTAGCTAACCCGGCAGGTTCGTATGTTGGTACGTCCGACACTCAAACATTGACGAACAAATTGGTTTCTTGTTCGGTTGGATCAACTTCTGTCCCAATAGCGCAGCTTAACCCGACCGGGACTGTTCTTGCTACGCCAACAAAAGGTGCTTTTGAATACGATGGCAACGCCTTTTATTGCGACCTTGCCAACAATAATCGTGGGGTTGTTCCAAGCTATCAAACTTTTGCCGTGCTATCTACTGTCGCCTACAACACAAACACAACCCAAAATCTTTTCGGAGATTCAAATTTTTCTACATTGAATATAGGTGTTGCAACTACATATCTATTTAAAATGAATTTGTTTTTTTCAAAAGCTTCTCCAGCAACTCCAGTGGTAAACATTTCGCTTGGTTTTGGTGGGACAGCAACTGTCTCCTCTATTTTTTATAGAGGTGCGGTTTATTCATCCAACATCACGGCAGTTGCTGGCGTCAATACCGGCGCAAACGTCGGCCAAGGAGCATCAACAACAACGGCAGCAACAGCTGTTTTTCAGGCAATTGGTAATGTACCTTTTCAATATCAAGGGTATTTTTCTGGTGCAGTAACATTTAGTGGCACAGGAACTTTCATTCCACAGGCAACTTTTACCAGTAGCAACACACCAAACCTTGCTATTGGATCAAGCATGTCAATATGGCCTATTGGTAACTTGGGAGATGCCAACGCTGTTCGCGTTGGAAACTGGACATGATCGGGGGATGTAATGGCATTGATACTTGACGGTACTGTTGGAGCTACATTCCCGGCTGGAGGCGTTGGCAATACTGCTGGCGCTGGAGTTGGCACAACTGATACGCAAACCTTGACCAACAAGCTTTTGTCTTTGGCTGCTGGCACGACAAGCGTTGCACCTCTTCAATTTAGTGCGGGAAGCAGCCAAATACTCACAACACAAACTCAAGGCGCTATTGAGTACGACGGAAACGTCATATACACCACTCCGGGTACTGGCCGAGGAGTGATGCCGGGGGTGAGTGTGTATTGCCAGCTTGGCAGCGGAAATACTATAGCCAGCCAGACGACAGCACAAAACATATTTGGCAGTAACGGATCATTTACTTCCTTTAATCCATCCACCATTAACATCAATTACCTGTTTGAAATAAATATCGGCCTGACCAAAACCGCTGGAGCTACATCACACACAATAGGCTTTGGTTTTGCTGGAAGCGCCACTGTTAGCAACATTTTTTACAGGGGCACAAGCATGAGTGTTGTTGGTTCATCGTCAATCAGCGGATTTAATACTGGTATAGCCAACATCGCATCAAACGCTGTTTCAAACAACACGGTGTCTGGAACAATAAATAACGCCGCTGCAACATTCAGTATGACAATAAATGGATTTTTAAGATTTAGCGGCACTGGAACTTTGATACCGCAGTTCACGCTCAGCGCAGCGCCCGGAGGTGCATATTCAGTTCTTCCCGGCTCGTACATGACTATCTACCCGATAGGTAACCAAGGTGGCTCTGGCACTAGCGCATCTGCAACCCGTGTTGGTCGTTGGACATAACTGGAGTAATTCATGAGTACATATTCAACCAACCTTGCACTTGAACTGATCACAGAAGGTGATCAGACTGGCACTTGGGGAACCACCACTAATACCAATCTTGGTACGCTAATCGATCAGGCGCTTGGTTACTCCACATATGTTTGCTCTGGTGGAACTGATACGATCACTATCCCGAACGGATCAACTGGTGTCGCTCGGAATATGTATCTTGAGTTGACTGGTACTGGTGGCGGCAACTTGGTTGTGCCATCAATAAAGACAAAGCTGTACTTCATCTACAACAACACCAGCAGCGCAATCACGGTAAAGGTCAGCGGCCAGACTGGCGTCTCCGTTCCTGCCGCCGCAAAGATGGTGCTCGTCAGCAACGGCACGGACGTTGTCGTGGCAACCAACTACATGTCGTCTATGACGCTTGGATCGCCGCTGGGAGTGGCGTCTGGTGGTTCTGGGGTTGCATCCAACACCGCTTATGCCGTCCTGACCGGTGGCACTACCTCAACTGGCGCAGTTCAATCGGTAGCAAGTGTTGGAACGTCTGGGCAAGTTTTGACCAGTAACGGCGCTGGCGCGATGCCTTCATTTCAAACGATCACGTCGTTTGTGACGGGAATGATCATTCTTTGGTCTGGGAGTTCTGCATCCATCCCTTCTGGTTGGGTGCTTTGCAACGGATCAAACAGCACACCAGATTTGCGCGACCGCTTTGTGGTTGGCGCTGGATCAACTTACGCCGTTGGGGCAACCGGCGGCTCTGCAAACGCAACGCTGGTCAGCCACACCCACACGGCCACTGATTCAGGACACACGCATACCAGCACAATCAAAAGCACGAAAAAGTCTGGCGGAGACACTCCTGACATTTTGTCTGCTGGCGAAAACCTTAGTGGCGACAAGACGATAACAAGCAACACCGGAACTGCAAACATCACCGTCAGTACAGAGGGTTCGTCGGCAACCAATGCCAACTTGCCGCCGTACTACGCTCTTTGCTACATCATGAAGACTTAATCATGGGTGAAGAATCTCTTGAAACAAAACTGGCCGTTCACGAGGCTATTTGTTCGGAGCGGTACAGCAACATCGCCACCTCGTTGAAGGATGGCGACAAGCGCATGACCAAGATCGAGTACCTGCTCTATGCAGTGATTGTCGTGGTCTTGCTTGGCCCCGGTGTCGGGGCTGAATTTGTCCGCAAGCTGCTCGGACTGTAGAGAGGATTTATGCGAAATGATCGACCCAATTACCATAGGTGCGGCGTTTGCCGTCGCAAAGGGGGCTGTAGCCGGAGTTAAACAGGCAATCGAGCTTGGTCATGAGATCAAGGATTGCTACGAAGACCTGCAAAAGTTCTTCAATGCTCAAGGCGAAATTGAGAAAGCGGCCAAGGAAGTTGAGGCAGCAAAGACTCAACCCAAGCCGGAAGACCCGAAGGAAGCAGAAAAACAGGAAAGCGCCCTGTCGCAAGCATTCACGATTGTGATGCAGCGCAAGCAGTTGAAGCAGTTTGAAACTGAACTGCGCGACATGTTTACACTCAAGGGCGAGTTGGAGTTGTACCACGAACTATGCGCTGAACGTAACCGCATAGCAGGTGAGCAGGATGAAGCGCACAGAGAAGCAATACGCAAGGCAAGACTGGCAAAGGATAGAGCGGCAAGGAAAAAACAGGAGCAGGAAGAGTTGCTGATGACGGCTGGCATCTTCGTGTTCTTGGGTATCGGCGGCATCATCATTTTCGTCGCCATTTATTTCAGGGGTTGATCATGTTTCCACTCGGCGCGGTGCTAGATATTGGTAGCAAGATTCTGGACAAAGTGTTTCCAGACCCGGCTGCTGCTGAAGCAGCCAAGTTGAAGTTGCTGGAGATGCAGCAAAACGGCGAACTGGCTCAACTGAATGCCGACGTATCGGAGCAGCACGAACTGACAGACCGGCTAAAAGCCGATATGGGTTCTGACTCTTGGTTGTCGAAGAACATCCGTCCCATGACTTTGATCTTCATCCTTGTCACCTACACCGTGTTTGGCTTGATGTCGGCATGGGATGTGGAAGTGAACAAGGAATATGTACAGCTGCTTGGGCAATGGGGCATGCTCATCATGAGTTTTTATTTTGGCGGAAGGACGCTTGAGAAAATCATGGGGGTCAAGAAATGAACCGTGAAAACACGATCTGCTTCGTAACTATCCTTGTCAGCATCACGCTGTCGCTGGTCATGGTGTCAATGGTTGGTGTCTTCCTGTACGGTCTGTTCATGCCCAACAGCGTCATCAACAACAACGATGTTTTCCCGATCATTGGCCCAGCCTTCAACACCATCGTAGGCGGGTTCATTGGCATCCTTGCAGCAGTCAAAGTGACGGAGCACCTTGAAAAATGAAAGAAAACTTCGACAAAGCGCTGGCCGCAGTCCTGCACCATGAGGGTGGGTTTGTGAACCATCCGTCCGATCCGGGCGGCATGACCAACCTTGGCTGCACCAAGCGGGTTTGGGAGGAGTGGGTGGGACACCCGGTAGATGAGAAGGCGATGCGGGCGCTGACCCCGGCGGATGTGGCTCCGTTGTACAAGGCCAAGTATTGGGACAAAATCAAGGGCGACGATCTTCCTGCTGGAGTAGACTATGCTGTATTTGACGCATCCATTAATTCCGGTCCCGGTCGGGCTGCGAAGTGGCTTCAAGAATGTGTCGGGGCACACCCAGACGGCGCAATCGGTCACGCAACCCTGCAAGCTGTTGCAGCGCACAATCCAGCCGAAATCGTCGATCTGTACCAAGCCAAGCGGCTCCAGTTCTTGAAAGCGCTGAACACTTGGGCTGACTTTGGTAAGGGCTGGGAGCGTCGTGTGCTTGAAGTTGAGAAGGCCGCAGAAACCATGCTGGCGTAAGGAAAAGCTATGCCGTTGCAAAAACTACAGTTTCGACCGGGCGTCAACCGCGAGGGTACAAACTACTCCAACGAGGGTGGCTGGTACGAGTGCGACAAGATTCGCTTCCGCTCTGGCTACCCGGAGAAGCTAGGCGGCTGGCAGAGCCTGTCCAACCCCCTTCTTTACACGTTCAAGGGCATTGCCAGAACGATGTGGAATTGGGTGACGTTGGCTTACGCCAACCTAAATGCAATTGGCACAAACTGCAAGGTCTATGTTGAGAACGGCGGTCAGTACCACGACATCACGCCGCAATATCCAACTACCGCAGTCACCCTTGGGTCTAACCCATTCGCCACAATCTCCGGCTCCAAGTTGGTTACTGTGACCGCGTCGGGCCACGGAATAACCGCAGGAACTTACGTCACTTTTTCAGGCGCAACCGCCGTCGCGGGGATAACCATCAGCGGCGAGTATGAAATCATTTCAGTGCCGACAGGCAACACTTACACCATCATTGCTGCCAACACGGCTTCCTCTACGACCACTGGCGGCGGATCATCTGTTCAGGCGTTGTATGACATCGCGGCAGGTCTTGCCGTTTACACGACAGGTAACGGCTGGGGTGCTGGTGCATGGAATGGAATTGCGACCAACTCCATTTCTACAACTTTGTCATCAGATTTGAGCGACATCGCAACATCCATATCGGTCACATCCACAACCGGATTTACTGCCTCCGGCAGCATATTGATTGAATCAGAATTGATCTCCTATTCTGGGTTGTCGGGCGGCAACACATTTACTGGCTGTACTCGTGGGACAAGTGTATTTAATGCAGTTACTTACACCACCTCCGTGACAAGTCACTTGTCTGGCGTCACAGTAAAACAGGCAACCGGAGCTTCGGGGTCTGTTGGATGGGGTCAAGCGGCAGCAGTCGGCATTGGGCAACAATTGCGGCTTTGGTCATTTGATAACTTTGGCCAAGACTTGGTTCTGGCAGTCCGAGGTGGTGCAATTTACTACTGGGTGGCAGACACTAGCAGCTACGCACGTTGCATCAAGCTTTCTGCCGCATCGACCACCGCTGGGTACTCAGGCACGTTCGTACCGCACACAACCCTCCAAATTTTTACTTCTGACACGCAGCGCTTTGGAATTGCTTTTGGCGCAAACCAATACGATCCGACAAACGACAACACCACGTTTGATCCAATGCTTGTGCGTTGGTCAGATCAGGAAAACATCTATGACTGGGTTCCAACTGCTACCAACCAGTCTGGAGAATTTAAGCTGTCAAATGGTTCCACAATTGTGGTTGGTGTGCATAGCCGCCAAGAAAATCTGATCTACACTGATACGGCATTGTTTGTGATGCAGTACCTTGGACCGCCGTACGTCTGGGGATTCAACCTGATTGCTGACAACATCTCGATCATGTCGCCGCAAGCTGTGACTTCCGTAAACAACGTGACCTACTGGATGGGCGTGGACAAGTTCTACACCTACACCGGTCGCGTTGAAACGCTGCCTTGCACTCTGCGCCAATTTATATTCAATGACTTCAATTACTCACAGTCCTATCAGGTAATCTCGGGCAGCAACGAGGGGTACAACGAGGTCTGGTGGATGTACCCGTCCCAGAACAGCCCGGTCAATGACCGGTATGTGATCTTCAACCACCTTGAGCGCATTTGGTACTACGGTACGATAAACCGTACGGCTTGGTTAGACAGCGCCCTTCGTCAAAAACCTATGGCTGCGTTCAGCGTCCAAACTTCGTATCTAAACGCTAACATTACTTCTACGGCGACTGACATCACATTGATCAATGCTACGTCTTACCCGTACAGCGGATCGGTTCAGATCGGTTCTGAGATCATCACCTACACTGGCAGCGGCTCAAACACGCTGACTGGCTGCACCCGTGGCGCTGCTGGGACCACTGCCGCTTCGCATAGCCAGTACGACGTGGTGTCCTACATTTATCCAAACCAGACGCTCTTCCATGAGGTCGGAGTAAATGATGGTTTGTTGCCTACGGCGGTTCCGATTGAGGCGTACATCACCTCGTCTGACTTTGATATCGGTGACGGTCACAACTTTGGGTTTGTTTGGCGGATCATCCCCGACATCAACTTCACTTCGTCTGCTGTAGGTAAGCAGGTCACGATGACGGTGCGACCCAAACAGAACTCAGGCTCTGCTGCTGGCACTCCAGACCCTACGGTGGTTCAAGCCTCTTCCTACACGATTGACCAATACACGGGGCAGGTCTATACCCGACTGCGTGGGCGGCAGATGTCGTTCAAGATCAACTCAACCGAACTAGATGTGGCGTGGCAGTTGGGCACTCCCCGTATTGACATCCGTCCAGATGGGCGTCGCTGATGGCTACGATCATTACCAACTATCTGCGCCCGCCAAAGGCTCCCAACCTTGCGGTGGCAACGACGGAGTATGAGCAACGCTATCAGGATCAGCTCAATAATCAGCTTCGTATCTATTTCAACGAGCTTGATAACGCCATGCAGACTCTGCTTGGGTCTGGTGCTGGTGGAGGCAAGTTCATCCGGTTTCCGTACGGGGCGTTTCAAGATCAAACTGACCAGACAATCCCATCAAACACCGCGCAGGTCATGCGCTTTGATACCACTGATTATGCAAACGGGGTAAGTCTTGGTTCACACACAGCGGTGTTCACGGGCACGATTGACGATGGCACACCTCCCGGTGCTGGAACTGTACTGACTGTTACTGCGGTCACCTCTGGCACGATCTACCTTGGCATGACGCTAACCGGCGGGTCGATTACGGCTGGAACAAAAGTTGTTTCACAGACCTCTGGCACGGCTGGCGGTGTCGGCTCATATGTTGTCAGCGTCTCTCAAGAACAAACCAGCCTGACTATCACCGGAACCGTCCAATCTAAAATTGCGGTGGAGAACCCCGGCATCTACAACTTGCAGTGGTCTGGGCAGTTCCAAAATACAGATAACGCTTTACAAGACATGAGTATCTGGCTTCGCAAGGGTTCAACGGGTAACGGAACAGACATCGTAGGTTCGTCGGGTTATGTCTCTATTCCTGCCCGAAAGAGCGCCAGCGCTGGGGAAGAGGCGCATGAAATTGTTGGCTGGAATTACTTCGTTGAACTGCAAGCCAATGAGTTTGTAGAGCTGTGGTGGTCGGCAACTTTGGACACAGTTTCCCTTCAGTATTACGCCGCAACCACCGGTCCAACCCGTCCTTCCACAGCGTCCGTCATAGCCACGCTGTCCTTTGTGTCTGCTCTACCCACATGATATTATTGACAAAATTCGCCGTTTGGAGGCTGTTATGCAGCATGTAGCCCAAGGTTTGGCCTCGCTCGGGCGGGGCAACGACAAGATGCTCGTCCATATGACCCCCCGCGAAGTGCATGGCCTTCAAGCATTGGCTATGGCCCACGGCGGCTCCCTGACCATCAACCCCAAGACCGGTCTGCCGGAGGCTGGGTTTCTTGACAAGCTGCTACCCATTGCCGCTGGGTTTGCCCTTGGACCGGCTGGATTTGGTCTTGTGGAATCTGGCCTTGGTGCGGCTGCTCTGGTTGGCGGTTTGGGCGCGGTATCGTCTGGCAGTTTGCAAAAAGGACTCATGGCCGGACTGGGTGCGTACGGTGGGTTTGGTCTTGGCCAAGGACTGGCCAACATGGGCCTCAACGAAGTTCAGAGCAGCGAAGTGGCTAAACTGATTGGTCCTGAAGCTGTTGCGTCCCCCCAAGCTATGAGCAATGCGCTGCGGTTTAACCCCCTGCAAGGGTACGAAACTATTGGCGGAGTTGATACTTTGACTGGACCGGTCGATGTCCAGCTAGGTACTACGGAATTTAGTGCCCCCAAAGTGGCTGAACTGGCAAGAACGTCTGAAGCAGCGTTAGCTAATACTTCACCGCAGCAAGCAGCGGCTAGAGGTTTGGGGCAGTTTGTGTCTGATCCGGTTGCGGCAGCAAAAAATCTATACGGGCAAGTTGGTCTTGGAGGAGTAGCAACAATTGCTTCCCCGTTTATTCCGGACATGTTGAAGCAAAATACGTTGGCTCCCAACGCAGCCGCCCAAAACAAAGGCAACATCCGTCCCTATCAGTACACTGTCGGACAGGTAGACCCCGAAGCCCAACGACAAGTTTCACAATTTGGTTTCTCAAAAGTACCGTATTTCACCGGGCAGGGATACACCGCACAACCTATCTATGCCGCTGCCGCTGGCGGACAAGTGCCCTCACCGTCGTTGCCGCTCGACCTGAGCCAGAACTACCCCGGCTCCAACATCAGCAAGTCCTCCTACGCCACCCTGCCAGCCACAAATTCCCAAGAGGTGGTGGACGGCTATGGCCCGAAGATCAACCCGTTCACGGGCGCGGAGGGCATGGCTGCTGGAGGCATTGCCGCCCTGCCTGAATACGCTGCTGGTGGTAAGCTTCTGCGTGGGCCGGGAGACGGTATGTCCGACGATATTCCGGCGGTGATCAAAGGCGAAACCCCACAACGCGCTGCACTGGCGGATGGTGAGTTTGTAATTCCGGCTGATGTGGTGTCTCACCTTGGCAATGGTTCGACCGATGCAGGTGCAAAGAGGCTGTACACCATGATGGATCGAGTCCGAAAAGCACGAACGGGCAATCCCAAGCAAGGCAAACAAATCAACGCTGAAAGGCTTATGCCTGCATGATTGATAGCCAAGGAAAACTGGAATGGTTTGGCGGCAATCAGGATGCACTGAATCTCTACCGTATGTTTGTGGACTTGGCGCATACGTGGGATGACTTGATTGATAGGGACAAGCCTGTATCGCAAGACGACATAAACAATGCGTTCTTGATTTGTCTGGCGTACATGCCAGCGAATCCGTTCTACCAGCAGATTCAGCAAGCAGTGTTGCCGATGTGGTTGACGGTGGTATCGGCGTACCAAACAGCCAACAAGTTTGAGCAGGACAAAGATGAACACGGGCTAGAGATTGCCCACACGCTTCGCTACGCAGCAGGCAACATCATTGCTTACGCTGTGCATGTTTGTGTTGGACCTGAGAAGGCCAAAGAGGTATTGCCTGAAATGTGGAAAGCGGTCGTGGCTGAGCGCTACGCCGATTACAAAGCCGAGGTGCTGAAATGATTTTTCGTTGGTTCACAAAACTGCTGACGGGCGAAGCTTTTTTACTGCACTTTGGTAACGATAGCCCTGCTCCACAGCAACAGCAAGCTGCTCCTACGACGCAAAACGTCACGCAGACCAGCATCCCTGAATACGCTAAGCCATACGTTGAAACTTTGCTTGGCAAGGCGCAAGCCACAACTGACATCAGTCAAAACCCTTATCAACAGTACCAAGGGCAGCGGATTGCTGAGTTCACGCCGATGCAGCAACAGGCGTTCCAAAACCTTGGGCAGGCTACCCCATCTGGTCAGCTTGATACCGGCACTGCTTTGGCTGGTGCGACGGGTATTGGCAGTTTGATGGCTGGACGTAACTACGAACAGCAGGCAACCAATCCGTACGCACAACAGGCGTACATGTCACCCTACATTCAGAATGCGCTGCAACCCCAGCTGCAAGAAATGCAGCGTCAGTACGACATCACCGGTCAGATGGAAAAAGGTCGGGCCACTGCTGCTGGTGCGTTTGGCGGAAGTCGTCAAGCACTGATGCAAGCTGAAAACGAGCGCAACAAGAACATAGCCATGAATCAGGCGATTGGTCAGGGTTATCAGAATGCGTTTGATCGCGCCCAACAAGCACAACAGTTTGGTGCAAACCTCGGATTGCAAGGGCTTGGTCAAGCAGGCGCTGCTGCCGCTACGCTGGGTCAGCTTGGGCAAACTCAATACCAGCAGGCTATGGGCATCAATGCTGCACAGCAGCAAGCAGGCGCTCAACAACAAGCTCAGCAGCAACAATATCTGAGCCAAGCGTATCAGGACTTCCTGAACCAGCAGAACTACCCGTACAAGCAACTCAGCTTCATGTCAGACATTCTGCGCGGCATGCCGTTGACGCAGCAGTCCCAGTCGATCTACCAAGCACCGCCCAGCGCGGCCAACCAGATTATGGGTTATGGTCTTGGCGCGTACGGTCTGTCCAACCTATTCAAAGGCAGCAAAGAAGGCGGGGCAATCAAAGCGTATAAGAAGGGCGGCGTGGTCAAGAACGACATGGGCAGCGGTTTGGCTGAATTGGCGCTGTACCAAGTGATGGAGGGTGCGTAATGATTGGCGCTATGAAATCCCCGGAGGCCCAGTATCAACTGGCGATGCGTCTGCCTATTGCACAGCTGCAGGCAATTTTGCGTGGTCAGCCCAGCGAGATAGATCAACCCACAGCATTGACCGTCCTGAAACAACGGATGCAACAGAAGACTGCCATGCAGGGCGTGCAGGCCCAGCAGGAACTACAGCAACCAAGCATTAAAGACCGCATGCTGCAGCAAGCGCAGATGCCCGAAGACATGGGTATTGCTCAAGCTCCCGGTGCTCAGCAAGCCGGAGCGATTCCGGATGGTGGTGTGGCTGGGTTTGCCGAGGGTGGCGATGTGCGCCACTTTCAGACGGGTGGTACGCAAGGTGAATTGTTTCGTACTCCGTTTGATCCAGACGTTTCTCGGCAACGGGTTATTGATGCAACGCGTCAAAGGATTGCACAGTTTGCTGCTCAAGGGGTCCCCGCGTCTGTTGCGGAACAAGCGGTGGCTGCAGAAGCTGCCGGTGGTCCAAGTGCTGCCAGTTCGCTGTCTAGGTTTTTTCCGCAGGTATCTGGTCAGTCGGCAACTATGGCTGGACTGCGCGGTTTAGGTAGTTTGGGTGCACGCGCTTTAACAGCGGCAACGCCCCTAGCTGGTCCTGCTGCTGTTGGCCTAACGTCATACGGACTTGCAGAGCCGGTAATGAGAGCTACCGGTGTAACGCAAAATGTTACAGACTATTTGGCAAACTTGACTGGGTTGGCTGATCGTGAAAAAGAAGCGCTTGCAGATAAACCTGTACAACGCCGAGCTGCTGTTGAACCCGGATACCGTGGCAAAAATTACGTAGACCCGCGTCTTGTTGGCAATGCTCCTTCGGCTCCCGAGCCAGCAACGCGTCCGGCACGCCCTCGTGTTGAAGCTCCCGTGCAAATGGAAGCCAATCCTGCACCAACGCCAGACGCTCTTGATCTTATGACTGACAAAGCAGCCACCACGGAAGCTGCTCCTGCCACTGGTATTACCACGCTTGCCCCCGCCGCAGAGCGTGCTGCTCCAGCCGACACCGGCTATGAAAGTGCAATGCGCAAAATCAGTGGTAGTACTCAGCCGTATATGGACAAAATGACTGAGCTGTTGCGGACGATGACGCCTACGGCAGAAGAAAAACAGTCCCGCAGTGCTGAACGTAAAGGTGTGATGGCCTTGAAGGCTGCGCAAGCATTGCTGCAGTCAGGCACTACTTCGGGCGCTGCCCGTGGTTCTGCGCTGGGCCAGATTGCTGAGCTGACCCAAGCCTACGGTAAAGAAGACCGTGAGGACAAGAAAGCCATGATTGGAGCCGAGATAAACATGCTCGGTGCACAGGCACAGCTGGCGCAAGGTAACTCCAAGATGGCTGTTGACATGTTCCAACACGCTGAGAAATTGGCGGCTGAGGCTACACGTTTTGAAGCCGAAAAGCTGTTTAAGCAACGTGAACTTGACCTGAAAGAAAAGGGTCTGTGGAACGAAAAAACGCAGGGCGAAGAAATTATAAAGATGAGAAGGTATATTGCTGATCAAGAAGCTGCTTGGCGTAGACAACATATTGGTGTGCTGGCTGGTCAAGGGCGTCGTGATGACTTGCGGCATGACGCAGCAATGGAAAGAAGTCGTGTTGAACAAAGTGGTCAAAACCTTCGTTCTATGCTTGAGTCTATAAAAATACAAATGGCGGATATCAGTTTGCCGCAAGCACAACGTGCCCGGTTGCGTGAACGAGCAACCGCTATTGAAGCAACATTGGCTGAACGTGAAGGTATAAAAACTCTAGCTGCGCCATCAATTCAGATACCTGACTCCAGAGTACACCCCCGCGACATCATTGAGTAGGAGTAAGGGATGCCCCTTATCGAGCTGCCAAATAAAAAGTATTTTCGGGTTCCGGAGGGTTTGTCGGATGAAGAAGCACTTGCTCGCGCTAAAGAACGGTTTCCGGAACTGTACGGCAAAGGCCAAGGATTTGTTGAGCGCATGGGTCGTGCGGCCATGCGCGGTATTGAGCAACCCTTTGAGTCGTTGGCTGGTCTTGGGCTGGGTGCACGTGCGGCTATTGGAGACACTGAAGGCGCTCAACGCCAGATGGAGAGCATTAAGCGCGAAGCTGCAGAAGAAGCTAAACGCCCTCAAGGACTAACGGTCGAGCAGCTGCAAGACATCTACCGTACGCAAGGTCTTGGTTCAATGCTGGGTAAAGTCCCAGCGTACATTGGCGAACAGGTGCTGCAGACCGCCCCAAGCATGGCTGGTCCACTGGCTGCGGGTGCATACGGTACGGCGGCAGCAGGCCCGATTGGTGGTTTGGCGGCAGGTATTGGTACGTATGGACTGCAGCAACTTGGTTCGTTCATGCAGCGTCAGGCTGCGGAAAAGCAACGCGCCGAAGAACTGGAACCCGGCAAAGCAGCGCTGACCGCTGCTGCCACCGCACCGCTTGGCTTTCTTGTTGACCGGTTTGCGTTGGGGCTTGGTAAGGCTGGTTCAAAAGCGGGTGAAGCTGTTGCCAGAGAACTGGCTGCTCGCAGCGCGGGGCGTACCGTTGCCACAGGCGCTGCCAAATCTGTATTGAGTGAAGTGCCGACCGAACTCCTTGAGACAGCTGCTGAGCGCTATCAAGCTGGTCTGTCCTTGACCGATGACAAAGCCAAGAGCGAGTACATCAACACCATTGCTGGCACGGTGGCGGCTACGGGTCCGATGGGTGGTGGTTTTGCATACCGCCAACGCGGCCAAGCACAAGAACAAATTAGCGAACTGGATAACGCCAGACGCATACAGGAACAGATTCTTCAGCAGGAACAACAGCGTCAGCAAGAACAAGCTGCCGAGCGCCAGAAAACAATTCAAGGTCTGCCCAGCGGCACGCAACCTGATCTGTTTGGTGAAGTGGCTGGGGCGTACACCCCGCTGCCTACGACCGCGCAGCGTGAAGCTGCTGAACAAGCCAAACGGGAAGAGGAAGAATCGCGTCCGCGTGTGTTGGATACCTATCGTCGTGCCAGTCAAGCGTTTGATGATCTGGGCGCTAGGATGCAGGCAGCTACGGAAAAAGGCGACATGGCAACGGTCGCCAAGCTGACGCCGCAGTACAACTTCCTGAAGAACGCTGTTGCATCGTTGGCCAAGCAGTCTAAGGATGTTGGGTTCACCAAAGAAGACATGCAGACTGCGGTGCAAGGGCCGCAAGATTTGACCAAGCAAGTAGCAGCGCTAGAGCGGGCTGTTCAGAAAGCTGCGGACAAGGGTGACTTTGATACCGTTCAGAAGCTCTACCCCAAGCTGCAGCAAGTCCGCACTCAGCAAGAAGCAGCGACTGGGCAGGGTGGGTTGTTTGATCCGGAGCAGATGCGTGCCCGGTATGAGCAGGAAGCAGAAGCTGTTCAAGGCCAGTACTTCCAGCCGGACATGTTTGCCGCGCAGCCGCAAGATCAAGCTTCGCAAGAGATATTGAACTACCAAGATACGCTGGCAAAAGAAAAAGTGCAGCGTGCTAGGGACGCTTGGAATGCTGAGCGCAAACAGCGCTTTGCCGATATGCAGTTGGACGAAACCAGTGAGCAGGCGCAGCAGTTACTTAAAGCTGCACCGCTGGAGTCTATTCTTGCTGGGCAACGTCGTGCTATGAACGAATTTACGTTTACTCCAGCACAAAAAGAACGGCTAGACAAAATACAAAAAGAAATTGCTAAAGCAACACAGAAAAATGATTCTGAAAAGTTGCAAGCTTTGTATGCTGAAATGAAAGCAATCAGCCCCCGTCAAGGGCAAACGCGTACATTCCTGACCACACAGCAACGGGCGATTGACAACGGCATCATCACTAAAGATACGCAGCAGCTGTTGGGGCTAGACATTCCTGACTCCGCTTTTTCTCTGCTGACTGATGAGGAACGTGCGCAAGATCGCGCTGCCCGTGTTGCACGGCAAGAAGAACTCCGTGATCAGAAAGAACAAGCTGCAGTAACTGCACGTACAGCGCCGGAAGATGCACTGCAGCAAGAACAAATGGTTGCGCTGGAGGCTGTGACCAACGACACCTACGCTACTGAAGAAAATTTGCGGGAAGCATATCGCGTTGGCCGAGAAACAAACAACGACGCGTTGGCGGCAGAAGCCAACGCTCTCATGCAAGAAAAGTTTGGTAAAGCAGCTGGAACCAAACTTGATACGTCGTTTATTGACCTGCAGCATAACCGTGGCCTGAACCTGAACGACAAACGGCAAGCCGATGCTGCCATTAAAGCACTGGATGCCCGCATAGCGGAGCTGGAGCAACAGCGTAAAACAGAGTTTCCCAACCTTGAGCTGACCACGGAGAATGAAGCTGGTCAGCCGGTGCTGACTGCGGACGGTAAACGTTTGGTGGGCGTTGAAGCGTCGTTGTCGGTTTTGAAACAGCTGCGGGAATACGCTCAACAAACACAAGACCCCGGCCTGCAAAAACAACGCGCTCGGTATCTGGCAGACCAGCAAGCCAAAGAACGTGAAGCAGCGCTGTTTGATCTGGCCAACATCATTGACTCTTTGCGCAAGGGGGAGTTTACCGGCTCTACCCGCAAGACTGCACGGCGTAAAGCATCGGGGTTAATTGCTCGCATTGTTGATGCGTCTATCAAGGAAGCTGATTATCGGCGGCAAGAGTTTGATCGTCCGGCAGCAACTACGGATGAGAAACTAAAAGCTGCAGAAGCTATTACGACTCGTTTGCAGACCTTGGTTGATCACGCAAAAACTCGTGCTGTTGGTAAAGAACTGGAATTACGAACCGCTATTTATGAAGCCCTTAAACGCAGAGCGCCTATTTCAGAAATAAGGAAGATAGCGCGGGAGCTAAGGGCACTGCGCCGTAGCAAAAAAGATGTCGTTGAAGCACAGCAAGCACGCTTGGAAGAACTGCAAACGGCCATCAACGAAGCCATTGCACGCAAAGCCCCGGCATCGGAGCTGAAGAAACTGTACGATGAAATGAAAGCGCTCCGTCCGCGTCAGGATGTGATCAAGCGCGGTATGACTATTGCCAACGAACGTACAGGTGAGCTGGCAGGGTTGCGCAGTTTCGTAGCGGATGTGACCAACAAGCTGGCGTTCCCCACCAAAGAAGCGCCTAAAGGTCGTGTCGTCAAAGGAGAACGGCCCCAACTTACGCTTACTCCGTCGCCTAAAGAAACCAAACCCGCAGTTACTGCAGAGCAGCAACAGGCTGACATAGACCAGCGCATCAAAGAGATGCGTGATGAAGCGGATACGTACGCTAATGAACAGCGTCGTCTACAGAAACAGTTTGAGACAACGGACGACTTGCAGAAAAAGAAAGCGTTGTTGGTGGAAGGGCAGAAGTACAACAGCCTTTTGAAAGAACTGGATGGAAAAGTTCGCCGTTTGCTAAAGCAGAGCAAGGTAGGACCGCGTCCGGGCACAGCCGATATAACCGACATGTTCAAGCTGTCTAGTAAAGACTTGGCAGCGCAGCGTACTGTATATGTGGAAGAGCAAAAGCAAGTTGTTCTTCAACGCCTGAAAGACGTTAAGCAAAAGATTAATGAAGAGATAAAAACTAGCCGAGATGTGATTGCTGCTTTGGAAAAAGCACGTCGTGGTTTGCTGCCCGACGTTGCTGATGCTGGTGTTAGCGCTGATGTAGCGGCTAAGTATGAAAAGCTGTCCAAAGAAATTGAAGGTCAGCAAGCGCTGTTGGAAGCTATTTCTGATCCAAAGTACGTAGCCACTGTTGCCAAAGCAGACAAGAAGCTGCAGTTCGCCGTTGATTTGCTGCGTCGGTACGAGGACATGCTGCGTCAAGCTACTGGCGCAAAGCGTTTGACCAAGCTGCAGAGTTTGATTGAGCAGCAAGAATCTAATGCCGCAGAAGCTGTGACTGAGCGCCAAGACTCTTTGGCTGAGCAGCTGGATAAAGCCGTTGAACCACGCGTTATATCGAAAACAACGGTAACTACCGAAACGGTGCGAGTCAAGAAAGCTCCGAAAATTACGGGGCTGTCAGCTGTTGAAAAGGCGATTGAGGATAAAAAGTACGAGGCATATAGACTTGGTGTGCAGCTTGAGCTGAACAAAAAAGAAGCTATGCGTGGAGCACCTCCGCCAGCAAGGTTGTCAGCGGCGCAGCGCCTTCTGTACAGCAAACGTCTTGATCTGTTGGATCAAATAGACGCTCTTGTTAAAAAAGCTCCAGAAAATGCGGAGCTAGCCGGTATTGAGAAAGAGATTGAAGAGAAGAAGCAAGAGGTGCATGCTATCGGTGCGCAGCTTGGTTTGGATAAAAAACAGTCTATGCGTGGCGGCGCTACGCCAGCAGGATTGTCGGCTACGCAACGTCGCCTGAACAGCAAGCGTCTTGATTTGTTAGATCAGATCGACACGCTTCGCTCGCGTACGGTTATCACTGTGCCGAGCAAAAAGACAGAAGTTGCTGGCGTAGCGAAAGAAGCGCAAAAACCAACCGCAACGGAAAAACAGCAAGACGCCGCACAGCAGTTGTACAACAAGTTGCTTGCTCGCCGTCGATTGGTGATGGCTAGTTTGAAAGAAGACCTGACCGATAGCGCCCGCAAAACCCGCGATGCTGAGCGCAAAGCGTTGAACGAACGTATCGCCAAGCTGGAAGAGAACGCTGCCGCTCGTGGCTACACACTGGAAACAACTTTCCGTGCACCCGCCGCAGAAACTTTAGCTGCGCAAGCAGAAGCTGTGCGTAGTGGTTTGGCCGCAGCTGAGCGCAAGCCAATCTCTCGTAGTGCGCCGTTTAAAACTGGTTCCGAAGAACAGCGTGCTGAGAAAGAGCAAACGAGAAAACGTGGTCGCAAAGCCAAGACTCCGGAAGACTTCCTTACGGACCCTGATGTGTCAGAGCACGATTCGATGGCAGCGGCTGACTACATTAAGCATGGCAACATTCAAGGTCGAGAGGCTAGCAGCGCAGACCGTGGCGTAGACACCAAGGAAGCGCAAGCTGTTGCTGACAGAGTGAAAGCCAAGCTGCCGGAAGGCATCAACCTTGTCTACGCCGCTACGCCCAAGCAGATACCTGCCGCCATGATGCGCGGTTTGGAGCAGCAAGGTATGGACCCGGCTACCCTGAAGGGCGCTGTGTTTCCGGACGGTTCGGTGCTGGTTATTGGTGAGCACCACAAGACGGTGCAGGATTTGGAAGAGACGTTTGCCCACGAATTGATTGGTCACTACGGCGTGGACACGGTGCTTGGCCCGAAAGAAATGAAAGCGCTGGTTGACCGTTTGTTTGCCAAAGGCGACAAGTACGTATATGAGTTGGCAGAAGCGTTGGGGGTGTATTCCCAAGTGTCTCAGACTCAGCAGGAAGCCAAAGATCGTGGCATGTCGATTGAAGACCAGCGCATGGCTGTTGTGCGCGAGATGATTGCCCACGCTGCGGAAGGGCGGCGCGTTGCCCCCGGCATGGTTGATCGAGTCAAGCAGTTTGTGAAAGACATTGTTAGCGCGGTGCGCGGCTTCTTCAAACGCTTTGGTCTGGACTCGTTGGTCAAGCAAGACACGAAGTACATCTACAACCTGATCAAGCAAGCTGAGCGTGACCTTGCCACCAGCCGCCTTGGTGTGTACACCAGCCCCAATGGAGAGACGGCGTTCCGGTTTGGCGCAGCCAAGATGCCTGCTGGGTTTGAAAAGGTGCAGGAGTTTGACCAGAAGATCATTGCTCAAGGCAGGGGTTTGGCTGACCGCATTCGCTCTACCGGTTTGCTTGGCGCAAAGGTAACGTACGTAGATCAGCTGGCTGCATGGGAAGAGCTTGCCAAGAACATGGGCGACCGCAACGCTGGTATGCAGATGATGTACTACTTCCAGAAGTCTCTGGACTTGCTGCCGATGGCCTCGGCCAGCGCGTATGTCGGCAACCTGAAGCTGTCTGAAACGCAGCCCGGTGTCTACACAATTGCTGCTGAGAAAGGCCCAAGCTTGCGCTCTGTGGACGAGAAGCTAAAGCCGCTGCTGAAGATGGGATTCAACGCTGAAGGTGCGAACCGTTTGTTCACGGCGTACATGGCGTCGTTGCGTGGCGAAGTGGAAGGCTACAACAAGCTGCAGTACAGCCCGGACAAGATCGCGCTGATCAAAGATGCGGTGGCAGCGATACGCGCCAACAAGGAAGTCAAGGCGGTGCTGGATGATGCTCGGGCTGACTACAACGCCTACAACAAAGGGCTGATCGACTTCCTTGAGCAAAGCGGAGCAATTACTCCGGCAGCTGCAAAAGAAATGCGTAGCAAGCGTGATTACATCCCGTACTACCGCGCTACCCGTGACGGGGTACTGGAGCTGTTCCTTGATCCGGCGCATCCGGTCAAAGTAGGCAACCTAAAAGATTCTCCGCACTTGCAGAAACTTGTTGGTGGGGATGAGCAGATTCTTGACTACTTCACCAGCTCTATGCAAAACACACTGCTGTTGACGGATATGTCGTTGCGCAATCTGGCAATCAAGAACGCTGCGTTCACTATGAACAAGCTAGGGTTGGTTGACGCACGTGGCAAGAAGTACGGCATCCACAATGGTCCCGGTCCGCAAGCTGCGGATGTGCTGCGCTTTAAAGACAAGGGCGAGGACAAGCACATTGTGCTCAAGACTGAGGGCACAGCGTTTGAAGGTATCCCGGTAGACCTGTTGGCTAAAGGTCTGGAAGGCGTGGCAATTACGGTTCCGGACTGGCTCAAGATGCTGGCGCTGCCAGCCAAAGTTCTTCGCAAGGGTGTAACGCTCAACCCGCTGTACCCGTACTACCAGCTGTTTAAAGACTCGCTGGCGATGGGTGCTACCCGTGGCAACAGCTATAGCCATACTATCAACGTACTGTCTGGCATGAAGAACTATGTCAACAGTAAGAAAATGATGGAAGAGCTGCAGGGTAAGGGCATTGTCAGCGGTCAGATGTTTACCGGCAACATGGAAGATGTGGCGCAGTTCCGTCGTCAGATTCTGAAAGGTCAAGGCCCGATCCACGCTGCGATGGCATGGCAAGAATCCCGTGCACTAAGCGCCGACGCGGCTGTGCGCAAGATGTTGTTTGACTCCTACATCAAGCAAGGTCTGAATGAGCGCGACGCTGAGTACATGACCATCACGGCCATGCCATACAACCGCAAAGGCTTGTCGCCGGGACTGCGCTACCTGTCGCACATGATCCCGTTCTTCAACGCTCAAATTGTCGGTCTGCACTCCCTGTACCAAGGACTGCGCGGCAAGTCGTTGATGGAAGACAAGCTGCAGATGAAGAAAAAGCTGTGGGCATCTGGCGTGCTCATGGGTTTCTCCACGCTGCTCTACGCATCTATGGTAGGTGATGAAGACTGGTACAAGAAGATGCCGCTGGAGACGCGCATGCGGAACTGGCTCATCAAGCTGCCGGATATTGAAGAGCCGATTGCCATTCCCATACCGTTTGAATTCGGCATTTTGTTCAAGGGCCTGTGGGAAGGCATATACCTTGGCATGTTCAACAGTTCTCCGGAAGGCAAAAAAGTCCGTGAGGCGGTCAAAAACATGCTGATCAACACAATCCCCGGTGGTGCGATGCCTGTACCAACCGCAGCGCTGCCGTTGCTGGAACTGAAAGCCAACAAGTCGTTCTTCAACGATGCGCCGATTGAAAGCACGCGTGACCTTGCTGTTGCCCCGGAGCAGCGGTTTGGCGACGGTACGTCTGAGCTTGCTAAGTCGTTGGGTGAAACAACCGGTATGTCGCCCAAGCAGATTGACCACTTGATCCGTGGGTACACTGGCCCGATGGGTGTGGCTGTGGCCGCGCTGGTTAGCGCGTTCACCGGTTCGGAGTCTGCCGCTGCAGCGCCTGAGAAAACGCTTAGCAAGTACCCGGTGCTGGGCCAGCTGTTCAAGAACGCTGAAGGCAACGAGCTTGTGGACTTGGCGATGGATACGCTGAAGGAAGCTGAGCAGATGAACAAGACCTACGCCCGCATGATGGAGCGTGGGGATACGGAAAAGGCACAGGCGTATCTGGAACAGAACATCGACACGATTGCCAAGGGCAAGATGGCTGGGAAACTTGTACAAGTTCTTGGACAATTCGCTGCCGCAGAACGTAGCATCATTGCGGACAAGGAAATGACTCCGATTGAGAAGCGTGACCGGATCAAGGAGTTGCGCCAGACCAGAAGTCGGATCGCGGAGAACTTCCAACAAGCAGCTATGAGCGGCGGGTAAACAGAACACCATGTCTGCCGTTCAGTAAGCCAAAGGTTGCCTTGGCTTTCATGTGGAGACGCAGGGCTTCGATAAGCCCTGCCTCCTTGGTTTTGAACGGCGCTATGGTGGGGATGAAGAACGAACCGCCGACAGGCGTCTCAGCCCAAGGGAAGTAGACCTTGATTTTCGTCATCGGGGTCAACAATGGAAGACTCGGGGCGGCTGATCTTCACCGCATTGACGCGCATCTGCGGCCCTTTGGTCTTGGACAGCATGTCCTTCTTCACGTAGTCCACACGGTACAGCGCCTCCAACTCCTTCCTGAAGTCGATGTAGCCGTAGCTCATGGATGCACAGAACGACTTTAGCTGCTGTTCTTCGATGAAGAAGTTGACGTAGCCGGGGGTTATCCCACGCTCAACCCGCCCTGATACTTGAGTGCGCGTGATCGACTCATCGACTATGCCTGTCTCTCCGAACGTGGCTTGCATCGCCCCGTCGATGGCGCGGACGTTGATGAACTTGCCGTAGAACTCCCGGATGTAAGCGTTCAGCACGTCGTCAGCCGTGCGCACATTGGCACGAACCATCGACCGCATGTTCTCCACCATGCGTTTGAGCGCAGCAATCAGCGGTTCAATCGGCAGGTCAACCACATTCGCGTAGCGCGAGCTAGCCAGCAGGCATCCGCTGATCATGCACGACACACCCGCATGCCAGTAGCGCTCATCGTTGATCATGTTGAATTCGTCGCGCACTTTCTTGTAGACCTGCGCATACACCGCCTTGGCTGTATCGACATTTAAGGAAAGCCATCGGGCATAAACGTCACCAGCTACTGCATGGTTGAGGCGCAGCGACTTGATGACTTCGATCTCATGCAGCTCCCAAACCATCTTTTCGTTGAATTTCAGCTCCAGCATGCGGCGTATCTCGCCCTCGGATGAATGCTTACGCGCACCTGACAGATAGTCCATTGCGTGTGTGTTGGAGGACAGGATGGAGATGAGCGCCCAGACCGATGTGTTGAGCCGTTCCTTGTTCGCGCCCGACTCCATACGATCCTTGCCGCGCCCTTCACTCAAGTCGAACACGAACTCAGGAAACCATTCAAAGTCGCGCCGGTTCTTGGAGGTGATCTCGTCGCTCAGCAGGGGCAGGTTCTTCAGCAGTCCGGCGTGCTGCTGCATCGCAACAGGAGAGGTGCTCTTGTTCACGCGGTAGTCGCGGGGATGCCCCCAAATTGATCCAGCCAACTCCAGCGCCATCGATTTGCCCGTACCGGATGCGGTTGAGCAGCAGTGAATTGTCAGCCCGTCCAACCCCGTGAACTCCATCAGGGGCGAGCCAAAGCCCACGCCACAGCCCACCGCCAACACATCCCACAGCTTGCGCTGTATGCACATCTGCGAGTACTTGCGCCAGTTCTCCAGCGTACCGGCTGGCTTGGTCGAGTGCGTCAGGTTCTCCAGTCCCGGCATGGGGATTTGGCGCACCGTGTTGTCAGGCATGAATATCTTGCCGCCAGCCACAAAGCTGCCGTCCTGTTGCCAGCCAAAGCTGTTCGGTACAGGTATCGCTTGCTTGTTGGTGGAGATGTGCTCGACGCATGCGCGTACATAGTCGAACAGGTTTTTATCGTTGCCAGAGCCGTAGGCGGCGATGATGTTCTGAGAAGCCAGCGCCTTGACTGTATCGTCCTTGCTGACCACCGCCTTCTGCGGGATGATGACTTGTACAGGTCCTTCGGGTCGGGTTGCCAGCATGAACACATGGTGCTCGCGGTTCACGCTCAGCAGGTCAACCACAAACATGTCGAACGGCAATACCAAAACCTGTTTCTTAATCTTGTTCTTGTTCTCGTCTTCTGCCTCGATCTCACGGTACACGCCGCCGTTCTTGCCGTAGCTGAAGCCTTTTGGCGGGGATGGTCGAGTTACTTTAATCTGTTCTGGTAACTCTGTGGATGGTGCAGCAAGGTCAACCGGCTGTTCAATTACGATCTCCCGCTCGGTGTTGTCGACTTCAATCTCGCGCCCAAGCGCCAGCGGGTTTGTGATCTTGCCCCAGTGTGCACACGATGTGCATACGCCCGGATTCTCGCCGTCGAGCTTGACGCAGGGGTACGGTCCTTTGATCTCGCGCAGCTTCTGCTGCATGCGCTCTTCGTCATACGGGTGGAGCTTGGACAGCCAGCGTGCTGCTTTCACCCCGTCATCGCACTTCTGCGCAATCGACAACAGCCCCCGCCATAGGGGTTCCATACCATCCTCGGCAGCGTGGGTCAGGTAGTGCGCGATCTGTCCGCAACCTGTGCCAGCTTCCGTTTTTACTAAGATGTTTTTGAAATAGGTGACACTATTTTTCACTAGCTCAACGCGTGAGCCTTCATTTTTTCGGGTCGGCTTCTTGCCCGGTATGGGAGAAAAATGTCCCTCCAGCACCGCCTCGCCATTGAGCGGGGTCTTCACCGCCTCGGCAAACGTAGCGAAGTCGAACGTGCCGCCGGTTGTCAGCAGCTTGACCTGACGCGGCTTGGCCTTGTTCTTCCAGTTGCGCGTCTCCGGCACGCGCAGCACCCGCGCTGCATCGGCTGTGACCGTGAAGTCAATGTGTAGCGTGTGCTTCTTGCACAGACGCTTGAGGTTTTCTGCAGCCAGCCGCCACTCGGCAATCGCCACATCAGCGTTCAGCGGCCAGTAGATATGCAGTCCCCCGCCCGAAGATACGATCCACGGGTTGCCCATCTTGCCAAGGTCAGTGGCTTGCAGGAATTCATCCAACGCCGTGACTGCGGCTTGCTTGGTCAGATACGCCTTGCCTTCTCCACAGTCAATGTCCATGAAGAACGAGCGCATGTACAGCGCGTTCTCGGCAGTGCGTTTGCCTTCCTCTATGAAGCTGGCTAGGGCAAAGTAGATGTCATAGTTCTTGGCATTGAATTGTTCAATGATTGGCTCAAGGTCTGCGACCTGTGGCGCGTATACGTGTTGTTTCTTTCTAGAGCTGAGTTCCGCGACGCAGTAGACACCCGCCGACGGCACAACAGCCGCAATGAAATCCAGCGGTTTCATGTTGCCCCTTCAAGGGTGTCTTATGCGTTGTTTGTCAGTTCATCTAATACAAAGTCTTGTAATGCAGCAAAGCGGCGTACAAGTTCACGCTGCCAATCATGTGGCAGTCCTTCGCTATCGTGTACATGCAGCTCTGCGTAGCGCAGTAATTCTTCGTCCGTTAGGTTCTGAGGTTGAAGCGTGAGCATGCGTCTCTCCAAGCGTGTTCGGCTGTTTTAGCCGCGCTGAGTATGTTGGTCAGTTGGGTGAAGCGCTCTTTGTAGTACGGTGCTATTGGGCCACCTGCCAACCAGTTGTATACGGTCTGCCGTGTAGCGCCAGTAGCTTTGGCAATTCGTAGTACAGAAAAATCAAGCCGGATGGCGTGTGTGCCCATCAGCTTGCCCGGACCGTCCGGAGCTTTGGAAATTTGTTTCTTGATCGCGGTAGAAAAAGGCATAGGTGTGTCGGGGGGCTAAGCCCCCCTTCCCTTTATTAGTCGTCGGTATCCCACGAAGCGATGGTAGCTGCTAACGGAGGGCGTGCTGGGATAGTCGGTGCTTCCGGTGCTTTACGTACTGTCGGCTCCGCCTCATCATCCTCAGCGGGTGCAGCCTCCGTCTTCTTGGGACGACCGCGCTTAGCTGCCGGGGCGGGTGGTTCATCTTCCTCTTCTACTTCAACTTTCGGTGCAGCCTTTGCCTTGGACTTGGGCGGCTCAGCAAACTCCGGGTCTTCAAACTTTGGCGCTGGTGCTACGCCATCGACCTGCGCCGGGTTCAACAGCACGGCTTGCTTGGCATCGTCCGATGAAGCCTTGTCTTCGACAATCTCAAACTCATCGTCAGAAAGGTAGCGCATCGCCTTGAAGAACAGCTTGGGGTGCGACTCTTTGGTATCGAACTTGACGCGAGTGATGATGGTGTCCGGATCGACGTTCTGTGCCTTCAACCACCGTGCGTACGACTGCATCGGATGGTTGCCGTTGTCTTCCTTGCCAAACAGCGATTTACCCGGCACGGTCAACTGCAACACGTTGCCTTCCAAATCATTGGCAAGCACCACGGCGATGCGTTGTTGAAACCGGCATGCACGAGAATCATTGTCACCCGAGCCTTTTGCGTTCTTCTCGCAGTTGGCGCAAGCGTTGGACTGGCGCTCCTTTACGTCCGCATCGGGGGTGTTGCCATCAGACGACCAGCACACCGGACCTGCCACGTTCTCTTCGTCAAACTTTTCTGCATAGAACGTACGGGAGATGTGTTGTGCAGCGTTGACTACCACTACATCAAGGTAACGCTCTTCGATGGACGCGATCTCTTTGCCGCCTGACACCAGACGAAACACACCGCCCTTGATCGAGATGCGGTTCTTGAAACCAGCGCTGCCACCGCTACCAGCCAGAGAGTTAAGCAGCGACGAGTTACCCTTGCGGTTCTTTGCAAATGCGGGTACTTGATTGGGGTTGAATTGCACTACGCTTGTGGCCATGAGGTCCTCTTAGTTCGTTGGTTTTTTAACAGTGATAGCGTACTCAGACTCAGAACTCAATCCCGGCGGGATGTTGTCCGGATTCTCTTCCAAAAATTTAGCCATGTTGAGCTGCGAGATGCGGCGCTCGACTAAATCCAAAGCATTGTTCTCCACCATAAAGGTCTTGAACGCATCCCAGTCTTGGGACATGTAGCGGGTCTTCATCGACATCGTTACCGTACCGTGTTCAGTGCGCACCGACTTTACGCCCAGTGCCTTCATCTGCTCACGCATAGCGTTAGCGATCTCATCTTGTTGCGCTTTCAACGCTGCTACTTCAGTCTCGTGTTCCTTGGTGATCGTTTGAATGTGATCCCGAATCTTGCGATACACCTTGGCAAGCTTGTCCATTGGTAGCGGCTGCGCATACGTTTCTTCAGCCATATATTTCCTTTCGTTGTGGTTGTTGTGTCAGGGTGTTGTTCCCCTGTAGTCAAACACTTTACACCGTAATTGTGGTCCCTGCAAGCTCCTCCTCATAAAGTTTGATCAGAATAGAATGGTTGTCCACCTTGGACTCCAGTTGTTTGAACATACGTCTCTCAATGTCGCTGCCCTGTATGTGGATGACCGTAACCTTGGTGCTGTCCTGTCCTACGCGGTCGGCACGGGCGATACACTGTAGATACGTTTCAACCGACATCACCGGACCCCAAAACACAACCGTGTCCGCAGCAGTGAGCGTCACCCCATGCGAAGCCGACTGAGGCTGTATCACCAAGACACGCGGTGACTCTTCCGTTTGAAACCTGTTGAAAATCAGTGACCTGTTGTTGGCTGATACATCGCCGTGTATCTTGGCGCAGTTAATTCCTTCTTTCTCAAGGAAAGTTGCTATGGTGTCTATGCTGTGCCGGTAGGGGGCGAAGATCAAAACCTTGCGAGTTGTCTCATTCAGCGCCTCCATCAGCACGCGCAAGCGCGGCGCACAATCAAACTCCACTACCTCCGAGTTGTCTGTGTATGCAGCCCCCGCTGAAATTTGCAACAGCTTGTTGACGCTAGCAGCAGCGTTGACAGCCGTGATCGTTTCACCAGCAGCTTGCACAAGCATCTGATCCTTGAGCATCCGGTAGTACTTAATTTGCTGACCGGTAAGTTCTACTTCGCGTGTAACAGTCATAACTGGTGGCAAGTCCAAGCACTGTGCCTTGGTAAAGCGTATCGCTGGCTGCAGCGCCTCATGCACAAGGTCATACGCGTTGTCCTTGGGAACCCATTTGAACTTGGTGATCTGCCGCATCACCTTGTCTTTCCAGCCGGTAAAGAACCGTGGCACAGCCGATGGGTTGACTAGCTTGGCGATACCGTACGCATCTTCCGGTGACTGTGCAGCAGGTGTACCGGTCATCAGCCACAAGTAGGTGTCCGGTTTGATCAAGCTGTTGAGCGTCTTCCACCGTTGCGTGGATACGTTCTTCCACGCGTTGGCTTCGTCACCGATGATCAAGTCGAACCGTCCGTCTTTCTTGATGGCATCCGCAAGGATGGGCAGACCGTCATAGTTGGCGATGATGAACTCGTAGTCGCCCTGTACTACCTCGATGCGCCGCGCTGCGTTGCTGTGGTATGCGATAGCAGCCGTGCGATGCAGCACACTCTTTGCGATGTCACCAAGCCACGCCGACTGCATGATCGACAGCGGGCATAGGATGAGACAGCGCCGTACTACTTTGATCTTCATCAGGTAGTCAGCAGCCCACAGTGCAGCCAGCGTCTTGCCAGTGCCCGGTTCGCTAAACACAAACGCTTTCTTGTTCAGCGTAAGGAACGCTGATGTCTCGCGCTGATGGTCAAACGGTTTGTATCTACCCGGCCACTTGTAGTCGCGCAGTATGGGAGACGGTACGTTGCGCACACCCAAGTTCTTCAGGACGCGCACTTCATCCAGACCCCAGTGCACAGCGACTTCATGGATGCCCTCTTTCACTTCACCCAAGTTTTTGCTGCGCGGGATGATGGCGTATCGGTACGGATGCTTTGTACGAAACACCAACGCTTTGTTGTCAACGATCTGCATTACTTCCTCTCGGTACTAGTGTGCAAAAGTTTGAATCAACGATACGTGTCAGCAGTTTTCTTTTAAATAGTTCTGCGCCAACAGCGTCAAAGTAGGACGTTTCCTCATTCTTTTGAAGGCTTGTGTGTTGAATGTTTCCAAATTTTGCCGTCCATAGCGCAAATAAAGCATCGTTATCCCATTTTGTGAAGTCCGTTTTGTCTACAGACAACATCTTTGATTCTGATAACAGTGCGTTTAAGTCTCCTAGTGCCTCAAGTGTTATGCCTTCCTCAAGTGTGATGCCCTCACCAAGGGTGATGCGCTCATTTTCCGTTGTCGCTTTCATTTGCTTTTTTGCTCCGTAAGCGAAGGTTGCCGGGTTTTGATTTGCCACCAGCACGCAGCGGTTTCACATGGTCGATGTCTTTGCCTTTACGGTCTACGCCTTTCTTGTCGTACAAGCGCCGCGCTTTTTGTCGCTCGCCTTGCAAAGAGTCAGGACCGGATATGCCAAGGTCAAGCGCTTGTTTGTATTCTTTCTTGTACGGACGGGGTTTGTTCACATAGGGCATGATGCTTACTCCTCTTGACGTTGTAGTTGAAAAACATTTCGTACGTTGCGCAGTGTGTTCTCCACACTTGTTTCACTTTCTTCTGATATCACATCGTGTATCAAGCGCATCGCCAGTGTAGCGGCGCACTCCACGTGCAGAAAAATGTGACCTTCTTTTCCATCAGTTCTACAGCCTGCGTAATATATGTGCGGTTGATTACGCAGTATTTCTTGACCACATCCGTAACACACTTGTCCTTTCTTGACGTTGTAGTTGAAAATCCCTGCGCGGCAAAGTGGCATGCGCTATCCTCAATGGTTAGGATGAAACTCGCATGTCTTAACAGGACACCACGGGCACAAACCAGACTGCTTGGGATTCCATACTTCATTTGCGTGCGATGCTTCGATGCGTGACACACGCTCACGGTACTCCCACCACAGCTTGTCTACATCTTCCCGCTTGACCTTGTGTTTGATCATGCTGTTCTTCACAACAAACAACAGCGCTGAATTGACCTGCTGAACCTCGGGGTAGTGTGCGAACACAAGCAGCGACATCAGATCAAGCTGGTTGCGATCCGGGTACTTGTTGCTGCCCGTCTTGTAGTCCACCACCCACGCAATCTCACCGTCCAAAATAAGCAGGTCAGCAATACCGCGCACCCATGCTGCTTTGGAAAACCATTCAACAGGCTGCAAGTTGATATCAAGCGCCATCTGTATTTCAACGCTTTTTTCTCCTTCCTTGGCAAGCAGCGCGTCGATCATTCCCTGTATGAACTCAAACTGCTTTGGTAGCGGCACGCCTTTTACGTACTGTTCCGCTGCTTTGTGTAGCTCTTCGCCGTACAGGATTTGCTCTGTCTTTTCCTGCTTGTGCTTTTTTAGTACGCGTACTTCGTGATACTTCCTTGCGCAGTTCTCGTAGTCCTTTAGTGAGCTGTGTGACCAAGTTACCTTCATGAGGGTGTACCTGCCTGATTATTTGGGTTAGCCGCGAGGCGATGTTTTCAACAAACGCTTCGTTGCTCTCAAGCTTTGACCCCATGTCTTTCAGAATGCCATGCACAACTTCGTGCCAGAACGCAGTGCGTTGCTCTTCTTGCGAGAGCTTGCGTCCAGTTATGCCACCGATATGCGCTAGCGTTATGGTCTGCTTGTCATAGTCGATGGTTGCAATAACTGGTTTGTCCCAAAAGGCTTCTACAAAATCAACACGGTACTTGGTCTTGCCTATGCGGATTGTCATGGTGTCTCCATTATTTAGCGTCGCCGTAGCGCACGCCGACTCCCGTCTCTGCACCTAGCGGGATTCCCGGCATGTACTTCGGCTCTCTTGTCATCTGCTCCAGCACCCACGGCTCTGCCTGCTCCGCTTCATCTTCGGGTACAAGAACAACTGCTTCATCATGCACAGTCAACACGCATGGGTACTTGTTCTGTATCCGCAGCATGCCATCTGTCATTACGCAGCGTGCGACAGCTTGAACGATGTTCTCGGTGAGCTTCCCACCGTAGAGCTTCTTCTTGCCGTACGTCCACTGCACCCGACCTTTTTCGTCAGGATTTCCTGTGAGTTCAGGATAGCGCAAAGACATGCCGTTTGGCAACACCACACGCTCCTTCTCAAAGGTCAAACACTTGTGCTGGAACGACTTGCCGCCGTGCAGCGAGCGGTTGATGAACTCGTCGCACAGACTCCAGAACTCCTTGACCGGCTCGGCTGCCGCGCGGTACTTGTCGATGATGCGCTTTGCTGCAACGCAATGAACCACGATCTCCGCATCGGTACAGACACGGGGTATGGCAAGCGCCTTCTGCATGTTCGGCTCGTACGAAATGAAGTCGTTCATCATCTCTTTAGTTACACCAAGCTGTTTAGCAAACTTGGTGCTGTACAGAATCGGCGGTGCACCCAGAAACCCGGTCAACAACTGCGCTGCGAACGATGCCCACCCAAGTCCGTAACCAGCGCCCAGTAGCGCCGACTTTGCCGACTGCCGCAGGTCAGGGTGACTCTCCTTGGTCATGCCCGGTATGCCAAACATCTGCGCCCCGAACGCTGCGTACGCGTCCTCACCGGAGGCAAAAATCCGCAGCAGGTCACGGTAGTCAGCCAGCCACGCCAGCACCCTTGGCTCGATCTGAGACAGGTCGCACACCACCAGCGTATATCCTTCGGGGGCCATGATCGAGCGGCGCAGAAACGACTTGCGCTTTAGGTTCTGCATGTTCAACCCGCTGCCCTTGCTTGCTGCCCACCGACCAGTGTGCGCACCGTAGTAGTTCAGCGGTACAGGAAGTGCCCCTCTGGTAGAGATGTCTAAGAATCTCTGTGCTCGGGTACGCTCCAGCGTGGACTTCACCTTCAGCCGTGCTTCGCACAGCAGCGCCACGTTCTCGTCGTCATGCTGCATCAGCGCTTGGAACATGGCATCGTTCTTGGCAAACGCAAACGCCACCTCTCCAGTGGTCTTGCTCACTTTGGTCGGCGGCTCAACGCCCATGCTGCGCAGCACTTCGGCAAACTTGTCGTTGCTGGCTAACTCCTTCTCATCAATCGCAAGCTGAGACAGCAACCCTTCCCGGCGTACGCGCTCATCCTCTATCGCATCCTTCAACATGTAGGGGTCAAGGCGCAGCTTCGGATCGGTAAACATGCGCAGGGTCATGTCGATCAGGCGCAGTTCCTTGGTCGGGTAGTTTGGTATCAGGTTCTCAAACACACCCTGACACAGCACAACGTCATGCTTACAGTACTCAACCAACTCAAGCATGATGTCGTGTGGTAACTCGTCAAGGTATCCGTTGCTGCTGTGCACCGCATCGCCCTTGGGCGGCAGATTAAATGCAGCGGCAAGCTTGGCTAGACTGTTACCCACCTCCACCCCACGCAACGCTCGCGCCATGCTGAGCGAGTCAAAAATAAAGCAGGGGTGATGCTTGTACACCCACGACAGAATCGACACATCGAACTGCGCGTTGTGCGCTAGCACCGCTGTCGTTGACCAGTCCACCCCGTCAAAGAACGTCTGCAGGTGTCCGCCCGGTATCCATGTCGGCCCATCGTATTCA
>Ga0222713_10000358_pt1 | contig 50501 bp, 43 predicted proteins | sample C33_649DmetaG_FD_165061 | JGI IMG/M metagenome (GOLD analysis project Ga0222713, IMG submission 165061) | Estuarine water microbial communities from San Francisco Bay, California, United States - C33_649D | ecosystem: Environmental > Aquatic > Marine > Unclassified | place: USA: California...
AGATTCAGCTTCAGGATTCAAAAATTTCTCCAATACACTTTTAAGATCTTCAAATGTCATCTTCTTTTGAAGTTCAAGAACATTTGGCTGTTCAGATAACCAAGACTTAATTTCACTCTTGTCAGTACCAAGTGGTGATGTTTTTGGTTTAACACGAATTGAACACTTGATACCTTGGCGACCACCAATATCACCAGTCACTGCTTCAACTGTGAAGTCACGACCGTCATTGATATCTGTAAAGTCTCCATAGTCCTCATCCTCAGCGATACCAAGCAACTGCATATAGATCTCTTTACCGAATTCCCAAAGGCGAACACCTTTATCTTCTTCACCACGTACAATTACAGGAGCAAAAACTCGCATTTTAGGATCTAATTTCTTAGCTAATTGCCAATTTTCTTTCTCACTTGTGTTACGAAGTTGTTTAGCAAACTCAACAATAGGATCTTTTTCACCCCAGTTGGTCAAAGCATAAATAGGAAATTTAGAGAATCCGTAGTGTACAAACACTTCTTGGAATGGATTTTCTTTGTTTAGGGTTGAAGGTACAATTCGGATTTGATACTTACCTTCTTGTTTTGGTTTCCAATAGTACTTGGAATAGTCGATTTTTTCTTTTTTACCAGAGCTCGACGACTGCTGTAGAGAGTTCAATCTCTGTTTAATAGCATTAATGTCCATAAATTTGGTTTTTAAATTGTTAATATAATATACTACTTGTTTTTAATAAGGCCAAGCTAGCTTCTAAGAGCTTATAAACGGCCATGTCTTTAAGTATTCAGCGTTAACGTTAGTTACCAATAAATTATAACTCAACAATCTTATACACTTTTGTATTTAATTGTCTTAATTCATTATGTTGGGTTAATAAAATACAATTACGATAATGCATCCAATTAATACGATAGGATACATCTACAACACCTCCATTTAACTTTTTAATCAGTTCATTTAAGGCATTTATAGTATAAAGAGTGTTAGTCTCTTTTTTTCTATGTACTAGTATGGTATTTTCAGGAATTTTATTTAAATTTGAATAATCTATGTTGTATGTACAAACATACTCATCACTGTTTTTAATTTGCAATACAAATATTTTATTGTATAAAACAGTGTACTGATATTTTATATCATTTATAAGATTATCAATCTCATCTAATCCTGAAAATGTGCAAAATAATTTGTTACTCACATCATCAAAGTTTAACTCTGTCTGATCAAAGACAAAGGGTTTATCATACATATGGTGTGAGACGCTTGAGGTCAAAGTAGTTATGTCCATATTTTATTTTAAATTTTAAATTATTGCTTGTAAACACATCACATATTTCTTCTAGCAATCCTGATTCATCTTTGCTAAGATCAAATAAAAAAGCATCATATGTGTATAATATAAGTTTACTTTTGTGACCCTTTAATATCAATAATATGTCTTTTAAAAGCAATATATTTTGAGAAGTTTCTAAATTTTGAACCCAGTAATTAAATAACTTTTGAGGGTTCATATCTGGTAATTGTGATTTATAAAATTTATGATTTGATATAGGACATTCAATATAACCTTCAATATTAAATTGGTTCCATAACTTATCAATTAATGTTTGAGTTTTAGAGAAAAATTCTAAATGTTTGTAATCATCAAAAATACCTCCATATAATTGTTTAAAAGTAAGTTCTTTACTTGTTTTATAATCTACTCCATACATTTGAGCCATATGATCATGTATTGACTCATCTCCAAAATCATATCCTATTTGTTTAGCAATTAAAGTTGGGTGATAAGAATCAATATCAATATCAATTAGTTTTCCATTTTTAGATATAAATGATTGTCTGCTTTTATCTTTAGGTAAAGCAGCAAAGTTGATTCCATTAAATCTATTTGATGGTCTTTTAGTTGTAGTATCTACATTATACTGTGAGTATATTGTATTGTTTTTTATTGAATGGAGGGCATTGTTTGGTGTAAAATAATCATCTATAAGTGCTGTATTTACATTAATACCACTTGATTCTATAATATGAAATAACTCTATTGCTTTATTATAAAACTCAGATTGTGGAATGAAGTTTATATGTTTAAAATATTCTTCACAACGTTCATAGTGTTTAGCTATAGGAATAAATTTATTAACATCATTCCTGTTTGGATATTGTCTATAATAATAGTCATAAATAGAAAATGATAAGTTCTCTGTATTAATAGGAGCATGTATTAAATTCTTTTTATTTAAGAAATACATGCTTGTTTTTTTATCTCTAACATATACTTCTTTATAACTAACTATTAATTTTCTTACTTGAGTAAAAGGTATAGAAAATGATTCATTATGAGAAATAGGAATTATATATCCTTTCTTATCGTCTTCAGGTCTAATATAAACCAATGAAACATTATTAAGAGCAGGATGAACTAAATCATGATTAAGGATTAACTCAACAAAACATCTATTTGTTTGCTGTTGAACAAACTCTTCAAACTGATATTGGCTCTCAATTATATAATACATAACCTTTATTAATATTAATATAATTAAGAATTTCTAAAGGCCAAGTTAAGGATTTTCTTTATAATATTGAGTCCAGTTTTCTTTTAAGTGTTTTCCTAAACCAAATGCTTTTTCATTTTTTTCAGTTAACAACGTAACATCTCTATTAATTTGAGCTACTTTATTTACATCCCCTGTTAGTTCCCATTTAAAAGAAAAAACTCTATATAGTTGCCAAGGCACATTATTATTTTTCTGTTGAAACTTATTATATGTGTCTTTATTTATTTCAAAATACAAATATTGATTTCTTTTAACACTAAAATAACGAGTAAAAAACCCATTTTTATAATCTTGAGGTGTTGGAACACTTACTGAAAGAAGACTAGGTATTGATTCTTTAGGGGATGTGATATAACTTGGGCTAGGATCTCTAATGTCTTCAATTTTAAAAATTTCACTAGTATTAGGATCGTTAGGTCCTTTTCCTGAAAAAAATTTACCATTGTATAGTTTGTAATATTCACCTGTGTATCTAACTCCTTTTTTATCTTTAAAATAAGGTGGAGTTGATAAATTAGCAAATAAACCAGATTGGATTTTATTTTTAGGTACGTAAGGCATTATTTATTTAAAGCTATAAGTCTATTCATTTCTTCACCAATTTTAGGGAATGTTGGTGTTTTTCTATTTGGATGTGTAGTACTATAACCAATAGGAGGTTCAATAATAATAGCTCCTAAATCTTTAAACTGATTATAAAAACTAGTCACTATTTTTGGTGTTTCTACTTTATCAAATCCTTTCCCAGGATTCTTTTCCTCAGATAAATAGCCCCAACCCCAAGTTCCTTGTACAAAAGCATACTTAGCATTTGGGAATTTTTCTTTTAATCCAGACATTAACGCGTTAGCTAATTTGCTACTACTACCAAATCCACCATTAGTACCAATACTAACAAATACTATTTTCACATCCGGTGATGGAGAGAATGATTTTAAAGCTGTGATTAACCAATTTATGTCTTCTCCTACTTTCCATAGATTTTTTTCACCTTCTTGGTCCCCAATTAATTCAGATTTTTTCGCGAAACTTTTTATAGTGGGACTTCCTGAGTCACCTATAACTATATATGGTTTAGTTGTACCTGGTTTAGATTCATTTTCTGTTGGAGTTGATGGTGGTGGTGGATCGGTCAAAATTACTTCATCATAATCTTCTGGGTTTGTGTCTACTGTTTCAGTTACTTTAGTTTGGTTAATTCTTTCTAGATCATCATTACTAATAGAAGCTTTTGTTATATCATTAGATCTAGGTACTCCTAAAGTACTAATAGTTGTTTCCCATCCTTTATCAGCGCTAATTTTATGTTCGATAGTAGTAGTTATAAATCTTAATTTTTTATAATACTCAGGAGGTAAAACATTCTCTGATATTTCAAATGTTTGATATTGAATTAATCCACTTAAACCATCCATTGTTAATTGGAGATTTAAAGGTATAAATCCTGATCCAGGAAGTTTACTACCTGTATTGTTGGTTAAAAACCCTAAATCATGTTGGTAGATATCAACAACATATGATTTATAAAAATCAATATCTTCAGGAGTTAATCCACCAGCAGCTTCAGTAGCTTTTAATTTAAAAACATAATCCTCAAAAAAACTTTTAGTTGTAGCGTCAGTAAAAGAAGAAGAAAATGGAGAGATTGTTACAATCTTATTAGTTTTTTCAGTCATTAATCTATCTATAATACCTTCATTCATTTTACTAATACCTGAGGCATTAGAACCTGGAGGTGCTCCTTCATTATTTCCTGATTGGGCTCCTAAAGCTATAGCATTACCTATTGATGAATATATTTCACTTTTTAAAGAAAAGTTAGTTATAAAACTACCTCCAGCTCCTATAATATTATTTTTTGAACCTCCTATCGCCCCAGGATTAAGAGCATTTATATTAAATTTAGCCATAGAATTTCCAAATTCTTTAGCATATTTTAAAGGTACTACAGCCGCATCAACAACAGAAAAAGTATTAGTTTCATCATCATAATCTAAATCAAATTTATTAATAGATCCTAAAGCAGTTCCTATATCACTTAATAATTTATTTAAAAATGGAAGTAATGGAACAGTTCCATCTTCTTCTATAGTATCATCTAAAACATTAACTATATGTTGAATATTAACATATATATGCATTGTTTTTCCTATATATTTATCTTCTGTTCTAAAAGATAAACTTATATCTTTTAATGTGCCTGAGTTTCCTGTTTCAGTTTTAGTTGTTACTTTTTTAATCATTCTTTTAGAAACACCCGGTCTAAGATCAGCTGGTTGAAGATTATTATCTGCCTTGTTACCTATTTTAGTGTCATCAAAAGATGGAGTTGGTGGATCTATTGTTGGGGCTATTTTTATAACTCTGCTTGACCATGTAGTCCAATCTAAAAGTTTACCTCCTCCTCCTTCAGGAGTATTAGTCCATAAAGTATCTAAACTAGTTTGAGCAGCTAAATCAACTTTTGAGGTACCGCCACCAAATACCCATTCAATACCTTGATTTGATTCATTAGAATCTACCCAAGCGTAAGTTTCTTTTCGTTGATTACCAGTAAATCCTAAAGCATTCCAAGCAGCTTCAAAACTATCATACGCTTGTCCAGTAGGGATAGGAGTAGCATTTTTTCTTACTAATACTGATGTTGATGTAGTATTTTGTCTATCTAAAATATATGCTTCTGAGTTGTTTGGATCAGTTGTATATTTTTTGAGTCCTTGTTTACCTATTACAGGGAATTTATGAATTTGATATTTATCAACATTGGTCACTGTAGTTGCATCAGGTTGAGTCAATGGTATCAAAGCTACTGTTGGGTCAGTTGTAACTTGATCAGGTAAAGTTAAACAATCATGCTTATCAAAATCATGATCTAAAAAGAATACAGGAGGTGATCCTAATCTTTGGTTATCTTCTGTTATAATTACTTTTTTATTGTCATAGAATAAAGTAAAAGCTTCCATTAGTCTAAGAAAAGTACCTAATTTTATATAGTATTGATCATTAGATACACTTTTACCATATTTTGTTTGGGTTACTTGAAGATTAGGAAAAGAAGCTTTAAAACCTTCTTTATCAGCTAACATTGAGCTACCAGTTCCATTTGTGATTATTTCATCATTATCATTATAATCCCTATAATTATATCTGTTATTAACTATATTTCCTGCTTTAGCTGTAAAAGCTAAAGTGTTTAACCTATCAGGAGAATTTCCATCATTATATCCATGTACATATTTAAGTGAACCAATTATATCTTTAGTTTTACCTATTATTTTATGAAGAGTTGATTTATTAAATGAAGGAGTAGCTCCAGCTGTATTAGGATTAAAATCAGTATTAATTTTTAAAGATTCTATAACATCACCTGTAGATATAGCTGAGATAGTTATTGTGTAACTTCCATTTTCTTCAGCTTGCCATTCAAAGTTTTTCACTAAACCAAAAAAGGCATCATAATTTCCATTAGATAACTGTCGTTGTATAGCTATTGTTTTTAAAAGCGAAATTTGATCATATTCTCCATCTAAGAAACCAGGTGATAAATTAGGTATATCATAGTCTTGTTTTAACTCTCCTTCATTATCATAATAAACTGTATGACCCCATTCTAATAATAAAGAATATTTTAATTTTAAGAATAAAATATTAATGATTATTAATTGGTAAAGGTTATGACAAACAAGTTGAATACTAGCTTCTCGAATTGTACCTCTATTCAATGACTTAACCGAAGCCATTGTTATACCTGGAGGTGGAACTAAACCATAATTAGGGTCTGATAAAAATCCATATGATGATTTATTTATGTTGTTGTACCCTATACCTGAGGTAAATTGAAGAGGATCATCTATAGTATTTCCTGGGGGTCTAAATCGAGCTGCTTCTAAAACATATTGTTTAGCTAATTCATTTCCTTTAACATTAGTAGCAAATCCCTCAGGAAGATAATCTTTATAATAAGTTAATAAATCTTCAGATATATCTACACCTGATGTCAGTCTTAAAAAAGCTGTTCTTGATGTTAGATATTTTAATAAATCTGTATCTTTATTACGAGCTGATAATTTGTCTTGACGAACATTAATTTGTTTAATAACCCATGGTTTAAAACTTTCCCCTAAAATGGCCATATTTAAGAATTTAATCTGTTATAACTTGTTATCACAGCTGAGGGATTAGCGGGAATTCTTATTTGAGTATTGAGGGGTAAATATAATGAGTTTTGAGGTATTTGCTCATTAGCTATTGATATAACCCACCACAATGAAGGATCCCCATAATATTGATTTGCTAATAAATCAAATCTATCACCTTCGGCTGATATGACATAAATATCATTAAAAGATAAAGGAATTCGAGGGTATTTATTATCTCTACGATATTTTATACCAGTTGGGGTTTGAATTATAGGTATGTCTCTATATCTATTCATTTTTATTATTCATTTTCACTGAATAAATCATCAAAATCATTACTAGTAATTTGATCAGCTGTATCAGTTAAAGTAAGTTGTTGTGGAGTTAAATCAGCTGTGTTTTCTAATGGAGCTCCTCCAGCTATTAGAGGTGGTGTTACTGATGAATTTGGGGATGTACCTGTAAGAATTCTATTTATATCAAAAAATGGCGCTACAGGTGTAGGTAAAGCATTTTCAGCATTAATTGGTTGAGAATTTCCTGTAGTAACCCCACTAGGTTCATCAACACCTTCACCAACAGGAGGCTGGTATGGTTTATTGTTAATGAAAGATACATTATATCTAGGTGTAAAGTCATGAATTGGTGTGAACGACATATCAACATCAATCATTCTAGGTAACTGTCCTACATTTGTATAAACTTCTCCTGTTGCTGATGGTGTTGAACTTAGTTGTGATAATGGAGTTCCATTATCATCTCTATTAATATCCCATCCTCCTTCAAAATTAGGTTTTAAACTTAATTGAGTCATAATACCTGGTACTTGATTAAAGTAATTTCCAACTGTAATTTTAAGAATATTACCCATCATGAAACCTCTTGGTGAGTATACTGGGGCTGTTACACCCGCTAGTTTATTTATTTTAGAATACAATGGTAACATTTCTGCTCTAGAATGAGCATATATGGTAAATGATAATTGAATATCTCTACCAAATCCACCATATTTATAAAAATTTTCAGCTCTACCTACATATTTGTAGTTTGACCAATCAGCTTTAAAGCTATCTGATAAGTTATTTACATAAGCTCTAAAAAATAGATATTCAGGTTTATTATCTTTAACAGACGGATTTATAACTTGGAAATAAAAAGATATTAAATCTTTATCTTTAAGTTCTATTAAACTAGGATTTGTCTCATCAGTTCCAGCTGGGATTATTGAAGCATTTACAAAGTCAGCTTTTAATGGGAGGTTTGGGTTTTTTCTATTAACTGTATATGATGTAGCACTAATTCCGTAAGTATTTTCCCTATTAAATGTTTCATAGGGTGTAGATATAATCTTAGAACTTGGGTTTTGGTTAGATATAGTTTTTCTATAGTCAGTAATAACTGATGTATTTTTAAGAACAGATATTACTTTACTAGGAGCAGTATAAGCTGTTTTCCCATCATTTTGGGTTCTAAGAAGATCAGCGTCATAAGTGAAAACATTATTGCTTTCATTCACGCTGTCAGTTATATATTTTTGACCAGATAATTTATAAGTGTTTGTCCTATCTCTAGAAGAATAAACACCATTACCAGCTAATTTTATACGAGTTATACCAATACCTCCTACAGAGTCAGGACCACCATTATAAAATATAGAATAATTATCTTGGCCACTTATATCAAATTCACCTACAAGTCTTTGAACAAGTCCTAAATTTTTACTACCTATTTTAGTTTCATATAACAGTGATAATCGATTATCACCTTGTAGATCATTCCTTAATGTGAAATTATAATATCCAAATAATCCACCTTGAGCATAACTAAGATTAGTACCATCAATACCTTGCTTATTTAAATGAATACCATAAGAGATATTATTAATTTGAGCTATGGTATTATTTGGGTTGTAAAACCTACCAAACCCACCTGGTATTTTTACACTTTGTCTTTCTAGAAGAGTTTGTTTAGTGATAAAAAGTTGACCAGCTGGGTTTGTAGGATCAGTAAGAAATTTACTAATGCGAAGAGCATCAGTAGTTAAATTCTCAGAATCAGTAATACCACTAATTTGTCTAATAATCCCTACAGCTCCTGGTAAATCATTTAAGTTTACACCTTGGAGAGCTCCTTGTCTTAAGATAAAATCATAAGACCCAGGATTATAAACATCAGGTATAGGGGTTGTTATGTAAGGCTGATTACTGGAACCGCCTCCAAATCTATCTCTACCATAAGGTAGTGATTTTAAGTTTGTTGATAGATTTATTAACCCCATTCATTTATTCAGGTAAATTGTCAAGATATCGTGGTGGTGTTACAGCTCCCATGTCTAATTGAGATGGTAAAGGAAGATTACCTCCAAGACTACCAGCGTATAATTGATAATCAGCACGAACTTGAACCGCATCACCTCCATCAATAGAATAAGGCCATAACAACTTAGATTGTTGTGTTGCTAATGGATTTTGAGGAGGTCTAAGACCTTTATATGCTGATAAATCTGAATTTGATGAATCCAATGGATCTGGAAATATCGCTTGGGGAGGTGTTTCTCCATCAAAAGCGGTAAGAAGTGATCCTTCTCTTTTAAGTCTTTCTAAAATTCCCATGTTATGTAATGTTTTAAGGTTTATTATAAATATATAACAGCTTGATAATTATTAAAGATTAACAGCTTGTTTTTTCACTTCTTCTACTATTGTAGGAACAATAAGTTTACCTACAGTTTGACCGTTTAAGTTAATAGCTACTTCTTTATTACTATTAGTTATAGCAGCTGTTAATGCTTGTATAGCGGCTACTACTTGAGAATTATCTTGAGTTACAGTAGTACTACCACCTCCAGATGAAGGTCTATTAGGTGTTAAATAAACATTGTCTTCTTTAATACCTTGAGCTACAGGTTGTAATTGTCCTTTTTGGTATTTAGAAATAACTAAACCACCGTTAGGGTTAAGATTACTGTCTTGAACTTGAATAACACCATCTTGCATTAAAGGAACTCCATACTGCATCTGGCTTCCTGCTGTTGATTTAATATTAGCTAAAGCACTATTTAAACTAGTTATAGAACTTAATAAAGAACTAATATCATTTCCTTTAAGATTAGTTAAGGTTTCATTAAATTTATTTAATGATTCATATAATTTACATATAGCTTCTGATAATGTTATTATTTTAGTTGAATCAAAACTACCTAAAGAATTAAGTTGAGAACTAAATTGTGGTAATAGATTAATTAATTGAGCAAGAGCATCACTTACTGTGATTGCGTTTATGCTATCCATTCCTTGTTTAAGTAATGATGTATTTTTAGGAAGTTTTTCAAAATTACCTTCAGCAAAAGCAGTAAATGCTTCTAAATTTGTTCCAGCAAATACTGTAGATAAGTCTGTAAAGAATTGTTTAATAACACTCATGTCTGGTTTTCCAAGTCCTTCTTTCTCATCTGTTGAAGTTAATCTTTTTATACCTTTTATAAATCCACTTACTGATTTATCTAGACCAGAGAAATCTTTTGACAGGAAATCTGTCACACTAGCAATACCTCCTCCTAACGCGTCATTTAAGTCTTCAAACATATCTTGAATACCTTGAAACGGATTAGCTTCTTCTGTACCTGGTTGGACAGGTCCCATAGTATAAAAACTGTTGCCTAATTCATTAATTTTAGTTATAGCATTTTTAAAATCAGTTGTTTTTTTATCAAAATCTTTTAATTCTAATTTAGCAAAACTATTTAAAAAATCAAATATCTTTGAATCAGCTCCTCCAAAAGCTAATTGTAATTCCTCAATTGGTTTTTGTAAGTTTTTAATGCCTGAGAAGTCAGCATCTTTCATTGATGCTCCTATTTGATTAAGAGAATTTACACCGGATTGGAAGTTAGTAGCAGCATTAGCTAGACTACTTTTAGCTAACTCAGCGAATTTAAGTATATTATCCATTGATAATGTACCTATAACAGCGTCAAATTGAGCAAATGCATCAGTCATAGCTTTTTGCTTATCTGGGGCAATAGCCGCGAAAGTAAGATTAGCAAAGGCTTCTACACCTAATTTAAAATTAGTAGCTGCTCCTACTAAATCGCCTTTAGATAATTCAGCAAATTTAATAATATTATCTAATCCTGATGATGTAAATGTTTCTGAAAGGGTTTTAAATGCTGTTTTAATCTTTTCAGTGCTCTCTTCTGAAACATCAAAAGTCATATTACCTAATGTTTCAATAGCTGTTTTAAACTTTAAAGCAGCATCTTCTAACCCAGATTTAGATAATTCAGCGAATTTAGTGATATTATCAAGTCTTAAGACATTAAAAGTTTTTGTAAGTTTTATAAATGATTCTTGAACTTTCTTTAATTGATCCTCATTAATAACCATACCTGGGAGTTCTTTTTGCATTGTTTCAATCCCTTGTTTAAGGACTGAAGCGGCTGTCACTAATCCAGATGATGACATTTTACTAAAATTTTCTAGTTGGTCAAAATCTAATTCACCAAGAACATCTTCAAATTCATCAACAATAAGCTCTACTTGGGCTAATGTATGTATAACTTCAGAAGATGATTTTCCTTCAATTTTAAATTTTCCCATCTCTTCTATACCTCTATATAAAGAGCGAACAGCAGATGATATACTTTTTCCAGCTAGGTCAGCAAATTTAATAAGATTATCTATATCTAATTCATCAATAGCATCTTCTACTTCATCAAATACACCTTCTAATTGTTCAAAATACGCCGCTAATTTTGATGAGAACTCTCCTTTATCTATTTTTAAAGTTTCTGAGTTTGTGTCTAATTTAGCTAATTCTTGGATTCCATTCAATAAGTTTCGAGCTGCGCCAGCTAAACTGGCTCCGGCTAGTTCACTAAAGGCTAAAAGATCATCTACATCTAATTCATCAAAAGCATCTTCTATGCCTTCAAACACACTTTCTAATTCATCAAATTTAACATCTTTTAATCCTGTTGTTAAATCTTCAAGACCTTTACCTAAGTCAGTACCTAAAGTCTCTAATCTACCTCCCCCAACAACTTTTATTAAGGCATCTAATCCAGCGGCTACAACAAATAATGCTGCTCCCATAGCTAATAAGGCAGCTACACCACTAAAAAAAGCCGCTGCTCCAATTCCAGACATCATAACTGCTCCTAATCCAAGCATTACACCTGTTAGTACTAGTAAAGCTCCAGTTGCTAATGCTAAATCACCAAGTTCTAAATTTGTAAATTCTTGTATAGCTTTACCCATAACCCATAACGCTCCAGCCATTATAAGCATAGCAGCTGAGGCTACTAATACTTGTCCATTGCCTAAAAATTTACTAAGAAGAAAAACTGCGCCTCCTAATGCTATTAAAGTTACAATTCCTTTTCCAATGTCTTCCCAATCAACTAAAGCAAATTCTTGGAATGCTTTAGCAGCTACATATAAAGCTCCAGCTATTATGAGTATAGCAGCAGCGGCTTTTAGTAAATCTCCAGCTGCATTTCCCATTGTTTTACCAAATTGTCCTAGTTTACTACCAGCTTTATCAGCTCCATTAGGGACAGCGACACTACTAGCTCCTCCAGCGGCTCCAGCAATATTGCTAGCAGCACCACCAGCACTTCCAGCGGCTCCAGCTGCGGAAGCACCCCCTCCAAATCCCCCACGAATTTGATTTAATGCTGCTGATGAGGTCATTCCTGGGTTAGCTGATTTTAATGCTGCTACATCTTTAGCTACTCCTGCTCCTCCAATACTGCTTACATCTTTAACAAATAAAGGATTCATAGGAGATGATCCTCGTTCCATTGCTCCACCTAAAGTAGATTTTATTGTAGATACTGTAGATGTGGCTGCGGTTGTTGGTGAAGCACCACCTTTTCCTTTATTTCCTGCTAAACCAAATGAAAGTAAGTTTTTCCATTTATCTCCTGACGCCATACCTGATGTGTCTTTAACAAACAACGGAGATAAAGGATTGGCTCCTCTACCTAATCTAGCTACCCCAGCTGCCATTTTAACAAGTTCAAATACACCTGAGGATTTTAATATGCTAAAACCTTTTAAAGCTAAAACAGCCATTCCTATTTCTTTCAAATGGCCACTAATAAAATCAAAAACGTCTTTAAGTTTATTAGCTATAGTTACAATAAATTCTTTTATCTCTTCTTTATTTTCATTTACTTTTTTAAGTATACTAACTACTCCTCCAGCTAAGGATTTAACTAATATTCCTATTGTAGGGGCTAGTTCTTTAATAATACCGCCTAAGTATTTTACTATAGGTATAACATCTGTTTTAATAACAGGTCCTATAGATTTAATTATATTATAAAGAGTTTCACCAGCACCACCTGCTACTTCAGTTAGCATTTTAGCTAAGTCTAATATAGCAGGCATAACATCGTTTTTAAGAACATCAGTCATTGCCCCTGCGCTCTTAGGTGAGAAGAAAGCAGTAATTGCTTTACCTAATTCAACAAATACAGGTCTCATACCGCTTATTACAGTCATGAACATCTTTATGTTAGCTGGGCTGAATACTGCTCTAAATAATGGCCACAATCTTGTAGCCATGTAATCTCTAAAATCTTCTAAAGCACGAGACATGGCTTCTGCTCTTTTAGAGGCAGCTAATGAATTAGCTATATCTTGTTTTGATATTCTTTTAGCAGCTTCCTCTCTAGAGATGCCTTGTTCTTTCATCATCCTTGCGATGGTCGCTTCAACATCAGCTTGGTCTTCTCCTAATTGGTTAGCAAGTCTTATGTTTTCATACATCTCCAACGCTTTATCACCACTTACATTTAATGCTTTACCAAAAGAATCAGCAATAAACTTATTCTCTAATAAACCTGCACCATGTTCTTCTACCAACTTATTCATTTCTCTAGCTATACCCACTGTATCATGGGCAGCAGTAGCTTGTTGAAGAGCATCTAAATTAAGTTCTTTTCCAGATAAAGTTTGGTATTCTAATTGGGCCGATATGCTTGATTCAAAGTCTAATACTCCAGCCGCACTAGCTCTCATTTCATCTAAAGTCATACCTAATTTGGTAGCGTAAAATGAGGCTTCAAATAAAGCTTTAGTATTATTTTTTAAAGTAGCGTTAGTAGCTAAACTAGATGAGAGAGCAACTTTTTCTACTTTTCTAAGATCTAAAGAAGTTTTGTGCTGTTTATTTAACAAATAACCTTGAGCCCTCATTTCAGCTGAGGTATCAGTCATTGTTTTATTATTAGTAGCTGATAATCTGTAAAGTCTACCTGTTTCATCAGCTGAGTATCCTAGCCAATAAGAGAAGTCATGAGCTTCTTTTGTAGATTTTGTCATATTAGCCTTGAATATACCTACACCGTCTACTATTGCTTTAAGTGCGGGACCAGCTTCTGCTACTCGCATAAATGGGTCAGCGGCGGCAGCGGCGTTTAAACCACTGGTTATTTTGCCAATTCCCGCTCCCATAGCACTGAAGTTTTGGGCTGCGAACTGACCAGCTTTAGCGTATTTTTCGAAGACAGCAGCGAATTGGTCTGCCATTCCCCATAGTTTTTGAACAAAACCTACTACTGAGCTAATGCCTCCTTTCAGTAGTGAAAAACCTTTTTTAATTAAACCTACTCCTGTTGATACTGCTTTAGCTGCTATTCCTGCTAAGACTAAAGGATCAGTTAGGTTTTTCATTATAGATTTACCTAAAGAACCCATACCTGCTCCTAAAACTCTGAATTGGGTTACAAGATGGGCTCCTTTCTTACCACCGTCAGTAATTCGATCAGCGGTGTCTTTCATTTTAGCTTTAGCTTTATCAAGGCCTAATTGATCAGCTAAACTACCTAAACCTATTTTATTAAAAGCTTTACCTACACCATCAATAGCTGCTCCACTTAAACCAAATGCTTTTTGGAGATTTTCTTGCTGTTGGCGTATACTTTTAGCTTTTGAAAGTAAAGTACTATATTCATCATTTTGGTCAGATAAAAGATCATTTATTTTTTCTTGAGCTTTTTGATTTTCTTTAATTTTATCATTAATTTCATCTAAAGCATCTTGAGTAAGAGTGTTGTCTTTTTTCTTTTTCTCAAAGTGATCTTCTTCTAACTTTAATTGTTTTTGTAGATCTTCTAGTCTTTTCTTTTGATTTTTTAATTTTGTGACTAATAAATCAGCATCATCCTCACTTAACTCATTATAACCTCTTTGATGGTCATATATTTTACGAGCTATATCATTGAATCCGTCAAAGACTTTAATAGTTTTTTTACTTCCTTCTTCAGCAGACTTAATTTTTTTAACTAAATCTCCAAAGGTGTCAACAAGATCATCTAAATCACTATTAAGCGATTTAAATTCATTTCTTAAACTCTTAACAGTAGCTCTAATAGCATAAGCTGATTTTTCTAAATCACTAAAAGCTGATAAATCAATATTTTTACCTAAACTTCTAGATAACGTTTCGATTTCTCTTAGTAACTTCGCTAATTCTTGTGCTTCTTTAGGATTTAATGCCATGCTATAAAGTATATGTTATAAATATTAATACTTTGGAGCTTTGTGATTTAATTTTCCTCTAAAATGCTCAGGTATTTGTACTTTACCACTCTTAATTTGACTAATTTGAGAATTCATATCTCCACCAGATTGAGACTTATTTTGTTCTTCATAATAAGTATTCATCTGATGGAATGTGAATTTTCTAAGCCAAATAGGCATGTTATAAACTGTATTCCAGTCATAACCACCCTGGCCATGAAATACTATCTGGTGTATTTGAGTGAATAAGTTAACCCTATACTGTTTGGCTACCTCAAGCGTCAGGCCAAAAAAACTTAAGTCCAACGGGAATGTCAACTTTTGAGTCGCTCCCGTCGGGAAAAAAGGTCAAATCCACGTCGGGCTGGAATTTCTTAATATATTCTCTAAATGCTCTAGAATCACGCGCTAACAAATGGTTATCTACAAATTCTCTAATGGTTTTAGTATCTGTGTTACCATTAACAGAGATAATCATATACTTCAATCGAGTTGATAATTCTGGAGAAGCAAATTTGTTTACTTTTCTAATTCCTTCTAATTCAGCATTAATTTTTTTCTCATCAACACCTGTAAGAAGTTTAAATTTGATTTCAGTACCTGTTGATGGAAGAGTATAAGAAAATTCATTTACTCCTTTTTCAAATAATTCTTCATCTAAAGGCTTATTTTCAATAAGTGATAAATCAACTGTTTGCTCTTCACCATCATAAGTAAAAGTGTAATCTTTACCATAACCTAAAATACGAGCGGCTACTAATAAAGCGTTTTTATCTCCTACAATTAAATCCTCAAATTTAGCACCTGGTGTCATAATAAGTGATTTAATTAATTCGTCTAACACTGTTCCTTTTTGGATATAAGACTGGTTAGTTAAAATGTCTTCTTCTTTAGCGGTCATGTATTTCATTTCAATTTTACCACTTGATAGAGGACTTGATTCTGGGTAGATTATACCTTTTGAAGGTAACTCAATAACTTCTGTTGGGATGTTTAATTTGTTTTCCATAAATAATTTTTAATATAACATTTTTATTTGTCGGATATAAATATATAAAGAAAAAAGAAGTCCACATTTTTTTGTGAACTCCTTTTTAAATTTATAGGTTCTAAAAATTAGAAGTTTAAAATAGCGTAATCAATAGCTAATGTCATGGTGATGTTGATAGCAGTATTTTCAGTATCCCAGTTATATTCACCGAAGTTAGCATCTTTAACGAACGCGCCTTTAAGTACCCATTCAGCAACGACATCACCAACAGGTCCTAAAGCATTGATTACTAAATCTTTCTTGTAGAAGTCAGAGTAACCATCTCTACCTGTTACTGATTCATGTGATAAACGAACCCATTCCATAATTGTTTGAGCTCCAGATGGAGTGATTGGATCATGCAAGGTCATTGTAACGTCACCCCAAACACTCTTACCTTTAACTTTACGTAAGATGTTGATGTGGTTCAAAATTACTTCACCTTGCGTTAATGTTACAGCGCTAACGCCTTTGATCATATAGCTAGGGATTCCATCAGCGTACAGGATAAATCGGTTTGCTTGTTTCGGTTCAAACGCTGTAAAAAACATGTCATTTGCATCTATAATTGCCATTGTATTTTGTTTTTATTTGTTAATAAATATTTAATCAGCTATTCTCTTATCCAGGGAATGTAGCACCTGTTGGAGTTATGTTAAAGTTAATATAAATGAATTCAGCTGTTTTAGTTGGTTGTAAGTAAATCTGACCTACTAATTCATTTCTGTCAATTACAGCGGCATTGTTTAACGACTCGTCCATAATTACTTTGAACGCATATAAACCTTGACGTTGTTGTACTGATTCAAGATATGGATTAACTTGAGATAAGAAGCTATTTCTTGTAGCAGCAGTATTTTGTTGGAATACTAACGCGTTAGAAATTTGACCAATTTGTCTCTTAAGAGCAATTAACAAACGACGAACATTAATACGATCAAGAGCTGAAGCAGCTGATTGTAATGTTTTCTGACCATATACTACAACACCCTGACCTGGGAATGTGGCTAATGGATTAACTTTGCCTTGGTATAAGTTATCACGAGTTGATTGAGCTAACTTAACTTCAGCGCGAATTACATTTCCTAAACCGCCACGATTAATACCAGCAGGAGCAAACCATGGTTCAGCTACTCTATCATTAAACGCATACACACCAGGAATCATAGCTGATGGTGGGCACCAAATGTATTTTCCAGTAGCTGGGTCAAGAGTTTGAACCCATGGGTAGTAAGAAGCAGCATATGAGGTATCTATTGTAGATGCTTCATTAATTACTTCTGATGGTGAAGCTCCGTATTTACCTAAATCCATTACAAAGATGTTATCACCTCTTTCTTTAGTGTTGGTGATAATAGTATCAAGTGTAGTGCTATGATCTTGATAATTTAAACCTGGGGTTACTAATACATTGAATTGATAATCATTAGCACTAGCTAATAATTCAATTGCATCTGTGTAACAACCAGCATCTAAACCTTGAGTATTGTTTCCACTAGCTGAGTCATAAAAATTAGCTCCAGCTTTAACAGTACCAGTAGCACCATTAAAAGATTGAGATTGTGGAGTTGGAATAGAGCCTGTATAAACTGAATTAGCTACACCACCTGCTAAATACTGAGGTGTTGGTTTTAATACTTCATTTATTCTAATATAACGTGATTTATTAGGATAAGTACCAACCACTTGTAAAGTAGCTGTACCATCAATTGTAGTTTGAATAAATTGATAGTCACCAATTCTTTTAGCTACATAGTTATTATCTAATGGATCCATTGATAAGTTAGTCCATGTTTCTAAAATAATAGGGTTAGCTGTTGAGTCATTACCTTGACGAACATATAAACTAAATGTTCCTGATCCAGTATTAGTACCAACTACTTCAATACGAATATTATTGATAGATCCACTTAATAAAGATCCATTAGCATCTATAGAGCTAGAGCTGTTCATAATAATACCTTCAGATATAGTAGCTACAGTGAAAGCTACTCCAGTACTACTAGAAACAAATGAATTAGCAGGTGTGTATGAACCTGTAGCTACTCTTGTTACTAATAATGCTTGTCCACCATTTTGGAAGTAATTATAAGCTGTGATTGAAGTGAAATACGAATAAGTATTACTACCACTAACTAACACATCGCCAAAACGATTGACGAAATCAGTATAAGAAGTAACAGTTACTGGAATGCCCACAGGTCCTTTAACCGTTGGGCCTATAATAGCGGCACCTAATGCAGGTGGCTGCGCGGCGATAAAAGAGGTATCTGTTTCTCTTTGTAGAACGCCTGGGGATAATAAAATTTCTGCCATTGTTTTTAAGTTATTATTTGGGTTTATTGATAAATATTTTGGAAGAATTCAAAAATTAAATACTTATGAATTCTCCTTTTTCTATATTGATTGTTCCATCTCCATATTTAGCTTGTAACTGATTTGCTAATTGATCTTCAGTTTGTTTTAATGTTTGATATTCAGTAATCAATTGTTTTTTACGTGACTCTAATTCTTGAAATTGAATTTCAATAACACCAAATTTATCAATTAACGAAAATCTTTCTTGTTGAATGTTTTTTAATTTTGTAATCTCTTCTTGAGTTAAAACTTTTGTTTCCATTTTTTATTTTATTATAAATATTATTTTCTTTTTATTAAGCTAATGAAGCTGATTTCCAAGCTCCACCTATATAAACATAGATGTAATAATTACCTCCATTTTTAACAGGAACCATTTCACCTTCTTTACCTGTCCATCCTGGGGCGGCGCTTTGAGTAGCTACTATAATAGAAGAATTAGTAGTAACTTCAAAAGCATTTGCTCTATTACTATCATCAGTTCCATATCCTACAACAAATGGGCTAGTATTACTAGCATAATCATTATATTGGCCTACTACGGTTTGATAATTAGCTTCTGCTACTGTGCCTAATCCTTCAGCATGAGAAGCCTCTCCTATTGCTTGTGTGCTATAACCTTCAGCGTGTGAATATTGACCTGAAGCTGTAGTAAAAAATCCTTCAGCATGACTTTGATTTCCTTGAGCTAGAGTTAATTGTCCTTCAGCATGAGAATTGTTACCTTGAGCTATAGTACCTAATCCTTCAGCGTGAGAAGCTTGTCCTATAGTTGTTGTATTATCTCCTTCAGCATGAGAATAAGAGCCTGAAGCGATTGTTAAAACTCCTTCAGCATGTGAATATGAGTTTAAGGTTGTTGTGGAATTGCCTTCAGCATGAGACCAAGATCCTGAGGTTACTGTACCATAACCTTCAGCATGAGAGTATTGAGCCCATGATACAGTAGCATTTCCTTCAGCGTGAGAAGAGGGGCCAGCCGCCCATGTATTGCTACCTTCAGCATGAGAATGTTGACCTGAGGATACTGTACCGTAGCCTTCAGCGTGAGAGTATGAGCCTGAGGCTCTAGTACTGTTTCCTTCAGAGTGTGCGTAAATAGATGTAGCTCTGGTGCTGTTTCCTTCAGCATGAGAATAATCACCTATAGCCATAGTGCGGAATCCTTCAGCGTGAGATGCTATACCAAGAGTATAAGTACTTCTACCTTCAGCATGAGAATAAATAGCGTTAGATAACTGATTAGCATTTAAAGGTTGGTATTGTAGTGAAGTACCACCTGAGTTGCTTAAATATATAACACTGTTAGAACTAATAAAAGTTGTAGCAATTCCAGGTATAGTAATTCTAGTGTTAGTACCATCATAAGCGTAACTATTACCTCCATTACTTAAAGTAGTCCAAATATTATTATTAGTTCTTATTAATATAAAATTAGCATTAGGGGTTGTGACATCTCCATATATGCTATCTAATACTACTATAGTATTATTATTACCACTATCATAAGTAGCAGAAGTTACTAAATAACCATACACACCAACTGTTGTTAAAAATCCTTCAGCATGAGAACTAATATTTGAAGCTATAGAACTTGAACCTTCAGCATGAGAATAAAGTCCAGAAGCTGTCACTTGATAACCTTGTTGTAAACTAGAAGAGTCATTATTAAAAATAAAATATTGACTGCCACTAAATATACTCGCACTATTAAACTGAATAGAATATAATGGGCCGCTAGGTGTTCCACCTCCTCCTCCTGATCCTGTATCAATTGTAATGTTAAATGTTGAGCCATCACCTTTTGTAAAAGTTATATCATTACTAGCGGCAGAAGCAGTAATTAATAATGAAGATGTAGAAGTAACAATAGATGAGGTAGGCATATAATAAAGTCTACCTGTGTTTAAGTCTATAGACAATAGATTAGCTTGGACTGTATTAGCTAAACCTTTCATAGCCATTTGAGAACCACTTAATATAAGTCTATTATCTGTAGTCCAATCTACAGCTGTGGTACCACCTGTGTATCTTAAAGTTCTGTTTTTCCAATTAACAGAAGTTAAATTACTTCCATCTAATAAATAACCATTACTAGTGTCAATTGCTTTATCTATCTGTAAATCAGCAGCTACAATATTATCTACTGTTAAAGTATTAGTGCTAGCATTATATGCAAAAGCAGCTTCTGCTCCTAATACACCACTATTATTATATTGAATATGTGTGTTAGATCCAGCGGCTGCTACATTTGTTAACGCACTTCCGTTTCCTTTAAAATACGCTCCAGTAATAGAAGTATTTGGAGCAGAAAATGATGATCCTGTTACTTGTATAAGAGAAGCTGATAATGTGGAAACTAAATAAAGTAAGTTTCCATCCATTTCAGGTATATTAAGTTTTGAACCTTTAACTGATCTTAGTACTAATGCCATATTGTGATTTTATTATACATATTTAAATAACACCTGGAAAGTCAGGAGGTGTTTTCCCTACTGGGCGGTAAAAAATGCTTTCAGATGATTCATACCAATCACCTATACCACCAAATCCTTCAATATCTTCTAAAAGATAATCATGAGGAAAGGGATATACATATGGAGTTACACCATCCCAAATGATATAATTAATTACATAATTGTCTTTTATTACAAACCAATAACGTTTTTCCATTTTTATAAATTATTTTTATTAATAATATTCTATAATAGCCATATAACCATCACCTCCTGTACCTCCATTTCCAGCATTTGAAGATCCAGTCGCTGCTCCACCACCACCACCCCCCGCACCTATGTCCGCACCATCTCCTCCTTTTCCACCACCAATAGTACCTGTTAAATTCCCTGATGCTCCTCCACATCCACCTGAACCAAGGCCATATGATGATGTGATACTATTACTGCCAGAAAAATAAAATAAATTCATAATATCTAACAAGTCAGCTACACCATCTGAACCAGCATTGCCTGTACCTGCTACTCCAGGTGACCCAGTACCTGATATAACACCATTCACAATAACTCCTGATCCTGAACCAGCACGAGTTAATGAAGCAGTAGTACGAATACCTCCTCCAGCTCCTCCAGCCGCTGTGCCACGTTGGCCGTTCATGGCATGTGAAAAAGTGCCTACTGCATCAGCACTAGTGACAGGTGTTTGACCATTACTAATATATGTTGGGTTTCCCGCGTTCCCAGTTAGGAGATTACCCCAATGACCACCATACCAACTTGGTATAACGTAAGGTGTATTAGATGGGATACATCCATCACCATTTGATAAACCTCCAACTACAAAATTATCATTATCATTTCCTCCATTCCCACGATTATTTTCAGCAACCGCACTAACTCCAGCTCTAATTAGTATAATACTACCACTAGCTAAACTAGTAGTTCCACCATTTGAGCCTACAGTTCCATTTCCTCCCGCCGCTGAAGTATTACCTGGTCCAGCATTACCACCCGCACCTACAGTTACTGTATATGAGGGTCTAGTAAAGTAATCACCAGGGTATGTAATCATCACTATATTTCCACCAGCTGCTCCAGTTCCTCCTACTGATGAATTAGCAGCTGGTGTTGCACCATTTCGTTTAGAGCCTCCTCCTCCACCTCCACCCCCACCAACAGCTAATATACGCACATATTTTACATTTGCAGGAGGTAACCATGTTGTAGTTGCTCCAGTAAGATATTCACGCACAATAATATAACCTTTAGAATCTGTTAAATCAAAATTACCTAAAGATGATGTAAAATAAATTTTACTGCTACTAGCGTAAACATTACCATAACCTAATCCTTCTGGTGTAGCAGATGACATAGTCACTAGTGAAGTAGTATTTAATAATTTAGGCATATATTTTTAATAATATTCGATTAATAAGCATAATCCAGAAGATCCAGAACCTCCAGCACCTGAAGATGATGGAGTTAATACTGATCCTAATCCAAATAGTAAACCACCTCCTCCACCTCCTGCTCCATAATACCCAGCGTTACCTCCATTACCACCACCTGTTGTACCACCACCTCCTCCACCACCACCTGATCCTAATCCAAAATTAGATAGGTTAGTACTACCTGAGTATCGTAATAAAAAATTACCAAAAAGGTTATTTGAGCCACTAGCTCCATTACTACCAACACCAGTTGCGTTGTTAGCACCTGGTGCTCCGGCATTAGTTGTAACAATGACACCAGATCCTGATGTTCCAATAATTAATGCAGTTGTACGACTAGCCCCCGCACCTCCTCCAGCTCCTCCATTTCCCCATGAACTTGAATTAGCGACTACTGCGTTTGATGAGTTTGGAGGATTAGTAGCGCGATTTAATGCTGCACGAGGTGCAAAATTTGTAGCACCATCTGTAGTACCCCAACCAGATGTCACACCATTTATAGCCCATGGGCCAAATGAAGGAACACAATTAGCATAACTACCACCAAATGCAACAACAAGTCCTGTACCTCCATTAGCGGCAATTTGACCACCTTGTCCACCATCAGCAATAACTAAAGAACCAAATGATGTGTCACCTCCTGATGTTCCTACTGATCCAGTTTGTACAGCACCATTAGTTACTCTTGCTGATCCAGGGGTGCCTCCAGCTCCTACAGTAATGGTATATGATGATGATAAACGATTTGCTTCAATTAGTTGCCACACAATAGCACCACCACCACCACCAGAACTACCAGCTTGAGCATTTACATTAGTAATTCTTCCACTAGCCCCACCACCACCTCCTCCTACACAACATATTTCTAAATATTTTAAATTGGGTGCTTTGGTCCAAGTATAAGTTACATCTGCTCCAGTAGTTGAACCTGTGTATGATTGAACAACAATACGACCATTAGAAGCTGCTAGATCAAAAACAGTACCAGAAGTATTTTCAAAATAAATACTACTACCACTAGCAAATATAGCTCCTGTACCAGTACTAGGAGTACTTGGTGAAGCAGATTGTGTGACAAACTGTAAACTTTTTAATATTTTACTCATAACATATTAACTTAACCTAGCTTGTTGTCCATCAGGAAATTTCGCGTATAAATATCCATCAGTATTCATATATACTGTCACAAATCCAGATTCAGGAGTATCTATTGAACTTGTAGATATAAATTGTATATCTGTTAAAAACTGTGCCATTATTGTGATATATAAACTATATATTGGTTTGTTGTAGGTGGATTTGCGAATACAACACTAGCTGTATTAGCATTAATTCTTCTTATATCTGGGTAGACATTTTCATAGGTCCCACTTGCTGAGTAGACAGTTATATGAAGATTTAAAGTATTAAAACCATGATTTATATTAAAAGAGGTAGCTGATCCATTTCCTATAACTGAGGAAGTTGAATTGAAGGTAGCATTAGCAACATAGCTAGCTGTTAATGCATAAGAAGCGCTTAAAGCAGGATTTGTGCTTGTAAATATAGATCCACTAACATATGAAGCTGTTCCAAATAAACTACCTGTAAAACCTTGTGTTGATTGTATTGATCCTGTTACTATTAGTCCTGATCCTGAGATTAATAATGAACCAGAAATTATAGCATCCCCAGTAAATGGGAATCCTGAGCCTCCACCACCAATTGCTGTTGAGGATGTCCAGTAAACGTTATTACTGTTATCCATACCAAGAACACGTGTTATAGGACTTTCAGTAGTGCTTGTAAAGTTCATATAACCAATGTTACTCCAATCTATGTGAGTAGTTGATCCATCATTAGCTATTAAAGTAGAACTATCCCATCCTAAAGAAGGATCACCAGTACCATTAATTAATTGCCTACTAGCCCAACTAATACTACCAGTACCTAAGGTGTCATATAAAAGGGTATTGTTACTATCAATAAGCTTAACATTAATAGCAGGATCATACGCAATAAATCCACTAGAAATTATTAAACTAGAGGTTGTTATTGTAAGTTGTTTTAAAGAAAAAGCATTAGTTTCATCTCCAACAGCTACTGTTAAAGAGGATGTTGTCATTTGTATAAAGGCAGTTTCATAATTACCGCCTCCTTTTGGCTCTCTTATTCCTAAAGTATGATCATAAGATCTAATTATTTGATTTCCTCCTTTATAATCTAAAATTGAACCACTATTAAATAGTCTATATTCAAATCCCCCACCAGTGTGAGTTCTATTAGCTGTAAAAGTTAAATTTGTGTTAGCGAAATTAGGGCTATAACTAGCTGTTAAAGCATATGATGATGATAAAGCAGGATTAGTATCTGTAAATATAGATCCTGTAATATATGACGCTGTTAAAGCTTGAGAAGCACTATTAGCCCAACTAGCAGTACCAAATAACGATCCAGTTACTCCTCCATCTATGAAAGATAGACTACCTGTTAATCCATAACTACCTGTTAATTGTTTTGAATTAATCCATAAAGAACTACTTCTAATAAGTAAGTCTCCACTAGTATCTGATGTTATTTTAACATCATGAAGTTCATCTAATTCATAACCATTATCTATTTTAACATATATTATACCAGTAGAACTATCTATTTTTTGAGCGTATCCTAGTCTTACACCATGTAAAGGAGCTTGTTGGGGTGTTTGAGTATACTGACCAGCTGAACTACTTAGATAAATTAATCCTCCTGGGGTAAATCCAGCTGTGTTTACACCTCGTAAACTACCTTCTGTCATAATCCAACCTTCTGCTCCAGTATCTATAGCTTCAGCTACAAAACCAAGTGTGTTAGCTGATCCTAGTTCTGCTGTTGCTGATGCTAGTTTAACTGCTATTCTACCTCCTTGAGAGCTAGATATATATACTACTTGACCTTTTGTTAATGGTGATCCTTGAGCGTTATAACAATATTGATATAATTGTTCTCCAACATTTAGATCAATATTTCCTCCACCTAAACCTAATTGTAAAGTTCCTTCACCATTATCCCACTTTAGTCTAGCGGTTTGCATTAAAGCAGCAGAAGCAGTATCAAAATCAATATAGTCTAATTGAGTTAATCCTCCAGACACTATTAAATTTACAGCATATGAAGAAGTTTGAGCATAAGAAGCACTAGTAGAATTAAAAGCGTATGAGGCACTTAAAGCATAACTGCTGCTTAAACTATATGATGACGATAAAGCATATGAAGCGCTAAGAGCATAACTACTACTTAAACTATAACTTGAACTTATAGCTTGAGAAGCAGACTCAGCCCAACTTGATGTACCAAATAAACTACCTGTGAATCCTAAAGTTGAAGTAGTTGATCCAGTTATAACAAAATTATAATTATCACTATAATTTACAGCTATATCTCCATTAGGGTAATATAATTGTCTATTACTCCAGTCTAATGAAGCTGTAGGTGGGTTTTGGTTATCATAAAGTACTCGATTTTGCCAGTCTATTGATAAATTATTAAAGGTGTCATTTACAACACCATTACTCCAGTTTAAAGCTGTTGTACCATCGTTACGAAATAATGTCCTATTACCCCAATCTAAAGCTACTGCTGCGTTATAGTCAAATAAATTTCTACCACCATTAGTAGAAACATCAGTTTGTATAGTTATCTTACCATCACTATCTTTAACTTGAAAAAGACCATTAAAAGATGAAGTACTTGGAGACCCAGATACTATAAGTGAACCAGTTATAACAGCTATTCCTACATATGGAAAAGCAGTTCCTCCTCCATTTAAAACATAACTAGCCGTTGTAGCATAACTACTACTTAAAACATAAGATGCACTTATAGTTCGAGAAGAAGATACAGCCCAACTTGATGTTCCAAAAAATCCAATTGTATTAGCTCCTAATGAAGCTGAAATTGATCCTGTTAGATGGATTGTATTATTGACATAGTCAAATCTGAGATTTCCACTTCCACTAAAAACACTAGCACTATTAAATTGCAGTTGAGTGTCTAATCCTCCAGGAGTTCCTGTTCCTCCAGCTACTGTTACTGGAAATGTTGATCCATTTCCTTTTGTAAAAGTAATAGTGTTACCAGCAGCTGAGGCTGTGATTAATAAAGAACTAGTGTCTATAACTGCTGTTACAGATCCTGAAAAGTATGAAGCTGTGTCAGCATTGAGTGCTCGAATAGCAATTTTAGCATATTGACTTCGTTGAGTATTATTAACTGCCATTAACTACTTTTAGTTATAAATATTGATTTTAAAACTAATTAATATAGTCTTCTTAAATATCCAAATACATCAGTGACAGTTATAGCTGAGGAAGCTATTTCACTAGCAAATCTTAAACGAAGTTGACCAGTAGAAGTGATATTAATATGACCTTGTAATATACTAGCATTACTAGTTAAAAATTGAGAAGAAACAGCGGTTGATCCACCATCAAAAACTCTAAACATAGAAGCAGCTCTATCAGTAGTTGCAGTGTTATATCCTACATCACAAGCTAAATAACTAAAAGTAACTGAGCCACTTAAAGAAAATTTAGTTCCAGTTGTGGTAGCACCCGCGTTATAATTTATATAAATTTCAAATTCATAAAATCCAGTACTAATATTACTCCAACCAGCAGAACTATGAACATCTGCTAATGTTGTAGTAGAATTTGATTGGTTACCTCCAGAGTAAGTGATAAATGATGGAGCAAAGTCACTTGATAATATTGAAGCTGTGGCCGCTGTTCCTGTTAAATCACCAATAAAGGAATTAGCTGTAACTGTTCCATTTACTTGCAATAATGAACTTGGTGATGTTGTTCCTATTCCTACATTACCATTAGGATCAACTACCATTCTTATATTACCACTATTATCATCATAAAGGAAAAAGTCATTAGCTATACCAAAAAGAGTCTCACTATCATTACCAACACCTATTATATATTTTCTTCCTGTGCCTGTAAAACGCATATTAGTATATCCAGTAGGAGTAGCATTTTCTATATTTAATAGAGGTTGTGCTGAAGATGCTGATATATGTAGTGTGGTGTTTGGAGATATTGTACCTAAACCAATATTGTTGTTATTTTGATAAAAAACACTAGATCCTAATGTTGTACTATCAGACCATAATGATATATAGTTTGTTGTACCTCCTGCTACTTTAGAAGCAGTACCAACAGTTATTGAACTAGTTTGATTATTTAAAACGTAGTTAGAAGCAGACACAAAATTTGTAGCCCAACTTGCTGTACCAAATAAAGAACCTGTTATACCACTAGAAACGTTTAATGATCCCGTTACTTGGGTATTGTTTTCTAATCGTATTAAAGAACCGCTGCTATATATTGCAGATGAAGTCATGTGATGGCTTCCATTACCTACAGCTGCATATCCTGAATTTATGCCTACTTCATTTCCTAAACCAGTTGTGTTTCTAGGCCCAGTTAATAATAATCCACCATCATAGGCTGCACCAGATGGGTTAGAGTATAACCAAACATCATTTTGTGAATCCCACAACAATGAACCTGTTAAACCGGTTGCTAAAGAACCTGAATCTCTAACTGCTATACCACCAAATCGTATCGCTGGTGTTGAAGTGTTAACTGTTATTAGGTTTGTAGAAATATCAAGTTGAGATGATGTTAAGTAAGCAACACTTTGAGATCCAAATACATTTAGATTAGTAAGTATTGTTACTGATCCACTTATGGTTAAATCTTGGTTTAAAGGATTAAGATAAGAAGATGTATCTGCTGTAATAGCTGTTTCAGCTTGACTAGCAGCAAAATTAACTCCATTTATTTTTGATATAAAAGGCATAAATTAAATTTTATTATATTTGTACCCAATCATTTGAAGGTTTAAATCTTAGTATCCAATTAAAAGTAGAAAGACCATCAGTGTAATAATAATAAGGATGTCCAACTGCTCGTATATAACCTGATGTTAAAACATCTGGTCTAGATGTAAATCGGGCACTACCACTAATAAATAAAGGTAAACCGTAATTAGGACTGTTTATATATGAAGCATCTAATACTATGTCTCCTTCTAATAAAACATAACCTGTTGTATCATCTACCCATATTCCTAACATTTTTGTTGAAGAACTATTAGTTTGAATTACTTGATACCAAATGTTATCTGTTTCTAAGTATACTAAATCACCAATAGATACACCACTATCTTTAATTCCGTAAACTGTATGACCTGTGTAATAGTGTAAATTTTGGGCTAAATTTGCTAATTTAGTGCTATTAAGTTGAGTGGTAAATTTACCATCAATTAGTAAATCTTGTGTTAAAGGTGAGGTTACATTGGTGGCTGAAGCCGCTGATCCAGCACTAGTAGCATAATTTACACTATCAAATCCATTAGGACCATAAACATTACTGCTTGAAATATAAGAAGAAGTTTGAGCATTTGTAGCCCAACTACTAGTACCAAATAATGATCCAGTTATAGATGAAGCACTAACAAATGAAGCTGTAATTGTTTGAATATTTACTCCATCATTGGTTGTTAATGAACCTGTTATAGTTAAACTTCCACTTATAGTATAATTACCACCTAATGTTTTTGTATTAATCCAAGCATTTGCTTGTCCAACACTTCCTGATCTATACATCCATAGATCGCCTTGTTGATATATAGATGCAGATACAGATGATATATCGTGGAAGTGAATGGGTTGGCTAGGGGTTACAAATACTGTACCGTTATTAGCATTTTTTCTAGTTACAATACCAACAAATGTTTTATCAAATGGTACTGGTGGAGGGATATTTGTAAAATGTCCTGCTGATTGTGATACCCATAATAAATCACCTGCTGTGAAAGCACTTGTATTTAATCCATTTACTAAACCAAAAGTGGTAACAAACCCATCAGTACCATTTTCAATATCATGGGTAGCCATACCTATGATATCATTAACGGTACTAAATATGTTAGTTTGATCTGTTGATTGAGCTAATACAATTGTTGGTCTATCTCCTATTGCCCCACTTAATCTTACAACTGAACCATTAGTGATTGTTACTCCGGTTTGGTTTCTGGCTTTTAACCATTGTTCTTGACCTATATTTAAAGTTACTTCCTGCTCCCAGTTGTAGAAAGCTAACGCTCCAGATCCACTGTCATAAAATAATCTTCCTTCTTTCCAGGATGGTTCATTTGTACCAATAATATGTTGAGTATCAAAATCAATATAATCAACTCCAGCTATTGAAGCTGTAGGGCTATTCATAATTATTGAGCCACTTATATTTAAACTGCCAGTTAGTGCTAAAGCATTAGAAGCACTATTAAAAGTAAAATTTGATGAGCCACTAAATAACCCATTTCCATTAAATTGTATTGAAGTGTTAGGACCTTCAGGAACAGCTACTGCTGTAAATGTAAAAGCAGAGCCTGTACCATCATAAACATTAACACCATCAGGTGTTTGAAGAATTCGTGGGTATGTGTTCTCAATATTTTGACCTGTTAAGTCAAAGGGTCCAGCCATAACTTATTAATTTTTTTATTTTGGGAGTTTTGAGATAATCCCGTCTATAATTTCTTGAACTTGTTTTTGTTCAATCTTATTTTCTTGTAAATAAGTAGCTACAATGTTATTCACTTTATCTTTTTTAATAGTTAAATTATTAATATTAATATCTTCTTTAACTAATATTCTAACTAACTTAATTACATGTTCTGTTATAGGATCAACATTTTCTTCTTTAATACCACTAACTTGAATTTTAGGGGTATTTTCCATTATAAGTTCTGCGTCTTGTGATTTAACTTCTACAGTTAATTTTTTAGATGCTTCAACTTGAAAACTTGATTTCCATGGTGTAAAATAAGTATCTTCTGCGATGACTTCAAGCTTAATTTGACCTTCAGTATTACTTTCTAAAAGACCTTTTAGTTTTTTAATAGGAATAGTACATTTTCCATCTGAGGTAATAGTACCATTGAATAGAAGATTAATGTCTTCTGTCTCAATAATTAAACGAGCTTGACTATTTTTTAATGAAGCACCTTCAAGTTTAATATTACACTCAAATACTTCAGGTTTGTCTGTAAAAAGTTTGTACATTTTATAAATCTACTTTTATATTTATTCCTAAAACTTCTTTAGCTACTAGGGCTATATCTGTTATACGTATTTTACGATCTATTATTTCTTTAGTTTCTTTATATTCTTTACCTTCAACTTTACAAAGTAATTTAATAAATCGTTTTTTCTTTTGTTTATCTTTCCATATATCTTCAGGAGCTTTACCTCCTAATAATCCTTCTACAACTTCAATTATCAGCGCGCAATCATCCCAAGTAAACGGATTTTTACTTTGATTCGAAAATGGATTTGTTTCCCAAGCAAAATTAGCTTTACCCCACTGAAATGGTATTCTTTGTAGCATTAATTATTAATTACTTTTAATTATAAATATTAAAAAACAGATGTCACTTATGATTAAGCTAATGAAGCTGAGCGCCATCTACCTCCTATATAAGTATATAAAAACTAATTGTCACCAGAACCACTAGCTAACATAGTAGCCCCATTATAAGGAGTGAATGAAGGAGGTGTGTTTGAGGATGATAATATTATATAATTGTCTGATTCTAAAATTACGTCATCACCAAGATAAAACTTTTTAGTACCACTATCATATGTCATAAAAGTACCTCCACCTTGATAAACAGGAGAATTAGTTTGATTTTGAGATTGATATAAAAGCGATATAGTTGGAGGAACACTTACAGATGTTGTCACAGCTAAAGCTAGTTGAGCTTGTTGAGTGTATGATGCTGTATCAGCGTTAATAGCATTTTCAGCATTAATAGCATATGACGCAGTTTGAGCGAGACTAGCTGTTATATTATAAGTAGTGTTAGGTAAAGTTGGTGCTATGTTAAATGTAACACTCCCAGTTATGTTAATTCTGTTAGTGCTAATAATGTTTAATGAAGCATCATCAATGTTTTCATAAATAGCTCCTATACCTGTGTCTGTGTAAATACTACTAGCTGTTGTTGCTAGTGAAGCGGTTGATATACTGTCAAATCCAAAGGGTCCATCTACATTTGATGATGCTATATAATCAGCTGATCCAGCGTTAACAGCATTATCAGCTGTTCCTTGTAAACTACCTGTAAGACTTCCAGATATACTACCTGTTATAGTATTACTAACTATTAAAGAAGAGAAAGCAGCACTGCTTCCAGATGTAATGACTTTTTTCCAACTTGGCATAATACGTTGTTTTTTGCGGTAGGTAATTAAATGTTAATTCCACTTCCCGTTAGGGCCAACAAAAAATCAAAAGTATAACTAATTATATTTTTGATATTGATTTTGTAGTTTTACAACAATATTGAAGAGCATCTCAAGATACTCTCCAGTAAATGTTGTCTTTTTTAAAGATACTAATAAAAATTCTAATTCTTCTTTAGTTAAATTATTAGTAGCATCTTCACCTTTATTTCTATTAATAATATCTAATAAACCCATAACTTATTTTTATATTAATTAAAATTCACTATAAATCCAAATATCACCTGTAGCTGAGTCTATGTAAATATTACCATATCCAGAAGCTGTTCCACCATATGTTGGGAATGATGCTGGGGCTCCAGATGCTTTTTTAGCAGTCACCATATACTCATCTGGTGTAGTAGCATTATTAGAAGTTGGGCTAAGTGATGAGGTAACACCCCATCTAGGAGCATCAGGTGATCCATCTAGGATAAAACCATATCCTGATCCTGTATTTGATGGTAAAGCTGAGCTTTGAACTATAATACCACCATCATTTTTAGTTGTAGATCCTGAGGATAATAAAATGAATTTATCTGATACTGTAAGACTACTTGCGCTTACTGATGTTAATGTACCTGCAACTGTTAAATTTCCAGCTATGGATACATTATTTGGTAATCCAATTTGTAATAAATTACTACCATTAGTAGCTGTAACTTCAATTTCATTTAATGTACCGCTTACAATTAAAGCGTTATTTAAATTAACAGAAACATTACCACCACCAGCATTTCCTATAACTGAGGCTGAAATGTTTAATGTTCCTCCACCAGCATTTAACGCGTAAGAAGCGGTTGTACTGAATGATGAAGATAAAGCATAAGATGATGATTCAACTGTACCTATAACATTAGAACCTGTTATTTTACCAATAAAACCAATAGTATCTGCTCCACCGGCAGCGGTAACAGTTGTAATACTTAAGTTATCAGATACTTTAAGTTGGGTAGAGTTTGGACTAGCAGGGTCAGCTGTTAAACCATTACCAGCTATATCACCTAAAAAATCATTATATGTTATATATTTACTAACATTATCAGCGGTATCCTGAATGAAAAACTTATCCGTATTATCTAATGATGATACAGAGGAAGCTGGGAAATTAGCTGACACCCCAGTTAATCCTGATCCATCACCTGTAAATGATCCAGTAAATGAACCTGTTAAACGTGTTGTAGATTGTGTGGTGCCAATAACTTGATTAGTACCTACTGTTAATCCAATGCTTGCTGTTACTGTAGAGAATTCACCAGCTGAACCGGAGACTAAGACTTTTTTCCAAGATGCCATTTGTTTGTATTTTTGTTTTAATTATTCGTTTTATAAATATTATATTGATATAAAAAAATCACTTCCTGAAAATATTAATCCTCCAATTGTTGGTGAAGAAGGAAGTAATGATTGTGTTGATAAATATAATGTTCCACTATTAGTAAGTGTAAGTATATCTTTATTTGTATTATTAACTATAAAAGGAGAATCAACAGAAGATGATAATGTGAAACCAACATTGTTACTTGTAGTTCCCATTTTAAATTCATTAAATTGATTCTTTAATAAAAAGAAATCATTAGTAAAATAAGAAGGATTAGTAACAACTTGAAATTCAGAAGTTGCTATATTCCAAAGACTACCTGTAGAAAAAACAGAACCAGTTATTGTTTGGTTACCTACAAAAGTATTTGAACCTGTTGTAGCAAAAATTCCTGATATTTGTTTTAGGGCTATCTTAGACATTATATATCAAATTTTCCGATTCCTATTATTTCATCTCCTGATTCAAAACTAAATCCTAAAGCAGCGGTATTAATTATTAAAGTACTTATATTAGTTCCTTCAATAAATGACACTATAGCTGATTTTTCTATTAATTGGCCGTTAACAAAGAATACAAATTGATCAGCATTTGTAGCTGGTAAAGGGGTAGGGGCTACTAACCATCCATATGGGAAAGTTACTGTTGTTGAGTTTACAAATGTAGCTGTTACTTGATTATTAGCTCCTAAATAAGTAGATATACTGCCTATATCTCCTTGAATAATAGTTGTATTATTAGTTACATTAGGTGAATCTATAATACTAGCTAAACCTGTTCCTTGATCAACAGTTCGATTAACATTTGTGTCAAATGTCTCAATTCCACCATTAGTAGTTTCTAAAGTAAAAGTAACTTTAGTTTTATCTGAGAATTTTTTAAGAGAATTTATATCTTTTTGAGGTATATTAGGTATAATATAACCAAATAATTTAAGAGAAAAAGTACATTTAACTACACGTTCTGCTGTCTCAGATAATTCAGAAGTTGTAGAAAAAGAATCAATATTCACTTTAAACTTAAAACGTTCAGGATTACCCCAATAAGCGTCTGACGCGTACTCCATCATTTCTACTAAATGAGCTAACTGATCATTATAATAAGTGAACATTACACAGTCATATGTCACAGTTAAATAATCTGGGACAACTGTAGTGTAGTAAGTATTTTGAGGTTTAACACCGTTTAGTGTGTCAAATTTATTATAAGTATTCTGTTTACTGTATTTTTTTCCAATAACTGCTATATTATGAGGATTATTAGCATCTAGTTTATTAGTGATACTTCTATTTTTATCAATAGTATTCCTTTTAAACATAACAAGTGGAGCCATTATACGACCATTTAAATCTCTATAATATCCATCTGATTGGAATGATTTCCATTTTTCAGGAGAACCATAAATTACAGGTACAGATAATCGTTCATTATTTTGAAAAACATAAGGTTGTATAACATTTTGAAGATAAAACATTACTGCTTCATCTATATCTTGAATACCAATAGAATAAGGTTTAACAGTATCTCCTTTAAAGGAAGTTTGTTGTCCTCTATTAGGTTTATCAGCATCATTTGGATTTCCAGTAGGAGAAAAACCAGGAGACCCAGGTGGGGGAATATAAGGTGTTTGTTGAGAAACACTTAAATCCCTTTGTGTTTTAGGTGTAGGTCTTCTTTTATTAATCATTATAATCTTTGTTTAACAATGTTAACTCTATCAGCAGGTACATAATGAGCAGTACATACTACACTAACATTATAACCAAAATTTTCTAATCCAGGGTTAAGTGGATTTTCTGAGTATGGGTAGTCAGGGGTTTTGCCTACAAAATATTGAGTTTCGTTAGTGTTATCTATTTCAAAATAGCTTTCTTGATATAAAATAATATCTCCAACTTCAGGATGAACATCAGCCTCTATTAAATCATCTCTTAAAAAAGCAGATGTTATTCCCCAATCAAAATCAACACCTAATTCACTTACAGGAGATGTATTATCATTAACTGTTATTAAGGAATTAAATAAGAATGGGCCATCAAAGTATTTTCCACCTGATGCTTCTCCATACATGTTAACATTAGTCTTGGTTGAAACAAATTTATATATAGCGCATTGTTGAGTGATAACATTCCCTAACAACTCTCGGTTGATTCTTCTAATTAAACTTATATCTCTACTTCCTCCGAATAATGCCATTATCCTATGTATATTACCATTGGTACATTATTAATTTCTTGCTTTCTAAAATCACTTTCTTGAGCTCTTCTTTCAAGTAAAGCTTTTTTAGAAGTATCATCAAAATAAGTTCTTAATCTTTCAATTAAAGCTGATTTTTCTGTTGTGGCAGCTGATAGTAAATCTGCTTGGTTTAGAGTGATATTCTGGTCAGGTATAGGAAGTGTTCCATACTTTCCACGAACATATCCTAACATTTCTTTACATAATGCTAAAGTATATTCAAATATCCATTGTCTACCGACTGAGTTGATTTGAGAGTATGTTGGATTACCATATGGGGTGTTTGATATATTTGTTACTTGGCTTCCACTAGCTTGAGTTATACTATTAATATATCTATCTTCAGCTTTAATATATTCAAACCATAAAAATCCTCCTCTAGTATCATTATATGATGGGATAGGGAATATTTTTATTTTATTATTTATGATTTCAAATGTGTATTGTGAAAGTCTAATGGTGTTACTTAATTCTAAACCTTGAATAACTGCAGCATCATATGCTACAGGCATCATTAAATATCCTCCACCATATCCTCCACCATACATCCCACCATATATACCAGCAGCAGGTAAACCTCCTAAACCAGCAAATCCTCCAAATGGAGCGTACATTTGATTCACAGCTGGTAAATCTTGGTAAAATACTTTTTTAATTTCTATCGCTCCTGATATGCTTTGGCTTACAGCCCAGTCAGTTAAATCATATTCTTGTTGACCTTGATTTAAAGCTAAAGCACCACTATAATAAGTTATATTACCTCCAGCTCCTGCTTCAGAAGCATATTGTTGTGACATCCTAATGATAGTAGCAAAATTAGGTGTTATAATAGCATCATTAACACTAGTTGTGTTAGGTGCGCCTTCTAATGACAAATAATTATCTCTTATTTGAAAAGCATATAATTCATTACCATAAGTAGTAATTGCTTCTTCAAAAGCAGCATAAAAATTTAAATCTTGTAATTCAATATCAGTTAACGGATATCCTAATCTACGAGCACAAAATGTAGTTACTTTATCAGCGTCTATTTGGAATTGGTAATCATAATCATAAAATCCAAATGGAGTTTGACCAGGAAAAAATGATGAACTACCAGGGTATATTGGGATATTGGCCATGAATAGAGTTTGTTTATAAATATTAAGAGAAAACAGAAGACCCTAAAATGGGTCTTCTTGTTGTTGTATTTATTTTTATTTTTTAAGCGAATGATGATGTTTTCCAAGCAACACCGTTGTAAATATATAACTTATTTGTAGATTTATCATAGTACATAGATCCTTCTTTTGGATTAGATGGGCTAGAAACATTCGCTGGTATAACTATATGAGCGTTAGTACCATCTGTTTCTACTGAGAATCCATCTTTTCTAGTTCCTGCATTAGCACCTGCTCCAACTACAAATAAAGAATTCAAATTGTTTAAAGCATTATATTGGCCTACTACTGTTTGGTATGAACCTAAAGCTATAGTATAGAGACCCTCAGCATGAGAGCCTTGACCTGAGGCTGTAGTATACCAACCTTCAGCATGAGCACCACCACCTATAGCTATAGTACCTACTCCTTCAGCATGAGAAGCATTACCTGAAGCTACAGTACTTTGACCTTCTGTATGAGAAGAAACTCCTAAAGCTTTGGTGGTATTTCCTTCTGCGTGAGAACCATCTGAAGCTGTTGTAAAGTATCCCTCAGCATGAGAGCCTTGACCTGAGGCTAAAGTATATTGACCTTCAGCATGAGATTGTAGACCTAGGGCTACAGTATTTCCTCCTTCAGCATGAGAATAAGCTCCACTAGATGTAGTTTGGTAACCTCTAGTGTGAGAATTTAGTCCTGAGGCTAAAGTTTGATAACCTGCGGCGTGAGAATAATCACCTAAAGCTGTAGTTAAGAGACCTTCAGCATGAGAAGAACCACCTAAAGCTATAGTACTTGAACCTTCAGCGTGAGAAAAACTTCCTGAAGCTATAGTACCTCCACCTTCAGCGTGAGAAGAATATCCTGAAGCTATAGTACCTCCACCTTGAGCATATGAATAATTACCTGAGGATGTGTTAGATAATCCAACAGCTAAAGATGCTGTGCCTGATGCTCGGTTATTTCTTCCTACACTAAATGATCCTCTTAAATTGTTAGTTTCTGTAAAGATCATTCCTGAGATTGGACCACTTACTCCGGCTTCACCTCCTGCTTTTAATGAGGCTACAACTACAGTTGGTTGTCCAAGAGTAACAGGAGCTACAAAGTTTACAGATCCAGTTGAAACATATAATTCAGACCACGCTTGGGTTTCTGATCCTAAATTTTTATTACTACCTGAAGGAATAGCATTACCTCCAAGTGTTATATTTTGCCCAGTAAATGGGGATATAGTATTTACTTTAACTCTACTCATTATGTTTTTATTATTTAGTTATAAATATATTTTTTGTTTTAGTTATTAAGAAAGTGAAGCAGATCTCCATCTTCCACCCACATACACATATAAAAGATAATTATCACCTGACCCACTAGCTATAGTAAGGGTAGCAGCATTTGGTAAATTTATTGGAGAGGAAGGAGGTGTATTAGAAGATGATAAGTATAAATAACCATCTACAACTAATGATCTTCCTGTACCTATATGAAAATTACTCTGATCTAATCTTAATCCTGAGGTTCCATCATTATAGGTAGGGCCAGAAGGTGTAAATGGGCTTTGTAATAAAACAGATACAGTACTTGGGATTGTTAAAGAAGATGATACTTTTAAAGCTAATGATGCGGTTTGAGCATTAGTAACATTAATAGCACTATTAGCTAAAGTTGCGTAACTTGCTGTTATATTGTAAGTATCATTAGGTAAAGTAGGGGTAGATGTGAAAGTAATATCATCACCACTTATGTACATTCTATTACTAGCACTTATATATAAAGCACCTGTACTAATAATATTTAATGAAGAATTGTTAGTATCTTCATATATAAAACCTATATTATTGTCTGTGTTAAAGTAAGAAGAAGTAAAAGCATAACTAGCTGTGTCAACATATGACGCGCTATTAGCGTAAGAAGCACTAGTAGCAGTATCTGCATTACTTGTACTGCCTGCTGTAGCAGCAAATGAAGCACTAGTAGTATATGATGATGTGTTTACATAAGAAGCACTAGTAGCAAATGATGAAGTAGTAGAATAAGAAGCAGTAGTAGAATAAGAAGCAGTATCTGCTTTAGAAACATCCTGAATCTCTATATCACCAAATATGGTTAAATCTGATCCTTCTTCAACAACAATTTCTTTATCTGTTTCTATATCAATAGGACCCATTAATAAACTATTATTACTATCTTTAACAGTAACATTAGTATCTAAACTTTTAGAAGTTATAAATTGTCCACTAACACCATCTGCCGATATTGTTGATCCACCATCAATAGATATTCCTCCATTTACTGCTGAAAGAGTAACAGCTGTTGAACCGGATGAAATAAATTTAATAGATCCATTAGATACATAAATATCTTTCCAAGCAGCTTCAGGAGACCCTAAACTAAAAGATGAAGTTAATTCACCTACTCCTACAGAAGGTATAATACTACCTGAAATTAAAATAGATCCTGTTATATTTTGATTGCCTGTAAAAGTATTAGATCCTGTTGTAGCTCCACCTGGAGGACCAGCTGGACCTTGTGGACCTTGAGGGCCTGGGGATGTTATTGTTACTATTGTAGAGGTTTGATTAGCTGATACCATTGTTTTTATCGTGTTACTTCTTTACTTAATTTAATGTTTCCTTCTAATAATCTAATTACATAAGGGCAAGCTCCACTACCTGAGTATATTTCTAGATCATATACTGCTTGATCAAAAGTAAGTAAAGAGCTTGTACATGAAGAAATATAAATATTTATTGAACCACTAGGATCAACAGTTATTCCTGTACCATCAGGATTAAGAGAACTAGAAAGTTGAAGATAAACTGTTGAAGAATTTACATTAGGTCTAAGTTGCATTCTGGCTTCATACCCAGTTAGATCAATATATTCTTTATTAGAATCTTGATATAGAATATTAAAGTTAGTAGTAGTCCCTTGTTCTAATACAAATGAATATTTACCAGCTGCCATGAATAGAGTTTATTTATAAATATTAGTCCCTATAGTCTGAGTATAGTTTAAGGATTGGTTCTACAATCTCGTGTCGGTGGTTTGTTTTTAAGGTAAATATTTTTACTCCTTTAATATTTTCTTCTAAACGAGTAAAAAATCCAATACCACTATCTTTTTTAGTTTTTAAGTCAGTTTGAGTTATATCCCCACAAAAAATCATTTTACCGCCTTTACCTAAACGACCTAAAATCATTTCTGTTTGACCATGAGTTATATTTTGACATTCATCTACAATCACTACAGCATCCGGAAATGTTCTACCTCTCATAAATGCAAATGGTACAATTTCAATGATTCCATCTTTAATCATTTTATCTATTTTTTCTTTATCATATAGCATATAAAGATTAGCATAAATAGGAGCTAACCATGGATCCATTTTTTCTTTTAAATCACCAGGCAAGAAACCTATTTCTTCTTTAGCAACTGTAGGTCTAGTAATAATGATTCTTTCAGCATCTTTTTTAAATACTAAATCTAAAGCGACCTGGCATGCTACTAATGTTTTACCACTACCAGCCATACCTTTTAATAAGGTAACTGGGGCGTCTAATATAACTTGTTTAGCTTGTTTTTGCTCTTCATTTAATGTAAGTTTAAATGTAATTGGATTTTTAGGCTTGCGTTTTTCTTTGAAAATTTTTTGAGCCTCTTCACTTCTATTAAAGTCAGTCATAAGATGGTTTGTCAATAAATATTAAAATAGAACAAAAAAGCCCAGAGTAATCTGGGCTTAATTGTTATATATTGGGTTTATATTAGAGGGTGTTTAAACCGTTAATATACACCTTACCATAGAATTCAGGACGTAACATTTTCTTAGCATAGCGAGTCAAGAGACCTTTACGTGGAGTGAAGGTATCTGGATCGTAGATAAGAGGCGTCATGATTAATGGGATGTAAGGAGCAAATACAGCACCTGCTTCTAAGAATTGCTTACCACGGAAACCAACTAAGATAGTGTTTTCAGTCATGTAAGGGTTCTTATAAACAGTGTAGCGGCTGTTGAATTGACCAGCTTTTTGTACACCAAATGCATATTCCATGTCAGCTGCATCACCGTTGCTGTTAGAAGCGAATCCAGGAATAGACTCGATAATTGTAGCTACAGTTGGAGAAACTACCATGAAGTTAGCACCACCACGAAGGGTTAATTGGTGAATTCTGTTACTTAACTTTTGGATCTTAGTACCAAGAGTTTGGAACCAAGTACCTTGAGTGTTATAGAAACCTAAGTTTGTAAAAGTTAAGTTTGGATTTGTGATAGCTTGGTTGTTAACTGCGCTCCAATACTCAGTATTGGTAGAAGTAACACCTTCAATTAACATATCCATAATCTCGAGGTCAATTTCTAATGAAATATACTCAGACATGATATTAGTTAATTCAGCTTCAGCATCCAAGTTCTGGTAAGCGTTAAGATCTTGAGCGAATTCAGGAGTCCATACAGCCTTTAACTTTTTAGTCTTAGCTGTGATGGCTTGAGATTGCATCGAGATATTAATTTCTGGGATAGAAATTGTAGTAGCACTTTGAGCGTTTGGAACTGAGAATGAGTTAGCTGCTGTATCTTCAAAGTCACCACGATACTGATCAGTAGTAGCTTTATTATACCATACAACTACAGGACCTGTTGGAAGTGCAGAACCACTAACAATAAAGGTAATTGTAGTACCTGAAATTGCAGTGAATTGAGGATAGTTGTAGGTATCAAGTTGGTTAGCTGAAGAGCTAATCAAGAAACCACGAGCACCATCATAATCTGGGTTGCTTAATAAGCTACCAGTAATACTTACTTTCCATAATTTATTAGCAGCAGCAGAAGCTGAGAAATCTGAATCGTAGTTTACACTAGACCAGTCAGCTTGAGAAAATACAGCTGTAGTAGCTGCAGCAGAACCTGAAGTTAATGAAGCTGTAAATTGGTTAGTTGAGTAAGTAAAACGACCAGCGCCATATAAACCACCAGCTGCAGATGTGTTAGCAAATGGAGTAGTGCTAGTGTTAGTACGGTTACCGTATAAAGAACCACCGTTAGAGAATGGGTTCTTAGTAGTACCATACTGGAAATCAAGGAAGAATACAAGACCAGAAGGTAAGTTCATTGGTTGAACGCTAACGAATTCTTTCGCTGCGATTTGACCAAATACCTTACGTACTAATGGTAATGCGATACCTGCCCAGTTTTCACCGTTTGTACCTGAAGTGAAATAAGAATTTGTTCCAGTAGCTGAAGACTCAACTACTAATTGCTTGGCTTGGTTTTCTAATAACAAAGCCATGTTGTTTTTGTTGATGTCTTCACCAAGACCTTCTAAAAGGCCTGTTTTTTCCCACTTGTTGGCTAATTTAGCCGCATCACTCTGAAGTGATCTCCATGGGTTGGCTGACTCAACTAATTGCTGAATTGTTTCCATAGTTATTTAAATTGGTTTTTAAATTTATTAATTTGATTTTACTTTTTTAAGCCAGCGAGTCTTTGCATGCGAGCAAAAGCTTCATTAGCTTCAATAATTGGTTGTTTAGGGGCAGCAGGTGCAATTGTTTTAGAAGCTGAACCTAATGATTCTTTAATTGAACTCTTTGCAACTGTAGTAGTTTTTAAAGATTCAGTTAAAGTTTCAAATATGATTTTCACTTCTTTAACAGTTTCTGCTTTGTCGAATGTGTTTAAAACCTTAATTTTTTGTGATTCGGTAAGATTCTTAGCTTTGAAGATTTTATTGGTATAAAGAAGCTTAGCATTTAATAGATTAACTTCGTTGAGTTCGTTACGGAGCTCACTAATAGTTTCTTCCATTTCTGTGCTTTCAGCGTCGTCTTCTTTAATTTTACCTTTAAACTTGCTAATTAAACTTTGAGCTAAGCTTTTAGCAAATGGAGCAGCTACACCAGCACCGATTAAAGCGGCTATTACTTTAGCGCCATCTGCTGTTGCAAGAGCTTGTTCAATTGTGTTAGCTATAACTTCCGGATTAAGAGCTTCATCTACGTTTTCTTCAGAATCCATTTCAGATAAAATTTCATCGATGTTGATTTCTTCGTCGAGTTCTTCTTCACTCTCCATTTCTTCGCCACCCATGTCTTCCATGTCTTCCATGTCTTCTTCACCTTCTTCTTCGGCTTCTTCACCAGCCATAAGCTTACCAGATGCGATCATGTCGTCAATGACTTTCATTACAAGTTCTTCAATTTCTTCGTCAGACATTTCTTCAAGCATGAGGTTCTCGTCGAGTTCCTCTTCCTTTTCAGTAATACCTTCTTCTTCCATTGACATACCTTCTTCTTCCATTGACAACTCAGCAAGAAGTTCTTCAAGATTAAAAGTTTCTTCTAATCCTTCTTCTTCCATACTGTAAGTTTCAGTCATTTCGCTCTCTTTTTGCATTTTTTCCTCTTTTTCCATTTCGTTTAGCTTTTCAGCGAACATAGCGGTAAGTTGGGGAGTGAATGCTTCTTCAAGAGCTGCTTTTGCGCTAGCGATTGCTGTTTCTCTAATAGTTTTAGCTTCAGCAATGCACTCTTTAAGCGTTTCTCTGTTCATTGTCCTCAAATAAATTTGTTTTGGAAATACGTTTAATATAAAACGTAATAGATTGTTAACTAATTGATGCTACATATGGGGAAAAGGGTAGCATATTTGAATATACATATATGCGTATCTACGAAAAGTTACTTTTTACAAAAAAGAAATGCCTCTCTTTCAAGAGGCATCAGTCCTAAAATACTATTTTAGGAGGGGGATTAAAATATTGGGCAAGATCCATTAGCACAAAGTATATCTGTGATAATAGTATTAACTTTAGAATATTTGTCTATAATAGTTGTTTTACTTTCATTTAAACGACCCATATATGAACCTGGGTTTGATGGAGTTGATACAAAGTCCCAACATAATAATTCAAAATCATCTTGTACTTCCATTATTTCTCCCATCTGTTTTAATGAGCCCATACCACGTGATGATACACCTACAGGTATATTATTATCAAATAATGCTTTTAAAATATTGCCTGATGGTGTTGGTAATATTTCTATTGCTCCCATCACATGATCGCCATTCCACCATATTTTTTTGATGTTATGAGATACATTTTTTAAGTTGATAATGGAAGAATCTGGGTGGTCTAGCTCACCTAAAGCACGATTTGCTTTAACATTTTCCATATACTTATCAATTTCTCTTTCCCATAGATCTTTAGCGTAATAGCGGCCATTACCGTTTTTTACTTCGGCTGTCGCTAATATACCTTCAACTAATAGATTACCAATACCTCCTTTACCTTCAATGATTTTAGAAGGTTTGGCTGTGAATGTTTGAGTCTCAATAAGTATCTGTTTCATAATTAACCTTCAAATTTTTGGGTTAAATGTTGTTCTAACTCATCTTTATATTGGATGAACTGTTGTGGTAAATTAGCTAAAACATCTTCTACATTACCTACTTTATCATATAAATCTTCAGCAAAATCAACAGCTTGACTAAATGCCATTTCATCTTCTAAGCCTAAAGCTTCATCAGTATTTTCAGGTTTTGATTTAGGACCAAAATTTGCAAGACGAGCTAAACTAGCAGCACGCGCTTTAGGGTCATAATCACCCATTTCTCCTTTAACATTAGTATGAGGAGCAGATGTGATATCTCTATCATGAATACCTTCAGCTAATATTTCTTTAACTAATAAATGAATTTGAGAACGTAATACTGATTCTTTTAAATCACCGTAACCTGACGCTTTGTGTTTACCTTTAGCAGGTTTTGTTTCACCTAAACCAGGAACATCAGTTGTGTAACCTACACCTTTAACACCAAACTGGCCGTCTTTAACATAGTAATTAAGATCTTTAGCTAAGTTTTTAGCTACAATAGCTCTTAACTCATTAACATCTTTGTCTTTATTTTTTTCATCTTGCATTTCAGTATAGAATCCTTTTAAAAATTCTTGACCGAATACATTATCATATTTTTTAGTATCCTTATAGTCGTAACCACGTGTTGCCATGTCGGTTACATCTTTAGTAGTTTCTTTTTCTATAGCTTTAGCTTCTTTAGCTTCTTTTAAGATTTTTAAATCTTTAGCTTGAAGACCTTTTCTTTCTTTTCCATCATCTAATTTAACATCGTATTGTTCAAAATTAGCTCCACGTTCAGAATAAGCAGCTATTACTGTTCCTTTTTTTCCATCAACTTCAACTTTATCTCCTTTTCTAGGTTCTTTTTCTTCATGTAAAGAATTTATATTTTCTTTAAAGATAGCGTGCCAATCAGGTGTTTTACCTTTAGTAACCACACCACCAACACCTTCAGCGATAATACCTCTATTTTTAAGAATACGAACTGTATCTTCAAAAGTATTAACTGGGGTGATTACATCTGGGAATAAATGGAGGGCTGATTTAAAAAAGTGATTTTTATTGCCTTTACCTTCTTTAATAAGGTTGTATTGTTCTTGGAGTGTTTTCATTATACAAATAATTTTATTGCTCGATCAATTGTTTTAATTGCTAAATCAGTACCATAGATTGATCTTTTTTCAGGATTTTCTCTATAGCTATTTATTGTTTCTTTTTTAGCTTTTTCTATTTGGGAAATAAGTTCTTTAAGTTTAACTGCTAATAAATCAAAATCTTTTAAACGGCCTGCTATGTATTCTTTTACATCATCAGAAACATTCAATGTGTTTACAAATTCTTCAACATTAAATTTAGGTATTTCTTCTTCCCACAAATGTTTTACTTCAATACCTTTAGCTTGTTTATTTAAAGACTTTTGATTAACTGGTTTGAATCCTAATTTATAATAGTAATTGTGAGCTGTACCGTCAGCTTTTTTATTAGGGTTAAAAGCATTTGGAGTAGCGTAATTTTCTCCAGATCCAGCTGTAAAAGAAGATCCAGTACCAGTAGCACTCATTTCTTTTAAGCGCTTACGTATAATTTCTTTTATTTTATCTTTATTAATCATTTTACGAATTCTAATTCTTCAATTAATTGATAATATTGTAAAAGATTAACTAATTGATCATCACCTACTTTATCAGTTTTACTTAAAGATGGAAGTATGTTAACTACTTCGTTTAATTTAATTTGAATAGCGGGGTTGGTAACTTTTTTATTTATTTTAAGTAAATGTTCTTTAATTTCACTTACTTTACTATTATAGAATTCTTTTAATTTAGGAGTGTTATCAACACTATTAATAAATTCTTTTAAAATATTCTTTTGACTTGTATTTAAATCAGCGTACTTGTCATTAAATTTTTCAAGTAATACTCTATATGCTAATATACGAATGTCTTTGTCTTGATGTTTGAATTCTTCTAAAATATTTTCTTTAACTTCTTTTTTATTAATATTAGAGTTAGTTAAATGTTCTAAAAGAACTGTTTTGTTTTCTATAATCTGATCGGGGTTAGATAATTGGTCCCCACTGTATATTTCTAATAGAGTGAAAGTAGCAGCTTGAATTTTATAATTTGGAAGTTTGGTTTTAAAAAACTCTTCTAAATTATAATGATTTTTAATCTCTTTAATTAAATTATACTTTTGTCTTCTTAAAATAGAACGATTTAAGTGTTTAGAACTTTCAACTATAGTATTAATTATCATGTCAGCTTTTGCTTCGCTGATGTTATTGTATTTAAAAAGACTCTCATACAATTTGTACTCTCTTCCTAGTTCTGTTTTAGTGAAATATTTTCTTAAAATATTAACAGCTGGGGAATCTACACCTGATAAAGTGTCTGCTGTAATTTGTCGTACAAGGAGTTCAAAGAGAATACCCGTATTTTTATACTTTGAATGTTTAATACTCATTCCAGAAGATATAGTTTTAGTTATAAATATATATGAAAATGTCACTCTCGTAATTGAGACTCATCTAATAATGAAGATTCTTCTTTTTTAAGAGATAATTTTTTATCTAAAGTCTCAATTAATGTTTTATTTTTAAGTTGAGTTTCTAATGCTAATGGAGATCCACCTTTAAAATTATTTTTTAAAGACTTATCTTCACCAGTAGCGTCACCTTTTTTCATACCTTTATTACCTAATCTATCAGAACCAAAAACATTATCTTGTGTATTGATATTAGTAGTTTTTTCAGACGGGCGACCTAATTTTAAATCTTCATCATATCCATCAGGTATACTATGACCAGCATATCTACTAGCACCATATAAAGCAGCTAAATCATGAGGTGTACCGTATGACTTACCTGATTCAAGTGGATCATTACCTTCATTTTCAATTTGTTTAAATCTAAAGATACGCTTTTGGTCTTCAGCTATTAAATCTCTATAGTCATCATATTGATCTTGGCTAAGGTGGAATACATTGTCATAAATCCAATCTGTTGGTAGTATTTTAGAGTCAATGATATTTTTAGCTAAATCTACTTTTTCCTTCATTAACGCAATTCTTTCTTGATCATAAATGATAGAAGGAGTAGTTAATGATAATTCAAAATTAGTTAATTGTTCATTTCTATACCCTTGAGTATATAAGTGAACTAAAGCAATTTTATATAACTCTGAAAGGACAATACGTTGTAATCTATCAATTGTGCGAGCAAAACGAATATCTTCTGCTGCTAAAGTGGCTTTACCAGTTAAATCTTTCTCATAACCCATAAACGCTTTAGGTACCTTTAAAGCAGCGAATAACTTATCTCTTAAGTAAGTTACATCCTCAATTGCTGTGTAATCTAAACCTTTAGTAGGTTCAATTCGAGTAGTTGTATCATTACCTCTAACAGGTATATAAAAATCCTCTAATGAGTTTTGTAAATTATATTTTAAATTATATTCACCAGTTTGTGGATCAACAAACGGTGTTCTTTTCATCTGTGAAATAGTCTTTTGCATAAAGTTTTCTACTTCATTAGGTGGAATAGAACCTACGTTAACATAAAAAATTCTTTTTTCTGGAGCACGGACAATACGATGGATTAACATAGCATCTTCCATTAAAACGTATTGTTTAAATAATTTACGAGCTGGCTCAAGGTATGAACGACCATATGGAAGATAGTTAGTATCCGCTACTAATCTAAAATGAGCCATTTCATAATTATCAAAATAGATAGAGCCATCTTGCTTATTAGGGCTATAAGTACCTGTTCCAGTTACACCATAAAAACCTGATGCTCCACCTGAGAAACCATCTGGGCTAAATCTAAATCTAACTTCAGCTGGGTTTTTAGGGTCATAATTTTCTTCTCTCATAATATGGTAAGCCATATATGGGATGACATTATAAACACCAAACTTTTCAGCGACTTCTAACTTTAAAAAGAAATCACCATATTTACACATTTGTCGAATCCAACTCCATAAGTTAAATTCAATATTTAATACATCATAAAATAAATTATAAAGAATTTTTTGTGTGTCTTCATCACTACTTCTAATTTGAAGTACTTCACCCATATCATTTTTAAGAGTACATTCATCAGCTATAATGTCAAGAGCAGAAGCTACAATAGCATCTGTGTCCATTGCATCGTAATCTGAGTATACTTGGGTACGTAAATATCTCCAGTTGAGGTTTAGTTGGGCTCCAAAAAGTGATGTGCTATTACTTGAGTAAATTCGATTATATCTATCAACTAAAGCATTAGTTTGAAATTCTCCTGTTGATTGGATGCTATTAACATCCATCACTTTTAATTGATTTCCACCGGCGTTACGAATAACTACATCTGTAGAAAATAGTTTCCTTAACCTTGAAAATACACTTGTATCTGCCATTTTAAATTAAATTATGTATATAAATATTACAATAACCAGCTTATATTTTCATTCTGCCCACCAATATTCATGTTATATGGATTAGGTCTTCCATTACTAACAAAATTTCCTTGAGGATTAGGTTTTATAGCTGTTATATTACTTAAAGCTGCTCGAGTTAAATCTAGTCCTTGTGATTTAAATTTTAAAGCTGTGTCACGGACGTACATTCCAATCGCAAAACTCATAACTAAGTCGTCATTATAACCGGACTGCGCTTCAGGTCTACCATTTCTCCATATAAACACTTTCATTTCTTCAAGAAGACGTTTAGATTGTATAACAACACTTTTATCTCCAATGTATTCTCTAAATTTATTTACAACTAATGGACGAGTTCTCATAGACATTGTGAAACCTGGTGTCATTCTTGATGGATCATCTGTTCTTTCTAAATAAGTTTCCGCGTTTAGTGTCTCACTTTTTGGAGAATAATACAAGTTTTTGTATCCTCTTTCAATAATTGAGTCAAGAGTTGACCATCCTATGTTAGCATTTTCAACAATTAATAACGCGTCATTATATTCTGTTGCGATACTCACCAATAAATAACCAAATTCTTTTGGTGATATTTGGCTCTTATATTCAGCAACTTGTGTATTTAATTCAGTATCTATAACATGAAATGTTGAAAAGTCTTTACCATCTCCACGAGCTACGTCAGCAACTACCATATAACTCCGTGTATAATCTGGCAACTCCCATATCCATAAGTTATGATCTATACCACGTTTTTCCAAGGGGTCTTTAATAGAAGTCGCTGAAATAAAATCTAGTTGTTCATTATAAAATACTGTGTCACCTGATGTATTAAAGTCACAATCACATTCTTGTGATGCTAATCGTGGGTCTCCTAATAATTCATCTTGTTTTTTTCTCCAATTATTATCACGTTCAGGATGAACATACCATGGAAGTTTAATAGGTAAGAAATCATTTTCTTGTGCTTCTGCTCTAACCCATGTTTGATGGAACCAATTACCAGTACCATACGGAGTAGATAATACAATTGCTCCACCACCAGTTGCTAAAGTTTGTTGGGCTGAAGCCCATATCTCAGCTATACCTTCAATGAAAGCAGCTTCATCTATAATTAAAAGGGATACTGCTTCTGATCGACCTGCATCACCTGCAGCTGATACTGCTTTAATTTGAGAACCATTACTTAATCGTAATGTTAATTTATTATTTTCTTCAGCATTTATCTTTAACCAAGAAGGTAAGTTTTCAAACATGAATTTAACTTTTGTTACCATGTTTTTAGCTGTTTCTTGTTTAGTAGCTATACAAAGAACATTTTTATCCTTTTGGAATAACATCATCCATAATGAATAACCTGCTACTAAAGTTGATATACCTAATTGTCTTGATTTAAGTACTATATCATATGGATGATCTCTCCATAATCTTAATACTTTTTCTTGAAATGGATAAAGGTTAAATATAATTCTACCACGAGTTGGATGTTGGATGTGGCAGTATTTTTTCATAAAGTGAGCCGGATCTTGGGCACACTTTAAGTATTCTTCCCTTATTATTTGTTTTAAGTCTTGAGACATAACTTTTAATTAAAGATTAAAGAGATTTATCTAATTTTTTCTCTAAATCTTTTTTCTTAGCTGTAAGATCTTTTAATTGAGTTTTAATTTTATCTTTTTTGTCACCCTCAGTTTTGGTGTATTCTTTAGCTAAGTTTTTCATTTCTTTAGATACTTTAGCCAACTCATCTTTAATTTTAGCTACACCAGCATTTTTCTTTAATTCTGCTTTAGTTGGTTCTTTTTCTTCAGATGAATCATCATCTGATTCTTTTAAACCAACATTTAAAGCTACAGATGTCAATTTGGTTGAATCTTTTTTTCTCTCTAAATCATCAGCTGCGTCTCGTAAATCTTTAGGTTTTACTTTTTGGTTTTTAACAGCTGTTTCAATTTTCTTTTGAGCGTCATCATTAACTTCGCTTAGTATTTCTGTGATGATTTCTTCTATTTGGGATTTTAACTCAGATTTTTTCATAATTAATTTGGGTATAAATATTAAAACCCTAAATAAGACTTAATCTGTTCTATTCTTTGTTCTGTAGTGCCTGAGATTATACCTAAGTTTTTCATATTATGTAAATTTTCTTTGATAAGATACTTAATAGTACTATCAATCCAA